>ERZ831979.2010-NODE-2010-length-15536-cov-3.676442_pt1 | contig 15536 bp, 10 predicted proteins | sample MGYA00519952_ERZ831979 | MGnify/ENA primary metagenome ERZ831979 (study PRJEB31850, sample SAMEA3708723) | human gut metagenome | biome: human gut; feature: human-associated habitat; material: faeces | place: China | collected 2014 ...
CGTATCCTATCCGTAAAACACAAAAAGCAGGATTTTTCCCACTGTGGTTTTGCTGCGATTCGTACAACTTAACACCAGAGAGTACAGCTTACGATTGCGCGCAGCTACGATCATGCGATATAATGAATTTGTCCACTTCGTCAAAAGACGTTCTTCAAGACTTTTTCAGTTAGATAACGGTAAAAGTCGTTGTATTTTTCCTGCGGAATCGGTAGGGAAAACGTCATAACGACAAGGGCATGACCGTGATTTTCAGCGTGGTAGGGCGGGTGTATATGTGGGAAAGGATTCTCGGCAAAGCCACAACGCTCATAAAACATTTTGCGGCGGCAGACAATCGCATCCATCGACGGATCGATTTCCAAAATCAAAGTCTTGCCGCATTCCGCCAACAGCTCCAACGTCCGCTGCCCATAATGATGATTTCTCAAAGCCGGCAAAATGCAAAAATGCTCGATATACAGATACTCTGCGGTTTCCCAATACAGCACCAGTCCGACAAATCGTTTGCCGCTGTACACCGTCGTAAAGTTGTAAAATTCCTCTCCTAAAATACGCTCCTGCGACGGTGTTTCGCGCTGCTCATAGGGCGGGAAGCTTTTTTATACAGTGCCATCGCCTGCGTATACATCGGGTGTGCGGCAGAGGTCACATGTTCTAATCTCATACATTCGTTCCCCATACTTCAAGTTGTGTCAGCGCCGGGAATGGGCTGGGGTCGTTGGCCTTTTTTAGGTTGTCCAGCAACAGACTTGTGATGACGGCGCCGCCCAAATCAAAGCTCTGCCCTTTGCCCTCGGGGGATTTTTCCAATGTAAGAATCCGTGTATCTCCATTTGAAAGCGTGACTCTCGCGCTTTTCCACCACGCATCGTGGGGAAAGTCCGCGCGGGTCGTCAGTACCAATGTATCTGCTCTGACCGGGCGGCCGAATTCCAGCGTCAGACAAGCTTCCGGATCACGGTTGATGCCCCAGCTTTGGTAAGGGTAGGCACCGTGGCTTTCTGGGCAGATGATGCCATCAATGGCATTGCGGGCGGCAAAAACGGCTTCCCCCCGCGTTTCCACATTGGCCCATGTGTGGGGGTAGCAGGACGTATTACCGTGGCAGTCATAACCGTTGCGGGCCAGATTGCGCGGTGCTGCGATCTCCTCAGTCCGCGCGGACCGTGCCGACAGATAGTGCATCGGTCCGGAAAAAGCTCGCGGGCTGTAACTGATTCGCGCCTCCGCAAAGGGGATTTTCAGCGTGAAAGAAGTTTCTTTCATGTAGACAAATTCCTCATTCATGGCATCGTCCAACCGGATGACATAGTACCCCGGTTCCGGCACGGTCATGGTAATACTATCGCCGGGTGCGTAGGCTGCCGGGTAGACAAGGTGGTTGCAGGCTTGCGCCAGTGTTCTGTCTCCGTTTGTGATTTTAAGCAATATATCGTTCATTCTTTCTCTCCAATTCTCAGAGTGACAGTGAATGGATGCTCGGCGGGCAGGGTCAGCACTACCGATTGAAAACCACCCACAGGGTTGAACAGGCGGCGAAAACGGACGGGTGTGCCGTACTCCGGCGGCAGGGTCAGCGGGCGGTCTGCCTGCACGGTCAGGGCAGCGGGACCGCTGCCGATGCGCACGGTGTTGGCATCCTGCCACGCAACATTTTCCCCCTCCGGCGAGATGACGGGCAGGATAAACCTTGCGTCCGCGTCCTCACTTTGACCCGTCACGGTAACTTTTCCCGGCATTACGGAAACGGCAAAATCGTACCGTCCGGCGGCGTCTTGGGCCGCAGTGCGCAGTCTGCCGCCTGCACTCGTCTCATTTTCGCCCACGGTTAAGGCAGCAGTCAAATCGTTGCTGCTGCAATAGATTTTACCATCGCGGCGCAGCTCGATGCGCGACGTGGTGCAAATGTCAAACTGCCAGCGCGGCATCTGCATATTGTTCGGCTCGTTCTGGCGGTAAGGGTCCATACTGCCCGCCAGCACCGGACCGCGGGCGGCGTGCCACAGCAGTGACACCATACCGCCCGTGGGGTGACCGCCGGGCAGGTATTCATAGTCATATCCTGTCACAGTCGCGCGCCAGTTGCCTTGCGCGATGCGAACCGTATCGATGGTGGGATAATACCGTGCTCCAGCCGCAGTCTCCGATGGCAACTTGGGCAGCGCCGCCGGGGACTGCCAGCCATCATGCACAAGCGCCGCCACGGACTTGGCGTGGCAGAATGTGTGATGGATGCAAGCGGGTTCCCCTGCTGTTCTATACATCGGTCCACCGTACAAAAGACCGTCATGAGTGCATTGCTTCAGCAATTCCAGATTTTTCTGCACAGCGGCGGCAAACACCGGGTCATGGCGGCTCAGGGCCGCAAAGCCGGCAAGGCATCCATCTGAGGTACGGCTGCCCCACCAACTCCACTTGTAACTGCGGCTGCCGAAGCTATTATCCCACCCGCCGTCAGGCAGCATAAAGTTGAGGTGCTCCCGCGTGGTGCGCAGCACAGCGCGGCCTACCTCCTCATCCCCGGTCAGTTCAGCGTACAGAATCAGAGCAGGCAGTGATTCCTCCGCGTTATACCCAAGGTCCACCGGGCGGCAGTTCTTGGGCGTTACGGCTGTCATAGGGTGTCCCTCGCCGTACAGCAGACCGTCCGCCGTGATGTGTGTCACGGCAAAGTCCGCCAGTTGCTTTGCCTTGGCTGCGAACGGCTCCCCACCTAAAAGGCGCGCGGCCAGCGCCATTGTGTAGGCGCAAGTGATGGGATAGTTGACATTGCCGCCAATTCTTTCAATATTTTGGCAGAGATACTCCGCCATCTCGGAAAAGCGGGCTGTCCATGCATCGCGGTCGGCAGCGGGCAGCTTGTCCCCGTACCAGAGCAGCGTTTCCCCCAAGGCATTTGCGTAAAATACCGTGATGCCGTTCCAATTACTGTTCGTGTCATTGTTCATGCTGCCGTCGGGGCGGCGCATATTGGCCGACCATGCGAACAGCTTTTCCGCCGCATGCAGACAGCGCTCATCGCCGTCGGTCTGCCATTGGGTCACCAGCGGCAAAATCGCATCGGCACTGCGGCCATGTACCCGCATACAGGCCGGACAGAGCAGCCCGCCGTCCAGCCGGGTATCGCCTGTGTCATGCAGCTGATATTTGAGCATCGCGTCGCACCAGCGGCGCAGCAGAGCTTTGTGCATGGTTCAGTCCTCCGGATCAATACGAATCGTGCGGCCATCCGCGCAGGAGATCTCGATTGCATTGCCTTTGCGCGTAGCAAAAGGCTTGACTGCGAAACCGCCGTGTTCATCGGCATCCGCCGGGCGGGCGTAGAAAGCGTCCACCAAAATATGCGTACCGGGCTGCAAGGTGGCTTTCAAATAGGGCACAGCGCAGAGGTTTGCCATCAAGTTCGTGTTGGGGAAAGTGCGCACAAACTCGGTCTGTGCGCCGCCCAGCAGACTGACCGCCGCCGTGCAGCCCCACGGCAGAAACACAGCCTTGCCGCCTCTGACATCCTCGACCCACTGCAGCAGCACCTTGCCGTCCTCGGCTCCGACGCGACGGGTGAACGGCTCCTCGACAGACAGGGCAAAACCGCCGTCGGCAATATCTACGGGCGAAGTCGTCACGATTTTATGCACACGCACATGCCAGCTGCCGCCGCAGGGCACGACCCAACTCTGCGCCGTGGTGCCGGGCAGCAGGGTATAAGCGGCATAGGTGTAAGCGTCCGTCACGGCAAAGTTGTCCGTGCCGTAACGCATACGATAGAAGTTCATCCCTGCCGGGCTGGCAGCCAATGTGTTGTCGAACGCGCCGTCCTCCAGATCGGTGCCGCGCCCAACGCTGAAGCCAAAGCGGTTGGAGTAGACAAACTTTTCATACTTGGCGCTGATGGCCCCGTGGTTCATGCAGTGCTGCCCCACCGGGAACACCGTGATATGCCCGCCGTCGTGGCAGACGAGCATATGCGGTTTGTCCTGTCGCTGCTGTGCCGGGTGCGGAACCGTTGCATCGGGCGCCGTCCAGAATGGATGATTGGCGGGCAGCGCCAAAAACAGGAACGCCTTAAACGCCCAATAGGGGCTGCCGGGGGCGTTGTACCGCTCGCTCATGAGCAGGTTCGGGTATTGGTAGCCGATGGTCAGCACGCCCGCCGCGTCGGTGATGGGGTATTGGAACCAATGGTGCAGGTTATGCAACACGGTATGACGCACCGCGCCCCATGGGATAGTTTCATTCTGCGCCCCTGCAAACGCATACGCCGCAAAGAATGCCGCGTGGGCGAAGCGGTAGGTCAGGCTGCGGCCAAACGGAATCTCCGCGCCGTCATCGGAAAACCACTGGATGAAATCCCCGGCAAATTCGCCGCTGCGGGTCTTGAGTTTGGTCGCGTAGCCATCGGCATCCAGCGGGGAGAGCGCCGACCAGATGAGCGAGTAAAAGTGCATGGCAAAGGGAATATAGTAGTCCAGCTGACCGGGGTTGCCGTCAAAATACCAGCCGCCGCCGGTATAGCAATGCTCGACAACGCCAAAATCATCCTTCAGTTGGTCGGTATCATAGGGCAGACCCAGCCGTGCAAAGGTCATATTCGTTAAGATGCGGAAAAAACGCCAGTTGTTGGGGTGGATGCGGTGGGCATTCATCTGATTGAGCCAGCGGTAGACGTTCTGCTTCTGGGCGTCGGTCAGCGGTGTCCAAAGCATATCCGGGGCAAGGCAGAGCGCCAGATCCAGCGCGGCAGTCTCGACCATCTTCTGGTCATAGTCGAAGATATCCCCCCAGTATTCGGGATGGCTTGGGTCGGTACCATGGATAAGACCCATGCGGTAGAGGTCGACCCATGCCGCGATTTCTGCCTGCTGTTCAGCAGGCAGGGTAGTGTTATCGCCGCCAAACAGCGGGCCAAGCCCCCATAAGATACGCGCCCAGCCCTCCATGCGGGCGTCCTTTTCACCATAGTGCGCAGCTGTGTTGCCGACCTTGAGCAGGGCGTCCCCCGGTGAGTAAAAAGATTTGAGCGGACGAATCAAATCCAGCAGCGCCGTGACTGCGTCCTGTCGGGTCTGCATAGGGTTAGCGGCTAAAGCCGATGCAAAAACATCCATAATAGCAATCCTTTCCTACTTCAATAAAAGGCGGGGCTTCCGCCTCGCCTTTTGGTTTTACCAGAAGCACTTATCCCCGCCCAGCAGGCGCAGGAGGGTCTCATAGAAGAAATAGTCGCCCCAGATGACGCAGGTTGCACCGGTATCGCGGTGGTAGATGGCGTCGGTCAGCACGCCCGCGCGGTCGGGGTCATGCAGAAAATAATGGTCGTAGAGGCTGCGCACAATGGTCCGGGCGGCGGCGCGGTCTCGCGCGGCCTCGGCGTTGTCCGCATACTGTGCCAGTTCCAGCAGTCCGCAGGTAAAAATCGACGCAGCGGAGCTGTCCCGGAGGTCGGGGATGTGGTCGTTAAAGGTGAAATCCCAGTAGGGGACAAAGTCGGCGGGCAGGTTCTGCAAAAACACCTCGGCGGCCTTGCGGCTCACTTCCAGAAAGCGCGGTTCTTTTGTGTAGGTGTAGGCCAGCGCAAACCCGGTCACGACCCATGCCTGCCCGCGCGCCCAAGTTGTGTTATCGTGGAAGCCCTGATGCGTGCGCCCTTCAACAGCCTTACCTGTGGCGGGATCCATCAGATAGGTGTGGAACGAGGAGTAATCCTCCCGCACGAGATAGTCTGCGCAGGTATGGGCATGGGCGGTGGCAATGTCCGCATAGCGGGCGTTCCCGGTCGTCTCGCCGGCCCAGAACAGCAGCGGCAGGTTCAGCATCGTATCCACGATGATTTTCACATAGGGTGTGCCGACATTGAACTCGCCCCACGCTTGAATGTAGCGGCCTTTCTCGTTGTAGCGCTCACACAGCATATCGGCAGCGCGCAGGGCCAGCGCTCTGGCCTCCTCATCCCCCGTCAGCTTGTACAAGGCAACAGCGGACAAGGTGTACAAAAAGCCCAGATCGTGGCTGATGCCGATGCGGTTATCCAGCCGTGCCTTGAACGATGCCAGGTAGTCGTCCTTGTATTGCAGGAACGCAGCGCCTCCGGTGCGCTTGGCGGCCAAGCACATCATACCGGGGAGGAAAGAGGAAGTCCAGATGTTGTTTTCCTCCGGCGTGTAGCGCAGCCCCTCGGCGGGCAGGGTACTGACATGCGGGTAGCGGCGGGTGTACAGCGGCGCGGCACGCCGCAGCTTTTCCTCGATTTCCGCGCACATCTGTAAATACAGCGCATCATCCTGCGGCGCAGTGAAACGTTCGGACATACTTTTTCTCCTTTACTCCTTGACTGCGCCGACCATGACGCCGGCGGCAAAGTATTTCTGCAGGAACGGATAAATGCAGAGGATCGGCACTGTTGCGACCATGATGGTGGCATACTTGACAGTGGCGGCCACAGATTCCACATCGCCGACGCTGGTGCCGCCCGTCATGTTGGAGGTGCTGTTCTGCAGTAAGATCTCGCGCAGGACGAGCTGCAGGGGGTACATCTCGCGGTCACGCAGGATAGCAGACGCCCAGAACCAGCCGTTCCACACACCGACACCATAATACAGCACCATAACAGCCAGAATTGCCTTGGACAACGGCAGCACAATGGAGAACAGCACCTTCAGATGGCTTGCGCCGTCGATGCGGGCGGCCTCAATCAAGGATTCCGGAATAGAAGCAAACGAGGTTTTCAGAATAATCAGATTGTACACGCTAATCATGAACGGCAGGATCAAGCCCCACAGGCTGCCAGTCAGGTGCAGGCTCTTCATATTCAAGTAGGTGGGTATCATGCCGCCGGAGAAGAACATCGTAAAGGTAATGAGCAGCATGATGGGCTTCTGGAACATGACATTGCGGCGGGAGAGAAAGTACGCACCCAGCGAGGTCAGCGTGATCTGCAAAATCAAACTCATGACAAGCACGAACATCGTATTCAGGTAGCCGCGCGCTATCATCGGGTTTTTGAACACCATTTCATACGCGCCGGCGCTGAACCCCTGCGGCCACAGCAGAATGCCGGTGTGGCGCATAAGTTGGTTGCTGTTGGAGAAAGACGCAAACAACACATACAGCATCGGGTACAGGCAGGCAGCGGCCACCAGTGCCAGGAAAATATAGTTGATGACGGAGAATATCTTTTCGCCGGTAGACATTTTGATCTTCGTGGTTTTTGTTTTCTGCATGGTGGATCCCCCTTACCAAAGGCTCGTGTCGGCCAGCTTTTTACTGAGCTTGTTCGCCAGCACCAGTAAAATCAAGTTGATGACACTGTTGAACAGGCCGATGGCCGTAGAGTAGCTCCAGCCCTGTTCCAGCAGACCGACGCGGTAAACATAGGACGAGATAATATCCGCCGTGTCGTAGGTGGAGGGGTTGTAGAGCAGGATGGTCTTTTCGTAGCCGATGCTCATCAGGCTGCCAATGCGCAGGATCAGCATTGTGATGATGGTGGGCATGATGCCCGGCAGTGTGACATGCAAAAGCTTCTGGAAGCGACCCGCGCCGTCGATGGAAGCGGCATCATACAGCTGGGCATCCACGCCGGACAAAGCCGACAGATAAATAATGGAGCCCCAGCCAACCTGCTGCCAGATGTCGGACAGCACATAGATGGTGCGATAGAGTGCCGGGTTCTGCAAAAGCGGGCTGCGTTCACCGCCGAAAAAGACAATGATGTCATTGAACAGACCGCTTGTCATCGAGAAGTCGGTAATCATGCCGACGACGACAATCAGCGAGATGAAGTGGGGCAGATAGGTCAGCGTCTGAACGCTCTTTTTAAAACCCTTATGATGGACTTCGTTGATAAGCAGCGCCAGAATAATGGGCGCTGGGAAGCCGAACAGCAGCAGCTCAAAGCTCAGCAGCAGCGTGTTGCGGACAAGACGCCCAAAGAACGGGCTTGTGAAAAAGCGGGTAAAATTGTCCAAGCCGACCCCCGGGCTACCGAGAAATCCCAGTGCAGGCTTGTAGTTTTTGAATGCGATCAGCGCACCGTACATCGGCTTATACTGGAACAGAATAAAATACACCAGCACGGGGATGATAATGATGTATAGCTCCCAGTTGCGTTGCCAGTCCCGGCGGGCGCGGAACGCAAAGCTGTTGCGATTGCTCGGCTTGGTCGGTATTTCTGTCTTGTTGGCAGTAGGTGTTTTCATAAGAATTTCTCCCTTTGAGAAAAAAGTGGGACGGGCCAGCTGCCCGTCCCATGTTATGGCTGCCGAAACAGGGTGTTATCAGCGCTTGTTGTAGCGTTCCAGAGCAGCGTCCTGAATCTCGATGGCGCGCTGCAGACCCAGGCTGTTCAGCGTCTCAACATACTGGTCGAAGTTATCCAGGCTCTCGGTACCCAGGATGAACTTGTTGGTCATCTCATCGCGGTAGGTCTCGACCTCGTTCATGATGGTGGAGTACTCCTCACTCTCCTCGGCCGTAGGGGTAACATTGGGCATGGCATATTGGGCAGCAGTCGCCACAGCCCAAGTCTCATTGGACTTCTTCTGACCATCCAGAGTGTAATACTGCTTCAGATATCTGAGATCCTGCACGAAAGGACCGTTGTAGTTGCCGCGGAGGTAATGGGTCATAACCGTACCGGGAGCCATGCCATCGGAGTTGTTCAGGATCAGGTCTGTGTAAACAGGCTCACCATTGACCATCTCGTAGGAAACACCCTCCGTACCGAAGTTATAGTACATATGACCTTCGTCGCTGTAAGCCCAGTCCAGCAGGCGGGCAGCAGCCTCAACATCCTTGCAGGAGGTGGTGATAGCGACCATGCCCTGGTTGGGACAGGCGCTGTCAATCTGCCCCATCTTGACGATAGTATTCTTATCACGGGAGGGATAGGGGCAGGGCTGCAGGTTGAACTTGGGTTCGATTTCGACACCGGCATTGCTCCAGACACCCATGCGGGAACCTGCCCAGCCGAAGGACGCACCGGCATTGCCGTTACTCATCTTGGCGCTGACCGTCTCGTAGCTGGAAGTCATCATGTCGGGGTCCAGCAGACCCTCGGCATACCAGTCGTGCATGGTCTGCAGGTACTCTTTGTAGTTTTGCTCGGCTGCGCCGTAGTGGGACTTTCCATCCTCGCCTACATAAAAACCGCGTTTCGTGTCATAAGCATAAGCAAAGGGGTTGTTGTCGGTCAGGGCACCCATCGTCCATTCATAGCAGAACGGAGCGGTTGCGCCCTTTTCTTCCTTAAAGGCAGTCAGCACGGTGTGCCACTCGTCAATAGTGGTGGGGATTTCCAAGCCAAGCTCATCAAGCCAGTCCTGCCGGATGAACAGTCCCTCCGTGACACGCAGTTCCTCATTGCCGCGGATGAACGGGAACGCATAGTAGTTGCCGTCATCGGTACGGCATTGGCGGGCAATTTCGGGGTTGGCGTCGAGATAGGCTTTCAAGTTTGGGCAGTACTGGTTGATGATGTCATTCAGCGAGACGATAACACCGTCGGAGATTGCCTTTTCCGGACCGCCGGGGTAGTTCTGCCAGTGATATTCCATAACATCAGGCAGGTCACCGTCGGCCACCAGCAGGTTGAACTGCTCGTTCTCGCCGCCTGTTGGCGGATGCAGGAAAGTGATGTCCACGCCGGTGTTCTCCATCAGACCTTTGCCAAAGGGGCTTTCGCCCATGTCCTTATAATAGGAGCCGATGTTCTCGTTCAGGTTACACCAGTAGGTGATGCTATGACCTGCGGCCATAGGGTAGGTGAACTCACCTGCGTTGCCGCTCTCCGCAGCGGTAGAGGCGCTGCTGGCGGTCGCGGTGGATGCCGTGCTTTCGGTGCTGCCGCCGCAGCCTGCCAGCATTGTGGCGGACAGGGCTGCCGCAGCGGCCAGCGCGGTGGCCTGCTTAATTTTTTTCATGTTGGGGTTCCTCCTTCTTCTTTGTGTTTGTGGTCGTTTTCTCTTATTGAACGAGGCCCGGCTGCCGAGGTTTTGTGGCGCTGAATGGATTTGATTTTCGGTGGCCGGTGTTCGTTCCGTGCTTAGAGCCTATCACACCGCCGCCAGCAAAACCAGAATAAAAAGCCCCAAAAAATAGGCAAAACCTCAAATTAAAGATGCGAATTTTCAAAAATACATAGGCAATTTCTAAAACGGCAAAATTTATGCACAAAATGCACAGGTCTATTTTTGTGCATCTTGTATAAGTGCCATGTGCAAAAGCAAAAGCCGGACTGCGACAGTCCGGCTTTTGCTTTTGGGGGTTACTCCTCGCTGTGTGCAGCCTTGTACTGCCCGGGCGTCATGCCGGTAACCTTTTTGAACACGCGGATCAGTGAGCCGCTGTCGCGGTAGCCGGTCTGCTCGGCAATTTTTGCCACCGAAAGCCCCTGCGTCAACAGCTGTTTGGCCGCCTCAACGCGGACATTACTGATGTAGGCCAGCAACGCCACCCCGGTCTCTTTCTTGAACTGCGCGGACAAGTAGGTGGGCGTCATGTCAAAGTGCTGCCCCACCTGGGAGATATTCAGGTCCGGGTCGGCGTAGTTTTCCCTGATGTATTGCTCCACCCGGTCGCAGAGAGCGCGGGTCGTACTGGTGCTGCCCTTCAGCAGCCGCACACGGCCACAGAGCGTAGCGGAAATTTTAATCAAATGTGCCTGCAATTCCTCGGGACTGCCCGCATCCCCGGGCGAGAAGCGGATGTCCTTCTGGTCGTCCAGCCCGGCCATAGCTGCGCCCTTGATCAGGGCCGCCGTAATGTCATAGGCAAGGCAGCGTGCCACATTGGGGTCCTGTACCGCACCGTCCAGCGGGAACGCCTGCCGGATAAGGGCGGCGGTGTTTTCCTCGCTGCCCAAGGAAATCAAATCCATGAGCTTGCGCTCGGTCTCCAAAGGGAATGTGTAGGCCGTGCGGGCATCATGGATGCCACGGTAGGCCACTGGCTCGCCGTCATTCCTCAGGTAACTCAGCGCTTCCAGCGCCTCTTGATAGGCTGCGCGGATGTCCGCCGCCCCGGCGTGGGTCTCGCCCACGGCCGCCCCCGGGTTCACACGGAAGTGGGCACGAATCTGCTGCTGTGTCTCACGGATGTCCGCCAGCAGCTGCTCGTCCTGTGCGAGGGTGTTTTCCTGCATGCCCACGATGGCCACGCAGGTCTCACCCAGGGCGGTCAGTTCCAGTGCAAAGTGCGGCTCGGCAATTTCCTGGAAAATGTTCATAATAGCGATCTGCAGCGCCGCAAAGAGCGAGCCATCCCCCTCCGGTGCGCTGTCGGCCATCGGATTTTTAAAGACGACCACCGTATAAAACAGCGCGTCAAACCGGATGCCGCCGCGCTCGGCAGTCTCTTGGCTGAGACCCAGCGGGCTTTCCAACAGGGATTTTAAATAGTAGCGCCGCAGGGTCTGCTGGCTTTTCCACAGCTCATGCTGTTGGTCGCTGCGCTCGCGGCGGCTCTTTTGGGAGTAGTATTCCAGCCGTTCAAACTCGTTTTTCTCGATCAGATCGGGAGCCTCGTCTGTGCCGTCATAGGGGCTGACCAACGCGCCCAGCGGCTGATAATTTTTCTTTGTCAGCCCAGCAGACAGCCACAACCCTAACATCATACAGAGCACCATGCCGCCCCAGGTGAACAGCTGAGTCATGCGGGTGTTTTTCATCAGCAGCTTATTGGAAATGTTCAGCACATACTTCCAATCCGTCACGCTGCTGGCACGGGTCAGGTAGGCTTGCTGACCGCCCGATCCAAAGGCAAACGAACCGTCGGCCGCTGCCTGCACAATGTCCATAGCGGGCGGGTCACCCGCTGCCGTTTTGCAGATGGCTGTGCCGTCCGCAGCTAAGACATAGAAATCCAGCTCCGGGTCCCAGCAGAACTGCTGCAACCGCTTGACGAACAGATCTTTTTTCACCGTCACCACAACGGTAGCGTCGGCGTAGGACAGCCCGCTCGTCAGTGCAGAGCGGATAAAGAGGAAGTCCGTGCCGCCTTCGTTCTCCACCTGAACCATCTCCCACCGGGGGTGACACTCGTGCAGAAGCTCGCGCCATGCATCCTCGCTCATGCTGCTGTTTTTGAACCGGGACAGATAAAATAGATGCTGGTCAAGGTAGCCCCGGCTGGAAATCACGCTGTCCAGATTGTTCAGACTGACCCACACATTGCTAACATTCGGGTGCCCGGTCTCAATCGTTAAAAGCGCACTCTGGGTGTTGACCAATGCCAGTTGATCATAACCGTCCAGCGGCTTCTTGGTCGTGACCATTCGCTGCACGGTCTGGTCCTGCATTGTGCGGGAAAGCGTCTGCTCGATCTCAGTCAGGTAGCTGTCCAGGTCGATGCGGGCCTGATCCAGCGCCGAACCATAGATCCGCTTGGACTCCGCCGTAATAATACCGGCGGAGTAATTATATAAAAGCAAACAGAGCAGCAGCGGCACGATCAGTACAAGGATGTAGGATAAAAACCAACCGCCGCGCACACTTTTCTGCCTTGGAAGTTTTATGCTGTCAAGTTTCATAAGGCCGCAGCCTCCCTCCCACTTCGCCTTGCAGTTCTCATTTTTTCAATATAACAGCGCCCAGTTCCATGCCGCTCTGGCCAAAATAAAACCGCAGGAAGAACTCGTCTCCTGTGTTCAACGCGGGCAAGCTGACGGTAAAATCGCACCAGTCTGTCTGAGCGCCGGTGATGGTCATAGTTTTCAGGAACGCACGGCCTGCGAACACCGATACCGGGATTTGGGCCAGTGGGCTGTTGCCCGGCATGGCACGGCAGCGCAGGTGCAAGGTGTAGCTGCCGCCCTCGGCTGCTGTCACGCGGAACGCCGTCGTGCGGCGGTAGCCGTTGTCGATGGCGGCAATGTCGATGGCTGTGCCATCGCGCAGCGTCAAGGGAAAACCGTTTTGTGCCGCCTGCTGCATGTCCTGCTCGGCCATTGCCTCCAGCTGGTCATCCAGTACACTCGTGTGGCCGATACTGCGGCGGAAAGCGGGTGTTTGCAGCAAAAAGCGACAGATGTTCGCCGCGCTGCGCTGCAATTCACCTCGGGTCAGGCGGCCTTCATTCAATGCGGCTGCCAGATCGTCCCCACCGGAGTTATGCTCCGGGTCGGTCACGACCATAAAAACATCATTCTGGGCGCGTACCATGGCGGCCACATGCTTGGTGCTGCCAGCGTCTCCGCGGTCGTTGCCCTCGGCCCACCAGTCACTCATCACAAGACCGGTGTAACCCCACTGACCACGAAGAATCGTCGTGACAAGGTCATAATTGCTTGCCGTCCAGTAGCCGTTCAGCGGGTTATAGGATGTCATAATTGAGCGAGCACGCCCCTCCTTGACAGCGATTTCAAAACCGCGCAGGTAGATTTCCCGCAAAGCGCGTTCCGAAATGACCGACTCCACAAAGTGGCGGCGATGCTCCTGATTGTTGGCGGCAAAGTGCTTGATCGTCCCGGTCACGCCCCAGCGGTGCAGCCCACGCAGCTGGGCGCAGGCCATCTTTCCGGTCAAAAGCGGATCCTCGGAGAAATACTCGAAATTGCGGCCATTCAGCGGATGGCGGTGGATGTTGATGCCGGGGCCCAACAGCGTGTCCACATGGTTTTTGCGCAGTTCCAGCCCTTCCATCGAGTAGAGTTCCTCACTCAAATCTTCGTTGAATGTCGCAGCCAGGCAGGTGCCATTGGGCATGGCGAAAGCAACCGTGCCGCAGTCCATGCGGATACCGCTGGGACCGTCGGAACAGCAGGCGGCAGGCAGACCGTAGTGCTGCAAAGCATCGCTGACACCGCCGATAGCCCCGGCTGTACCCGGCGTAACGCGCGGAGAGTTCATCCCCTCGCCCCGGACGATGGTGCAAAGCTCGTCGTCGCTGAACTGTGCGACAAAATCAGCCATGTCCACCTTGCCGTCGGCCACATCCTGCAAACGGATGCCCTTGTCCCCGGTCTGGGGGCGCTCTTTTGGCAGACGGACCACACAACGGGTCTCGGGCAGTTCGGCCTCGGTAGGGACAGACTCCCATGCGGGGGAACCGTCCGCACCGGGGCGCAGCCGCTCAAAAGCTGCGGCGGGTGCAGCGGCGGATTCCTGCTGCTCCACCACCATCAGCGGCAGCGTGACCGTAAAGGTCTCTGCGGCATGGCGTACATCGGTACCGAGACTGAAAATATAGTCACCGGCTTCCAGCACAAAGGCCGACTTGTGCCCGGTAGCGCCACTGTCATCATAGCTGGCAAAATTGCGCCACGGCGCAGTCAGCATCAAAGTCTGGCTCTCCCCGGGAGCCAGTGTTTTGGTTTTGGCAAAAGCACACAGCACCTTAGCGGGCTTGCCCAGAAGCCCCTGCGGCGCGGTGCAGTACAGCTGTACGACCTCTTTGCCGGGACGGGCGCCGATATTTTTGACCGTGGCAACGGCTGTGATCCTGTCGGCGCTTTCGTCCGCGCTCAACAGCTGAACCTCAAATTTTGTGTAAGAAAGTCCGAAACCAAAGGGATACAGCACTTTTTCCGGCGAAAATGTTTCAAAGTAGCGATAGCCGACATAGATATCCTCGGCATAGAAATTGCGGTCGTCCGCACCGTAGTGGTCAGCAGCAGGGTAATCCGCCGGGGTGTGGGCAATCGTGTCGGGCAGTTTGCCGCTGGGGCTGACCGTGCCGTTCAGCACATCCAGCACACCGCGGCAGCCCTCCTGTCCGCCCTGCCAGATGTAAGCCACCGCGCCGGGGTTATATCGCGCGACCCACTGCATATCAATGATGTTGCCAACATTGAGCAGCACAACAGATTTATTGAAATAGCGGCATACCAGCGCCAGCATATTTTCTTCGTCCTCGGTCAGCAGAAAGCTGCCGGGGGTGTTCGTGTTGTCTTGATCCTCGCCCGCTGTGCGGCCAATGACGATAAACGCCGTGTCGGCGCGCCGAGCGGCAGCGCGGACGAATTCTTCGTCCAGCGGCATTTCCGGCTGAAACCATGGTTCCTGCGCCCAGCCGGTACCCATCTCGTAGGGGTGGTCTGCCAGCCATGCGGCATAGCGGGCCTGCACCTCGGCATCCAGCCGATAGCCGCCGTCACCGCCCAGTATCTCCGGCAGATTCGGCACATGGGTCACATTGACCAGTCCGCCGGATCCGGTTCCGCTTTTATAGTAGTGAAATTGTGCGTACCCAAACAAGGCCGCCCTGCCGCCGGGAGCCAGCGGTAAGACAGCCTCATTTTTCAGCAGGACAACACCCTCCGCCACAGCCTGACGAGCCAGCGCCGCATAGCGGGTCATTTCCAACATTGTATTTTTCATAATACTGAAACTCCGATCCCAATGGATTGCAAATTTCAGCGCCACACCTATTATAATACAGGATTTTTAGAATTTGGCAAGGGGGTAATGTAGAATGTTTTGCGGGAAATTTTCAAATCAGGTGGATACCTTTCGATGTGGATTTCTTTCTTTGTTTAAATTGTGTCTCATCTGAAAGAGTGAATCAGAAGTGATTCACTTTTTCGAGTCAAGATTTTTGGA
>ERZ831979.2015-NODE-2015-length-15501-cov-3.993461_pt1 | contig 15501 bp, 10 predicted proteins | sample MGYA00519952_ERZ831979 | MGnify/ENA primary metagenome ERZ831979 (study PRJEB31850, sample SAMEA3708723) | human gut metagenome | biome: human gut; feature: human-associated habitat; material: faeces | place: China | collected 2014 ...
TTTGTGGTAAGATAAAATTATAAGTTGAAACATGGCTGTATATTTTATTAGCGGGATCGATACAGATGCCGGAAAATCGATCGTTACGGGAGTAATAGCCCGGACGTTGTTACAAAAAGGAGTGCATGTGATCACTCAGAAGTTTATTCAGACCGGATGTGTCGGTATTTCGGAAGATATACTGAAACACCGGGAAATTATGGGGATTCCTCCTCAGGAAGTAGATAGAGACGGTACGACCTGTCCTTATGTCATGACTTACCCGTCTTCGCCTCATTTGGCAGCCGAGATCGACCGGGTAGAAATCGATGTAGAGCGGATTCATCGGTCTACAGAAAAATTAGCTGCCGCTTACGATGTCGTATTGCTCGAGGGGGCCGGTGGGTTGTATGTGCCTGTCAGCCGGCAGTATCTGACGATCGATTATATCCAGGAATATAAACATCCGTTGATATTGGTGTCGTCGTCAAAATTGGGCAGTATCAACCACACCCTGATGAGTCTTGAATTGTGTCGTCTGCGCGGTATCGAGGTAGCTTACGTCGTTTATAACGACTTTCCCAACGACAGTGAGTGGATCAAGAATGACTCGATTACCATTATCCGGCAATATCTGGATGAACATTTCCCGGATTGTCGTCTGTTGGAATTACCTGTGGTTGAGGGGGATAAGTGGCCTGAACTGGAATTGAAATAAATCGCATCGCTTCTACAGGGAAGGAATGAGCCGTTCTAGTCGAAAGAGGAACATATGCAAAAAGTAGAATTATTATCTCCGGCCAGGGATCTTGTTGTCGGTAAGGCCGCTATCGATAATGGGGCCGATGCGGTATATATCGGGGCACCTGCTTTCGGGGCCCGTAAAGCTGCAGCCAACAGTCTTGAAGATATCGGGACTTTGGTGAGGTATGCCCATCGTTTTTATTGCCGGGTATTCGTTACCCTGAATACAATATTGTATGATTCGGAGTTGGCCGAAGCGGAAAAAATGATCCGGCAATTGTACGCGATCGGGGTCGATGCTTTGATCATTCAGGATCCGGGCATATTGAATATGGATCTGCCCCCGATTTGTTTGCATGCCAGCACACAGATGCACAATTATGAACTCGAACGAATTAAGTTTTTAGATCAGCTGGGATTTCAACGGATTGTATTGGCCCGGGAGCTTTCGTTGGAGCAAATCCGGGAGATCCGGAAAGAGGTGAAAGCCGAACTGGAAGTGTTTATACACGGGGCTTTGTGTGTCAGTCTGAGCGGACAATGTTATCTCTCTCAATATATGTTCGGCCGCTCGGCTAACCGGGGCGAATGTGCGCAGCCTTGCCGGATGAAATGGACTGTCGAAGATAACAGTGGGAAAAAGTTGATTAGAGATAAATATGTATTGTCTCTCAAAGATTTGAATCTTTCTTCTTATATCGATGATTTAATAGAAGCCGGAGTCGATTCGTTTAAAATAGAAGGGCGCCTGAAGGATGAGAATTATGTGGCGAATGTTACGAATTATTATTCTTCGCTGATCGGGAACCACCCCGGCATTGTGCGGAGTGGTTCCGGACATATCCTGTCGGCATTCGAAGCAGATCCTGAGCGGAGTTTCAGCCGGGGAAGTTCCGATTATTTTATCAGGGGACGGCACAGGGGATTAGTTAATATGGATACGCCGAAATCGATGGGAAAAAAGATAGGGATAGTTAAAGAAATAAAGGGAAATACTATTATTTTGGATGCTATCGGGGAGTTGGCGAACGGAGACGGATTATGCTATTTGGAGCAGGGCGGATTGAAAGGGATAAAGGTCAATGAAGCTGTGGGAAACCGGATTGTTTGTAATGAAACGGTAAAGCTCCGGCCGGGGACCGAATTGTTCCGGAATTACGATCATCGCTTTAATATCCGTTTGGACAAAGTGAAATCCGTACGGAAGATCCGGATAAAAATAAAAGCATGGACAGCGGATCGCTGTTTATGGCTGGAAGTGACCGACGAAGATGGCGTACAAGTGATTTTACGCTCGGAAGAAACTTTTGAAAAGGCACAGAATCCTCAGCAGGCAGAACGCCTCAAACAACAACTCCTGAAATGCGGAGATTCCGATTTTGAGTGTGAGAGTGTAGATTTGAACGGCGAAGAGGTCTTATTTATTCCGGCAGCAGCGGCCAATGCATTACGTCGGAAATTATTGGAAGAATTGATAGAGGCCAGAGAAGCCCGGCGGGAGAAAATGTTACCGGGACATAGGAAGCCCCTGACTTCTGTTCCCGTTGAAGCCGATTGGCACTATAATATTGCTAATCAGGGAGCGAAAAATTTCTATGAAGCTTGTGGGGTACCTGTTGTCGGAGCATGTTTTGAGAAATCGGGATTTCAGTCGGGGGAAAAAGATTTAATGCATACCCGTTATTGCCTGTTGTATGAATTAGGACGTTGCCGAAAAATGCAGAAAAACAAAGATTTGGAATTTCCGCTTTTTCTGGTCAACGACAAACATCGGTTCCGATTGGAATTCGATTGTCAGCGCTGCTTTATGAAAGTAATAAAACATGTATAAAGTTTAAAATGTTGTAAAAAAATGTTACTACCCAACCTACTTTGCTATCGATATTATATTTTTGTTTCCGAATTTATGGAAAATAGAAATAAGCCTAAGGGGCTAAAATAAAAATTTATGTGTGGAATAGTAGGTTATATAGGAACTAAAGAAGCTTATCCTATTCTGATCAAAGGTTTGCATCGTCTTGAATATCGTGGATACGACAGCGCAGGTATTGCCTTGATTTCGGATAATCAAGAATTGAATGTTTATAAGACGAAGGGCAAGGTGGCTGATCTGGAGCGTTTTGCCGAGTCGAAAGATATATCGGGTTGTATCGGTATAGCCCATACTCGTTGGGCTACTCACGGGGAACCTAATGATGTAAATGCACATCCCCATTATTCCCAATCGAAAAATCTGGCCCTGATCCATAACGGTATCATCGAGAACTATACGGTGTTACGGGCCGAATTGGAAAATAAAGGATATATTTTTCGCAGTAATACGGATACCGAAGTCATCGTGTATTTAGTAGAGTATATTATGCGTACCAACCAGGTGGATCTATGTACAGGTGTACAGTTGGCTTTGCATCAGGTGATCGGTGCTTATGCGATTGCATTGATGGACAAAAGCAATCCCAACGAGATCATAGCTGCCCGTAAAAGTAGCCCCTTGGTTGTCGGAATCGGTATGGATGAGTTTTTTTTAGCTTCGGATGCTACGCCTATTGTGGAATATACGGATAAGGTCGTTTACCTCAATGATGAAGAGATTGCGGTGATTCGTAGGGGAGAGCCTTTGAAAGTAGTGGATTTGAATAATGTGGAAATCACTCCTGAGATAAAAAAGCTGGCTATGAACTTAAGCCAGTTGGAAAAAGGAGGTTATCCCCATTTTATGTTGAAAGAGATTTATGAACAACCTCGTACTTTACAGGATTGTATCCGGGGCAGAATCAATGTAGGAGGAAATAGTGTGGTACTTTCCGGCGTAATCGATAATCGGGATAAATTCCTGAATGCCAACCGGATTGTAATTGTTGCCTGTGGTACTTCCTGGCATGCTGCTTTGATCGGCGAACATTTGATCGAAGATTTGTGCCGTATCCCTGTTGAAGTGGAATATGCGTCGGAATTTCGTTACCGGAATCCGGTGATCCATCCGGGAGATATCGTGATCGCCATATCCCAGTCGGGAGAAACGGCCGATACCCTGGCTGCGATAGAGCTGGCGAAATCGAAAGGGGCATTTATCTACGGCATCTGTAATGTAGTCGGTTCTTCGATTGCCCGGGCTACGGATTCGGGTTCTTATATTCATGTCGGACCTGAGATCGGCGTGGCTTCCACCAAGGCTTTTACCGGCCAGGTAACCGTACTTTCGATGTTGGCCTTGACTATTGCTCAGCAGAAAGGGACTATTACCCAAGCTCGTTTCGAAGAAATGGTAAAAGAGTTGCAGGGTATACCTGAAAAGATTTCTATGGTTTTGAAAAATGCCGAGCCGGTAAAGGAATTATCTAAGATATTTACTTATGCCCGTAATTTCATTTATCTGGGACGTGGCTATAACTATCCGGCCGCTTTGGAAGGAGCATTGAAATTGAAAGAGATTTCTTATATCCATGCCGAGGGATATCCTGCTGCCGAAATGAAACATGGACCTATAGCACTTATCGATGCAGAAATGCCGGTAGTAGCTATTGCAACTACCGATAGTATATACGAAAAGACCATTAGTAATATACAGGAAATCAAAGCCCGGAAAGGAAAAGTAATCGCTATTGTCAGTGAAGGCGACCAGTTGGTACACGATATTGCCGATTATTGCATCGAAGTACCTCATGTGTTGGAACCTTTTGCTCCTTTAGTAGCTTCCATCCCTTTGCAATTGCTGGCTTATTACATTGCCGTTAATAAAGGACGCAACGTGGATCAACCCAGAAACCTGGCGAAATCAGTTACGGTTGAATAAAACGGATAGCGGCTTTTAGCCGGTAGATAAAACGGTGCCGACAGTTAAAACAGGAGTAACGGTTTAAAACTGGATTGCATCGTTTTATTCGTTGTTGCTGTTTTATCTGTCCGGCTCCCTTTTTACCGGTAAGGCTATTCTACGATTACAGAAGTCTGTTTTTTGCCATCCATATAGACCGTTACGGGTTTGGCAAACCGGACGTGGCGGACGAATTCTTTTTCTTCGATCAATTGCTGATTTCGAATAATGTCGTAATTGATGAAGGAGCTGTCCGATTCGTAAGGTACGGCAAAGTATCCGACATTCATGGAAGTCACATTGTGAAAGAAATGGGACCCCAGCGAAGCGTCCAGGGGGAAATCCCTTAATCCTTGTTCGACGATAATCCTGGCTTTAGAAATATCCGACCACAATACAGGAATGCCGGTCAATTTGTCCCGTGTTCCCCAACGTCCCGGTCCGATCAGGATATAGGGGGTGTCGGTGGCTTTTAATTTTTCATTGAAAAATTTCACTTCTTCGGCCATCTGTTCGGTGCGCAAGCGGTCGAAATGTCGGGGATCGACATAAATCAGATCCTGAATGTCGGTGATTTTCCCGTTGCCCATTCCTTTGTCGGCCCGTAAGATCGCTTTACTCATATCGATATTTTCTTTGTCGATATCCATATGATATTCATTTTTGATCAGGGGTTTGATCTGCAGGACATAAAATTTCCATTCTTTGTTTTCCCGATTGACTGCAAATTCCATTTCGACGGGAGCTCCCATCGCCTGGGAGAAAATATCCAGCAGTATATCCAGGGTCGAAGCCAGAGGAATATAGTCGTATTGCAGTATGTCCGGAAAGTTGACAATCCGGGGGCCACGTACACTGAAATCGAAACCTATGCGGTCGTTCATAAAATCGTAGACCGAAGCACAATGCTGTAAATTACCGTCTTCTTCTATCGCTTTCAAGTCATAAGATCGGATAGCGGCATCTTCACCGTCTTTCACCAGATTGTAGTCCGGATGGATCATGTCTATGGCATAAAAATATTTTTGCGAATCCCGGGCCATATCCTGGATAGAGGCCAGTTGCAATTTGGGATAACGGGGACAAAAACGATAGGTCTTTTCTCCCCCCACCACATATGCTCCAAGGCCCAGTGCTATGACTGCAAATCCATCTTCCGGTTTAATGTAAGAAAAAGGATAGAAGTTATAGGATTGGGCGACTCCACTGATGTTGGGATAATATTTTCCGTTGTATTCGTTTCCTACTACCTCCTGGAGGATTACCGCCATTTTTTCTTCTTCGATCATACAGTCGATCGCGTGAAAGTAAGCTCTCGAACTATCGGTGAATATCGATGAATACACCAGTTTTACGGCAGTTTCGAGATCGTCGATCCGGCGTTCGATATCGGGGTGGTTATTGGGAATCAAATACGTAGAATAAACACCTGCAAAAGGCTGACTGAGCGAATCTTCGAACAAACCGGACGAGCGTACGGCCAAGGGTTTACGCATCACTTCCAGGTAGGAGCGGAGCTTGTCCCTGAGTTTTTGAGATAAGGGAGCCGCTATGAAGGCCGCTTTCACTTCTTCGTAACTTTCATCACTATAAATAATCCGACTCAACCCATTGTTATCTATGAAGTTATCAAATTCATCCACACCGATGATCGCCGTTTTCGGAATTTCTATCTTTAGTTTCGGGATCAGCTTCTTAAAATCGACGTTTTCGATAAAATTGGACAGGAAAGCCATTCCCCGGCCTTTACCTCCGAAGGAACCTTTACCTAAACGGGTGATGTAACGGTTCGAATCGACTAATTTGGGGTTGTAATTGATGATCCGCCCTTTGATTTTTTTCAGTTCTGCCGCTTCGAATACCCGTAGGATGAATTGCCGCATTTCGGCCGGAGTAGGGAAATCTTCAAACCGGTATCTTTTCAGATGTTTCGCTAAAGTAATTTCCCGGTGGGCCATTAACCAGGTGGAAATACCGTTGCGAATGGAGTGGTATATCAAAGATTCATCCGGGATGCTCAGCAGTTTTTGTTTAAATTCTTCTATCGAAGTGGCTCTGTCGATCGGTTCTCCGTTTTTGTTCCGGAAAATAAAATCTCCGAATCCCAGATATCCTTTGATAAAATCCTGGATATCATGAGCCAGAGTCGGGGAATTTTTATTAATAAAAGCAGCATGCAACTCTTCTGCTTTTACTGTATTTTCTATCTCCTGGCTTTGAAGCATACAGGGAATATACGCTCCGGTTCGCTTGACATAGCGGATCAATTCGATTCCGGCTTCTTCATCTTCCTCTCCATTCCGTTTATAGCGCACATCCGATATGACTCCGATCAGATTTTCCCGGTAATGATCGATAACGTATACTGCCTCTTCATAGTTGGTTGCTAATATTACTTTCGGTCTTACCCTTATTTTCATCACAATACTCATATCGTTGTCCTGAGGTTCTGAGAAAATGAGTTCCTGAGTTTGTGTCATGACCTCAGTATAAAGTAAAGGCAAATAACGGGAATAATACCGGATCGAGTTTTCGACCAATAGGATTACCCGGATATCTCCCAAATGGGTGTCCCGGTCGAGGTTCATTTTATCCTCGATGTATTTGGCCATGACCAGGAATATCTTGGTGGAACCGTTCCAGACGAACAACCTTTCGATAGATTCGTACAACCGATCTTCTATAGTATGAAAATAGGCCAGGTCCGAATTGTTGTTTACCAGCATCAGCTGACAGATATTCGGATACAAATCTTTCAGATGACGGCTGATGACCAAAGGAGTTTGTTTGTCCAGACCGGCCATCAGGATGATCAGGTCGATATGCCTTTCGGACAAAATCTTCAGGGCTTCTGCTTCGCTGGCGACAGAAGTAAAACGGGGGGCGGTATACAGGTTGACCTGTAAATATTCCCCCACGATTTTATCGGTGAATTGCCCTTCCCGTTCGATGGTATAAGCATCATAATAATTGGCGATCAAAAGAATTTCTTTGATTTTGAAGGGCATTAATTCCTGGAAAATGTCCCGGTCGCTCTTTTTACGTTTGTAGATTTTGTGTAGTTCGATTGACATAAACAGATCATTCAATGGTAATAGACTAGCTATCCTGTTGTACAGAATGATGTAAAATTACAAAAGTTTGGCGACTTGACAATGGTTAAATATACATATTGATCATTGCTTCGTATAGTTCTTGTTTACCGCTGGTTTGTTTGGGTTCTCCGTGAGCGATCGCATATTCCCGCAGATCTTCCAGCGAAAGTTTACCTTCTTCGAATGGCCGGCGAGAGTGGCATGGTTGACTTCGCATGGCAGATGGGATTTTTTCGCTGCACAAGACAAAAAAGGCGGCCCCACCTGCCGCCTGTAGATTGATAAAGAGAGAATTCCATCCTACGCGAGATGATCAAAGCCATATGGATCCAGCTTCCACATCCCCCGCCTGGTAGGTATAGGAGATGAACTCCTCAAGCGCCTCCTTCCATGTAAGATTGAAGGTTTTCATGATGGAGTGTAGCGTGCGGTTGCTGTCTTCATCCAAGCTATCCTCCCCGATTAGGTTCACATCTGCCTCCGGGTCCACATCAACAAACTCCTCGCGGCTCCAAAATACCACTACCGGGATGCTCAGGTTAATATCCCATGTTCCACGCTGGATCAATACCCCGGAGGGCTTGTAGAACGGGTCAAAGCCGTTTGTCTGCGGGTTCTTTTTAGAATTGTAGCCGTGATACAGGCGGAGTTTTAGGTCAAACTCCTTGCGGTCCTTCAGGAACCGGATAACTCCTTTTAATCCTACCGGGTTAGTGCCTCCCGTAATTTCCGCCTCGTTGTCATGTTTGGTCTTGTCCCAGGGCGTGGTATCCACGTAGAGATAATCCACCAGTGCCTCCGGATCATTGTCGTCAGCTTCCGGTTTCCCGTCAAAGGTAGGTCTCACGTTCTCCGGGGTGAAGAAATGCTGGTGGATATTCTCCTGCCCGTTCTCCACGAACTGGCCGTTCATCAACTCTCCTTTGGAATTGTAGTAATAGATAAACATCAGGTAAACCGGGGCCGGGGTAAAGTTGTTTCCATTTTTATATTCGCCGTTTTTCTGAACGTAAAACTTGCCCTGGCTTCCTTCAGCAAGGGTCCATCCACTGCCGGCCTTCAGTTCATAAGTGATCTCCTGGACACGTTTCATATATCTGGCCGGGGATTCCGGATTTTGGTGGGGACCTCCGGCCTTCTGTATCTCGTTCCAGTCAGCGTGCAGGTGGCATTCAACGAGGCGGACGGTCATTTTTGCCGGGTCCTCATGCAGTTTGTTCTTCGTCTCGTCTTCTGGTATTACAGGATCCTTGCTGCAAGAGTTCAGTGACAGGACAAGGGACACTCCTACCAGAAGTGCCCACACGGTTTTACATGCAATTGTTCTCATTTTTTCTTTTTATTTATTAGTGTTGATTATAGTTGTTATAAATTAAAAAATCCAGTTTACACCGCAACGCACATCACGTCCCATATCATGCGCATAATAACGCGAGCGGTTGGTGTATTCCTTGTACTCACGGTTCAGGAGGTTGTCTGCCGACAGCATGAACCGGACCTGGCGTCCCCGTTTCACGGGAAGTTCAAGACCAGCGTCGAACCCGAGGAGATGGTACGCCGGGGGAGTATACGGGATAAGATCCGTGTCCGGATCAAACTGCCTCTGTTTTGCGGTGAAACGGTGCCTGATGTTCAGGCGCAGCCTGAGATGCGATTTCGTCTCGTGGATCCACGCAAGTTCATGGCTGAAACGGAAGGAGGGAATATAAGGAAGATAATTACCCTTTGTCCGTTCGTTTGCCCGTATAAAGGAGACGACGGCATGGTAGTCCCATGAACCGCCCGGAGTGAAACGCAGGTCAAAGTCCATACCGCGGAAGAAAGCCGGGGTCTGCCTGTACTGGAAGACCGGGTATGTCCCCGAAATCACGGTGACTGTCTCTTTCTCCGGCCCGTCATAGATATAGCCGTCCACCCATTGCAGGTAACCGTCCAGACAGACGCTGAACATCCCGTCGCCGTAACGGAGGGAAGATATCCATTTGTAGCTTCTTTCCGAGTGCATCGCAGAGTCTCCCCTGACAAACATCCCAGACCCGAGCTCGTTCCCGTTGCTGTACAGTTCATACACGTGAGGGGCACGCCAAGCCAGACCGAAGTTGGAGGTGAGCCTCCAGCGTCTGGAAAGTTGATAGTGTCCTCCCAGGCTGTAGGACACGTTGTTAAACTTTCTTGTCCCGCCATAGGGGCTTCCCGTCCAGTCATAACCACTGGCACGGGTTTCCTGCATATCCAGGCGGAGGCCTGCTTCAACGCCTCCCCTGGCCAGGTGATATTTCCCGATTCCGTATATCCCTGCCTGTGTCTCCGTGTAGTTCGGGATAACGGGCACGAATCCGGTACCCGCGCGGCTGTGGTTCTCGATGAATATGACCTGACCTCCCGCCTCGACCTGCCAGGAGCGGTAATCCCGCTTCCAGCGCAGAAGATGCTGGAATGAATTCAGGTACAGGGAAACCGCCGGAATGTTAGAATCCAGCCGCCGGACACGGTTTTCCTGCCTATCGTCCTTCTGCCAGGTACTCTGCCAGTGAATACTTCCCCCCTTCTTCATGCCGAGCCGCATCCTGCCGAATGCGATCTGATGGGTGACCTCTTGGCAGGGAGGCCTGATACCACGGGAGAAGGGATCCGTGTGCAGGGGGCGACCAAGCCGGATACGTTCCGCCAGCAGGTCCTCGCTACCCATCTGAGCGCTGAGCATCACCCCTGTCCGGCTGTAGAAGCGGCTGTAGAAACCTTCCACTCTCAGACGTCCGCGGTCATAGCCCAGAGAGGCGGAAGCGTGATACTCTCTGGTTCCCGTGTTGTTCAGAAGATAGTGCGCAGTGGAACGGTCCCCGGAATTTGACCAGGTTCCCTGCAGACGCCAGGCGAAATCACCGGGAAAAGCACCTTCGAGCTGTCCGGTAGCCACGTAGCGACGCCCGTTACTTCCGTAAAGTGCGGAGATTCCCCCTCGAAGGGAGCGTTTTCTGAAAGGAAGCGGAGACTGCTCCATGACGATAATCCCTCCAAGGGCATCCGAACCGTATCTTACCGCATCGGAGCCCTTAATTACCGAAACAGAGGAGCTGCCGTTCATGTCCACTTCGGGAGCGTGGTCGGCCCCCCATTGCTGCCCGGTCTGGCGGGCACCGTTATGGATGATTAGTATCCGGTTCCCGTACATTCCTTGGATAACGGGTTTGGATACAGTGGTTCCCGTGCTGATGGAACTTACCCCGCTGACACGTTCGAGCAGGGTGGCAAGCGAGGTTCCCAGTGCGTTCCTGATTTCGGGAGATGAAAGGCGCCGGCTCACCACGTTGGGTGACACCCCGGCATGTTCACCGGTCACGACCACTTCCCCGAGTTTTTGTATGTCCAGGGAGAGACATACGGTATGTATGCTGCTTTCTTTGAATACCTCGTTCAAAGGCACACGCCGGGAACCGTAACCCAGGCACTGCACGAGGACCGTATCCATGAAACACGTTCCATGGCCGAAAACAATCATTCCACGGGGGGAGCTGACAAGTAACCGTTCCCCGGTCAGGATATAGGCCCCTTCAATGGGAAGCCCGCTTTCCTGGTCAATGACCAGCAGAGTATCGCGTGTGCCCGTCGATTGCCGGTCAGCCTGTACCCGTGCTTCCATGGGAGAAGGGAGGGTACATAGGCAGACAACAAGCAGGCACACATACTGGAGATATGCATGAAATGTCATACTTGAAAAAATATAAACGGGTTATAATCTGTTAAGACGGGACATGAAAAGCCCCTGCACGCAATCACAGTGATGGCATGCGAATCCCTCAAGGGAGTTATGACAAACACACAGGGGGTGCACGGAGGAAATGCGGGAAAAGAGTGACGATGACATCTGTTTCCCCGGAGATAAGATACCTGACAGGTCTGCCAGTCGGAATATAATCGTATATAAAAATCCCTGCCTCGATAAACGGAGAGAGCGTAAAGAGACAGATGGTACAATTTTCAGGAGAATCGTGACGGGAGTGCCCCTGTTCGTTATGGGATACGCACGAATGTTCCCCGTGAACATGAAAAGCTTTCACGAGGAAAAAGGGCATCAATGTCAGCAACAACATGCATGCTATGACAGCCCGCTGTCTCTGTCTTTTTTTCGTACGATCCATTAGTTTGCAAAATTAACGGTTTTAATCATCACTCGCAATACCTACAAATAATGATTTGCAAGCATAAACACCATGTATATTTGCTACGGATACCAGGACAGACCGTTTTGGTGCAAGGTGTAGCAATGAATAATATACTAAAAATCAATGATTTACATTTTTAGTAACAAGAATAGGTGCAAATTCTTTTTTGCACTTATTCTGTTACTTACACTTTTCTTGTTTTTCCGTTTACACAGAAAACTAAAAATCTCCTATTTTTTTCTTTTTCGGTCAAAATCCCTATATTTGTATCAGTTCTAAAAGTGAAGCAAAGCAATGCGCTGAAATTAGCACCGCTACCAAATCGCTACCAATTACCAGGCTTATCGTTCTTTACGCTTTATCAATCAGCCGATTAAAAGAAAATCTTAGTTTTTTATGAAAAAACGGCGTTTTATTTATATTTGCAGGGAGAAACAGATCAGGTCGATGGAAAACAGGAAAAGGCTTTGGATATTCAATCCGGATTGTGAGATGGCGATTGCCAATGGAAGTAAATACTATATGCCTCCGGCTAATGTGGTGACCATGGCTGAAGATTTGGCGGTTTTACCTGTATTTCTGGGAGAATCGGAAGATTGGGTCTTAGTCAGGAATTTACCGGATCCGGTATTTATGGCATCGGTTTATGAGCCTTTGCATTTGAAGGCCGGTTTTATTCAGGAGGCAGAAGCCGGGATTTTGGGAGAGGTGAAAGGGGAACCGTGGGGATGGAGTCCGAAAATGTGCCATTGGCTGGCCGAACGGGGGATGGGGGAGGAGTGGAAGACGGAACGAAAAGAGTGGTATAGCCGCAGGAAAGCCCGGGAAGGGTTGATTCGTTTGTTCGGTTTGATTCCTGATCTGGAAAAGGAAGTGATTCCGGAGACAGGTTATTCTATCGAAGAGATCGAACAGAAAATGAAAACCGGAAAATACCTGGTGAAAGCGCCCTGGTCTTCTTCGGGGAAAGGTATTCTGGTACTCGGAAAACCTATTGCTGTGAAAGAGAAAGAACGATTACACGGGATATTGAAACGGCAGGGGTATGTTATGTTGGAAAAAAAATTGAATAAGGTACTGGATTTTGCCATGGAGTTTTGTGCAGGAAGGCAAGGGGTGGAATTTATAGGATGGTCGGTATTTTCTACCGGCCTGAACGGTGAATATCGCGGGAATTATCTGGGAGCTCAAGCGTATATTGAGCAATTACTGGGAAGTAAATTAGGAGAAGAAAAGTTGCAGTCGCTGAAACAGGAATTGCCGGATATGATTGCCGGGATTTTGCCCGATTACCGGGGATATTTAGGGATAGATATGATGATTTATTCCGACTCTGCGGGAAAGTATAGAGTGCAACCTTGCCTGGAAATCAATCTGCGTTATAATATGGGAATAGTCGCCCTTATGTTGAGCCGGCGATATTTGGACGAACATGCGGAAGGAGAGTTCACGGTTCGTTATTATGCCAAAGCGGGGGAGGCCTGGCAGGAGCACAGGCATTTGCAACAGCTCTATCCGGCCGTATATAAAAATAACCGGATAAAATCCGGTTATTTAAATCTGACTCCAGTCAATGAAGCCACCCATTTTGTGGCATCCCTGATCTGTTATTGAATCTTGGTATCTTTCAGAATTACGTCGTGTGCTCCTCCTTCGACAATAGAAGTAGAGGATACCAAGGTGATTTTTGCTCTTTCCTGTAATTGAGGAATCGTAACGGAACCACAGCTACACATGGTCGATTTGATTTTGCCCAGGGTGATTTCCAGATTGTCTTTCATTTTTCCGGCGTATGGAACATAACTGTCGACCCCTTCTTCGAATTTCAGGGCAGCTTTACTGTTTCCTCCCATATCGTAGCGTTGCCAGTTTTGAGCACGGTTGGATCCTTCTCCCCAATATTCTTTCACATAGCTATTACCGATAGCCAGTTTTTTACTCGGACTCTCGTCGAAGCGGGCAAAGTAGCGTCCCATCATCAGGAAGTCGGCGCCCATGGCCAATGCTAAGGTCATGTGATAGTCATGTACAAGTCCTCCGTCGGAACAGATCGGAATATAAATACCGGTTTGTTCGAAATATTCCTGACGAGCCTGGCATACTTCGATCAGAGCAGTCGCCTGTCCCCGGCCGATCCCTTTTTGCTCACGAGTGATACAGATAGAACCACCGCCGATCCCTACTTTTACAAAATCGGCTCCGGCTTTCACCAGATATAAGAATCCTTCTTTATCCACCACATTACCACCGCCTACCTTGACTTCTTCGTTATACGTTTCTTTAATCCAGCGGATCGTTTCGTATTGCCATTCCGAAAAACCGTCGGAAGAATCCACTACCAGCACATCTACTCCGGCATCTACCAAAGCAGGTACCCGTTCTTTAAAGTCGCGGCTGTTAATTCCGGCTCCGACCATCAGTTTTTTATGGCTGTCGAGCAATTCATTGGGATTTTCTATATGATTGTCGTAGTCTTTGCGGAAGACAAAATATTGAAGTCTTTGATTGTCGTCTATAATCGGAAGGCAATTCAACTTATGATCCCAGATGATCGTATTGGCTTCACTTAAAGTCAGCCCCAACTTTCCTACAATCAGATTTTCGAAAGGAGTCATGAAATCAACTACCGGTTTATCTAACGGATCTGTTTTCAACCGATAATCCCGGCTTGTAATCATACCTAATAATTTTCCATTAGGGGTTCCGTCATCCGTAATGGCGACACTGGCGTGTCCGGTTTGTTCCTTTAAGCGAACAACATCCTGTAGGGTACAATCGGGACGTAAATTAGAATCACTCACTACAAATCCGGCTTTGAATTTCTTTACCCGCCTTACCATCTCGGCCTGACTTTCGATAGGTTGAGAACCGAAAATAAACGACAAACCTCCGTTACGGGCTAAGGCAATAGCCAGACCGTCGTCGGAGACTGCCTGCATCACTGCAGATACAAACGGAATGTTCAATTGTATTTTCGAGGTTTCCCCTTGACGGAATTTGACAACCGGCGTTTTCAAGGAAACATTGTCAGGAGTACACTCTTTGGTGGTGAGTGACGGAATTAACAGATATTCTCCAAATGTACGTGATACTTCTTTAATGTAATGAGCCATATGCTGTGGATTTTTAAAAATTGAGCGAAATTACTCAATTCCCGCTTAAATCCCAAGCCCGATCTGTTATTTTTTACTTAATTTTAGAGGTAGTCCTGGAATTTTTCGGACTTAGAATGAATCTTTCGATTTCAATATTTGATCGATGACCGGTGTGATATCCTGATTTTTGTGAATACGTAACGGTTTAACTCCGGCATCTTCAGCACATTTTACATCCTTTGAGCTATCCCCGATAAACCAGGATCGCTTCTTATCGATATGGAATTCTTCGATGGCCAGGTTGACCATATAAGGAGAAGGTTTCCGGCAAACACAGGTTTTTATGCTTTCATGGTGGGGACAATAATATATCTTAGTCAGGGTCACTCCATGCTTTTCCAATTCGGCACACATCTTTTCGACAAGGAAAGGGTCATCCATGCGGTCGGTGGGCTTGTCCTTGGTGGTCAGGATGAGCTGGCGGCGGAAGAAGCCATCCGAATGGTCGTACAGCGAGGTCAACGCGCCGTTGCCGAAACAGAGGAACCGGGCGTAGATGTCCCGCTGGTAGCTCTGGACACCCTTGCGCTCCAAGTCCAGCTTGGCTTCGG
>ERZ831979.2018-NODE-2018-length-15485-cov-267.351717_pt1 | contig 15485 bp, 8 predicted proteins | sample MGYA00519952_ERZ831979 | MGnify/ENA primary metagenome ERZ831979 (study PRJEB31850, sample SAMEA3708723) | human gut metagenome | biome: human gut; feature: human-associated habitat; material: faeces | place: China | collected 2014 ...
CTGAGGAACGCAAGAATGACGGTTTGTATAAGGTGTTCTCTGAGAACTTCCCTATCACCGATACTCGTAATAATTTCGTTCTTGAGTTCTTGGATTACTATATTGACCCTCCTCGCTACACCATCGATGAGTGCTTGGAGCGTGGTCTTACATATAGCGTACCTTTGAAGGCTAAGATGAAACTGTATTGTACTGATCCTGATCATGAGGACTTCGGTACTTTTATCCAGGATGTATTCTTGGGTACAATCCCTTACATGACTGATAATGGTACATTCGTCATCAACGGTGCTGAGCGCGTTGTTGTTTCTCAGTTGCACCGTTCACCTGGTGTGTTCTTCGGACAGGGTGTTCATGCCAATGGTACTGTGCTTTATTCTGCACGTATCATCCCATTCAAGGGTAGCTGGATTGAGTTTGCTACTGACATCAACAATGTGATGTATGCTTACATTGACCGTAAGAAGAAGTTGCCTGTTACTACCTTGCTCCGTGCCATCGGTTATGAGCAGGATAAGGATATTCTCCAGATCTTCGATCTCGCTGAAGAGGTGAAGGTGAACAAGAAGAATATGAAGGCTGCTATCGGTCGCAAGTTGGCTGCTCGTGTCTTGAAGAGCTGGAATGAGGACTTCGTAGATGAGGATACAGGTGAAGTTGTATCTATCGAGCGTAACGAGGTGATCATGGAGCGTGAGACCGAGCTTACTGCCGACAATATCGAGGAGATTGTAGAGAGTGGTGCTGCTTCTGTGCTGTTGCATAAGGATGTAGATGCTGCCAGCAAGTACACAATCATCTTCAATACTTTGGCCAAGGACCCAAGTAACTCTGAGAAGGAGGCTGTGAACTACATCTATCGCCAGTTGCGTAATGCAGATCCTGCTGATGATGCTAGTGCACGTGAAGTTTTCCAGAACTTGTTCTTCTCTGACAAGCGTTATGATTTGGGTGAGGTTGGTCGTTACCGTATTAATAAGAAATTGGGTCTCGATACCGATGTTGATGTCCGCGTTTTGACTAAGGATGACATCATTGAGATTATCAAATATTTGATTCAGCTCATCAACTCAAGTGCTACTGTCGATGATATCGACCACTTGTCTAACCGTCGTGTTCGTACCGTAGGCGAGCAGCTGGCTAATCAGTTCTCTATCGGTTTGGCACGTATGAGCCGAACTATCCGTGAGCGTATGAATGTACGCGACAATGAGGTGTTCACTCCAACAGATTTGATCAATGCCAAGACCATCTCTAGCGTTATCAACTCATTCTTTGGTACCAACCCATTGTCACAGTTCATGGACCAGACTAACCCATTGGCTGAGGTAACCCACAAGCGTCGTCTTTCTGCCCTTGGTCCTGGTGGTTTGTCTCGTGAGCGTGCTGGTTTCGAGGTTCGAGACGTTCACTATACTCACTATGGTCGTCTTTGTCCTATTGAGAGTCCTGAAGGTCCAAACATCGGTTTGATTTCTTCACTCTGTATGTATGCAAAGATCAATGACCTCGGCTTTATTGTAACTCCTTACCGTAAGGTGAACGATAGCAAGGTAGATATGAACAACGAGGATGTTGTTTACTTGACAGCAGAGGATGAGGAGGCTAAGATCATCGGTCAGGGTAATGCTCCTTTGACAGAAGATGGTGCATTTATCCGCGACGTGGTTAAGTGCCGTCAGGATGCAGATTATCCAGTTGTTCCACCTTCAGAGGTTGACTATGTGGATGTTTCTCCACAGCAGATTGCATCTGTTTCTGCAGGTTTGATTCCATTCTTGGAGCATGATGATGGTCACCGTGCGTTGATGGGATGTAACATGATGCGCCAGGCAGTTCCATTGCTTCACAATGATGCACCTATCGTAGGTACTGGTCTTGAGAAGCAGGTGTGCGAGGATTCTCGTACCATGATTACTGCAGAGGGTGAGGGTGTTATCGAGTATGTAGATGCTACAACCATCCGTATCCTCTACGATCGTACAGAGGATGATGAGTTCGTAAGCTTCGAGCCTGCCTTGAAGGAGTACCGCATTCCTAAGTTCCGTCGTACCAACCAGAATATGACCATTGACTTGCGTCCTATCTGTAACAAGGGTCAGCGTGTTACGAAGGGTGATATCCTGACAGAGGGTTATGCTACAGAGAACGGTGAGTTGGCTTTGGGTCGTAACTTGCTCGTAGCTTACATTCCTTGGAAGGGTTACAACTATGAGGATGCTGTCGTTATCTCAGAGCGTATGGTTCGCGATGACGTTTTGACATCTGTTCACGTTGATGAGTACTCACTCGATGTTCGTGAGACCAAGCGTGGTGTTGAGGAGTTCACTTCTGATATTCCTAATGTCAGCGAGGAAGCTACCAAGGATCTTGATGATAACGGTATTGTTCGCGTTGGTGCTCGTATCGAGCCAGGCGATATCATGATTGGTAAGATTTCACCTAAGGGTGAGAGCGATCCTTCTCCAGAAGAGAAGCTGCTCCGCGCCATCTTCGGTGATAAGGCTGGTGATGTGAAGGATTCTTCATTGAAGGCTAACCCATCATTGAGTGGTGTTGTTATCGACAAGAAGTTGTTCTCCCGTGCCGTTAAGACTCGTGAGTCTAAGAAGCAGGATAAGATTATCCTTGCCAAGATTGATGAGGAGTACGAGGCAAAGGGCGACGACTTGAAGGATATCTTGGTTGATAAGTTGCTCACCTTGACTGAAGGCAAAACTTCTCAGGGCGTGAAGGATTACTCTGGTGCTGAGATCATCACCAAGGGTAGCAAGTTCACAACAACAGCTTTGAAGAACCTGGAGTATGATGGCGTACAGTCTAATGGTTGGACAGAGGATGATCATACCAATACTTTGATCCAGCGCCTGATCATGAACTATATCCGCAAGTATAAGCAGCTCGATGCTGAGTTGAAGCGTCGCAAGTTTGCGATCACTATTGGTGATGAACTTCCATCAGGAATTCTCCAGATGGCTAAGGTTTATATCGCTAAGAAGCGTAAGATCCAGGTAGGTGATAAGCTTGCTGGTCGTCACGGTAACAAGGGTATCGTTTCTAAGGTAGTACGTCTTGAGGATATGCCATTCATGGCCGATGGGCGTCCAGTAGATATGGTATTGAACCCATTGGGTGTGCCTTCTCGAATGAACCTCGGTCAGATCTTCGAGTGTATCCTGGGTGCTGCAGGTAAGAAGTTGGGTGTTAAGTTTGCTACTCCTATCTTCGATGGTGCTCATCTTGAGGACCTCTCTGTATGGACAGACAAGGCAGGTCTTCCACGTTTCTGCTCTACTTACCTTTATGATGGTGAGACTGGTGAGCAGTTCGACCAGCCAGCTACCGTAGGTATGACTTACTTCTTGAAGTTGGGTCACATGGTAGAGGATAAGATGCACGCACGTTCTATCGGTCCTTACTCTCTGATTACTCAGCAGCCACTTGGTGGTAAGGCACAGTTTGGTGGTCAGCGATTCGGAGAGATGGAGGTTTGGGCCATCGAGGCATTCGGTGCTAGCCACGTATTGCAGGAGATTCTGACCATCAAGTCAGATGATGTTGTAGGACGTAGCAAGGCATACGAGGCAATCGTGAAGGGTGATCCAATGCCTACACCAGGTATTCCTGAGTCACTCAACGTATTGCTCCACGAGCTTCGCGGCCTTGGCTTGAGCATCAAACTTGATTAATTTTGAGAACCCCTAATTAAGATATAGAAACATGGCTTTCAAAAAAGATACAAAGGTAAAGAATAATTTTACGAAGATTACCATCGGTCTCGCTTCACCAGAGGAGATCCTGGAAAATTCGTATGGTGAGGTTACTAAGCCTGAAACCATTAATTATCGAACATATAAGCCGGAGCGTGATGGTCTCTTCTGCGAGCGCATTTTTGGTCCTACCAAGGACTATGAGTGCGCCTGCGGCAAGTACAAGCGTATCCGTTATAAGGGAATCGTCTGCGACCGATGCGGTGTAGAGGTTACAGAGAAGAAGGTTCGTCGTGAGCGTTCTGGTCACATCGAGCTTGTTGTACCAGTGGCTCACATCTGGTACTTCCGTTCTCTCCCTAACAAGATTGGTTACCTTCTCGGTATGCCAACCAAGAAGCTTGATGCTGTTATCTACTACGAGAAGTATGTAGTGATCCAGCCTGGCATTCTTGAGGGTAAGACTGATGCTGACGGCATTGAGTTGAATGGTTCTCATAAGCTCGACCTCTTGTCAGAGGACGAGTACATGGCTATTCTTGATCAGTACGACCCAAATGGTGATAACGAGCGTCTGGAAGATACAGATCCTAATAAGTTCGTTGCCAAGATGGGTGCCGAGGCTATCTATCAGTTGTTGCAGAATGTGGATCTCGACTCTTTGTCATACGAACTCCGCGACCGTGCCAACAATGACTCTAGCCAGCAGCGCAAGACTGAGGCATTGAAGCGCTTGAACGTAGTAGAGGGTTTCCGTGCCAGCAAGGGAATCAACAAGCCTGAGTGGATGGTCATGAAGATCATTCCTGTTACTCCTCCAGAGCTTCGTCCTTTGGTACCACTGGATGGTGGTCGTTTTGCAACATCAGACTTGAATGATCTCTATCGTCGTGTCATCATCCGTAACAACCGTTTGAAGCGATTGGTTGAGATCAAGGCTCCTGAGGTGATCCTCCGTAACGAGAAGCGTATGTTGCAGGAGGCTGTTGATAGCTTGTTCGACAACTCACGTAAGAGCTCTGCAGTAAAGAGCGAGAGCAATCGTCCTTTGAAGTCTCTCTCTGACTCATTGAAGGGTAAGCAGGGTCGTTTCCGTCAGAACTTGTTGGGTAAGCGCGTTGACTACTCTGCTCGTTCCGTTATCGTTGTAGGTCCTGAGTTGAAGATGGGTGAGTGCGGTCTTCCTAAGTTGATGGCTGCAGAGCTTTACAAACCATTCATCATCCGTAAGTTGATTGAGCGTGGTATCGTAAAGACTGTCAAGAGTGCCAAGAAGATTGTTGATCGTCGTGAGCCAGTTATCTGGGATATTCTGGAGAATGTGATGAAGGGTCATCCGGTTATGTTGAACCGTGCCCCTACACTTCACCGTCTCGGTATTCAGGCATTCCAGCCTAAGATGATTGAGGGTAAGGCTATCCAGTTGCACCCATTGGCATGTACAGCGTTCAACGCCGATTTCGATGGTGACCAGATGGCTGTTCACCTTCCATTAAGCAACGAGGCTATCTTGGAGACTCAGATTCTGATGCTCCAGAGCCACAACATTTTGAACCCTGCTAATGGTGCACCTATCACCGTTCCTTCTCAGGATATGGTGCTTGGTCTCTACTATATTACAAAGATTCGCCCAGGTGCTAAGGGCGAGGGCTTGACATTCTATGGTCCTGAGGAGGCTTTGATCGCTCGTAATGAGGGTCGTTGTGATCTCCATGCTTTGATTAAGGTAATTGTTGATGACTTGGTTGATGGTAAAATCCAGAAGCGTTTGATTGAGACCTCTGTAGGTCGTGTTATCGTGAATGGTATCATCCCTGATGAGGTAGGCTTCTTCAACGACGTTATCTCCAAGAAGACACTCCGCGGCTTGATTTCTAATGTAATCAAGGCTGTTGGTATGGCAGAGGCTTGTGCCTTCCTTGATGGTATCAAGAACCTGGGTTATCGTATGGCATACGTTGCTGGTTTGTCATTCAACCTTGGTGATATCATCATCCCACCTGAGAAGGAGGAGATTGTTGAGCGTGGTCGCAAGGAGGTTGAGGAAATCACCAACAACTATAATATGGGTTTCATCACCAACAAGGAGCGTTACAACCAGGTAATCGATGCGTGGACTCACGTAAATACCGATTTGGGTAATATCCTGATGAAGGAGATGACAGAGGCAGATCAGGGATTCAACGCCGTTTACATGATGCTTGACTCTGGAGCCCGTGGTTCTAAGGATCAGATTAAGCAGTTGTCTGGTATGCGTGGTTTGATGGCTAAGCCTCAGAAGGCTGGTGCAGAAGGCGCGCAGATTATTGAGAACCCTATCCTTTCTAACTTTAAGGAGGGTATGTCTGTGTTGGAGTACTTTATCGCTTCTCATGGTGCTCGTAAGGGTCTTGCTGATACCGCGATGAAGACTGCCGATGCTGGTTACTTGACTCGTCGTCTTGTTGACGTATCTCATGATGTCATCATTACTCAGGAGGATTGCGGTACCTTGCGTGGCTTGGTTTGCACTGCTTTGAAGAATGGTGATGAGATTATCTCTTCTCTCTACGAGCGTATCTTGGGTCGTGTATCTGTACACGATATCATCCACCCTACAACAGGTGAGTTGATAGTTAAGTCTGGTGAGGAAATCACTGAGGCTAAGGCTAAGATCATCGATGAGTCTCCAATCGAGAGCGTTGAGATCCGTTCAGTACTCACTTGTGAGAGCAAGAAGGGTGTCTGCATGAAGTGTTACGGCCGTAACTTGGCTACAGCTCGTATGGTTCAGCTTGGTGAGGCTGTGGGTGTCATTGCTGCACAGGCTATCGGTGAGCCTGGTACTCAGCTTACTCTCCGTACCTTCCACGCCGGTGGTATTGCGTCTAACGCTGCTGCCAACGCTAAGATTGCTGCGAAGAATAAGTCTCGCATCGAGTTTGATGAGTTGAGCACTGTTCCATTCGTAGAGGAAGATGAGGAAGGCAACGATATCAAGTGCGAGAAGGTAGTAAGCCACTTGGCTGAAATCCGTTTCATTGATCCAAATACAAACATCATCCTGGCTACATTGAATGTACCTTATGGTTCTTCTTTGTATCACAAGGAGGGTGAGATTGTTGAGAAGGATACTGTGATTGCTCGTTGGGACCCATTCAACGCCGTTATCGTCAGCCAGTACGCTGGTACCTTGAAGTTCAACGACGTACAGAAGGATCAGACTTACCGTGCCGAGGTCGATGAGACTACTGGTTTGGAGGAGAAGATCATCACCGATTCTAAGAATAAGGCGATGGTTCCTTCTTGTGATGTTATCGATGCAAACGGTGAGATTGTTGGTACATATAACTTCCCTGTAGGTGGTCACCTCGTTGTAGAGGATGGTCAGACTATTAAGACTGGTGAGGTCTTGGTTAAGATTCCTCGTGCCGTAGGTGGTGCTGGTGATATCACCGGTGGTCTTCCACGTGTAACCGAGCTTCTCGAGGCTCGTAACCCTTCTAACCCAGCTGTCGTATCTGAAATCGATGGTGAGGTAACTATGGGTAAGGTAAAGCGTGGTAACCGTGAGATCATCGTAACTTCTAAGACTGGCGACCAGAAGAAGTATCTCGTATCACTCTCTAAGCAGATCCTGGTACAGGAGCATGATGCCGTACGTGCTGGTACTCCTCTTTCTGATGGTAGTGTAACTCCAGGCGATATCCTCGCTATTATGGGTCCTACTGCTGTTCAGGAGTACATCGTTAACCAGATTCAGGACGTTTACCGTCTCCAGGGTGTGGCTATCAACGATAAGCACTTCGAGGTGGTTGTTCGTCAGATGATGCGTAAGGTTCGTATCGATGATCCAGGTGATACTACATTCTTGGAGCAGGAGTTGGTTGATAAGCTCGACTTCGCTGAGGAGAACGACCGTATCTGGGGTAAGAAGGTTGTTACCAATGCTGGTGACAGCACTGAACTCAAGCCTGGTCAGATCATTACAGCACGTAAGTTGCGTGATGAGAACTCAGCATTGAAGCGTCGCGATATGAAGCTTGTTCAGGTTCGTGATGCCGTAGCTGCAACATCTACTCAGATCCTCCAGGGTATTACCCGTGCCGCTCTTGGTACCAAGAGCTTCATGAGTGCCGCTTCTTTCCAGGAGACCACTAAGGTCTTGAACGAGGCTGCTATTCGTGGTAAGGTAGATTACCTTGAGGGAATGAAGGAGAATGTTATCTGCGGTCACTTGATTCCAGCAGGTACCGGTCTCCGCCAGTGGGAGAAGCTTGTTGTTGGTTCTAAAGAAGAGTACGAGCGCATGCAGGCTAACAGAAAGAATGTACTCGACTATGCAGATTCTCCAATCGTGGACTAATCTGAAGGTTAGAGTAACATATATATAATAAGGTATAAGAGCCATAGGTGAGTCATCATCTATGGCTCTTTTCTTGATATTGCCTGCCTGTTGATGATATCAAATCAACTTTTTAATATTTTTTCTTCTTTTGGGGTTGGGAATTTGATACCTTGATGTGTTCTTGGGATAAACAATACAGATAAAAATAGAAATGGAAAAGATAGAACAACTTTTTCGCCAGCATTATTCAAAGATGTTTCTCGTTTCGAGGATGATTCTAGGGGATGAAGAGACCGCAAGGGATGTGGTGAGCGATATTTTTGCAGATATGCTTAGTGGAAAGCTGCGGATTCCGCCCAATAGTACGGAAGGTTACTTTGTCGTTCTTACTCGAAACCGATGTTTGAATTCTCTCAGAAAGATGACCCTTCATGAAAAGGTCAAGGCTGGTCTTAAGGTGGATCATGCGGTAGATATCGTGCATGATGAAAACCGAATCATTCGCGAGATAGACCATGAGATGAGCAAGGCTGATCAGATGCTTCGTTTTATAGACCGGGAATTGACGCTCCAAACACGTCGGGTAGTCAATATGCATTATTGCCAAAAACTCACTTATCGTGATATCTCTGAAGAGTTAGGCATCAGTGAGGCTGCCGTCTATAAGCATCTTGCTCAAGGCATCAAACGAATAAAAGAACATTTTAATCCCAAGAACAATGGATAAGTTAACACAGGTAATCGATATGATTGAGCACCCAGAGCATTATTCTGAGTCTCAGATTAAGGAGATTCTTCAAGATGAGGAATCTCGCCAGACCTATCTCACAATGATGGAGATGCGTATGGCTTTTGATAAGGAAGCGACGGAGAAAGATTTGGATGTAGACAAGGAATGGCAATTGTTTACAGAACAGCATCCGGTAGTGAAGTCCCGTTTTGATTGGCACAAACTCGCAGCTTCCTTTATTGGTGTATGTTTGCTGTCTGGTATCGCCTTTGCTGCCATTCATACATTCAGTTCGCATCGTCAGGTAGAAGAAACATCGGCAGGGGATACGTCTCAAGTAAAAATAGCATCCTGTCCAAATACTGCTGTTGTCAGTGATAAAGCTACGTCAACTGATGTCAAGAAGGAAATTGTGCATAAGACTTTCGACAATGTTTCCTTAGAAACGATGCTCGGAGAAATGGCAGAGTATTATGGAGTGAAGATTGTGTTCCAGAACCAGGAAGCCAAGCAGCTTCGTTTCTATTATGAATGGAACAGCGAGAACTGTCTGCAGAGTGTAGTGGATGAATTGAATCATTCACAACAGATAATTCTCTCTTTGGACAATGAGCAACTTGTTGTAGAATAATCCTGTCGCTGACAGGTCTGTTTGCAAGTTGGCTTATTTGTAATATGTATCAAATCAATATAAAAAATATGAAGAAATATATGTTCGCTTTCCTGATGTGTCTGTTGGTACAGGCATCGTTTGGACAGCGCATCTCTCGAAGCTATAACAACCGTTCCATGTCTGAAGTTCTGAAGGATTTAGACAAGGCTACCCGTCGATATAAAATCAGTTTTATCTATAATGAACTGGAAGATTTCACCGTCACTACCTCTTTCCGTAATCTCGATCTGCAGGAAGCTTTGGGGCGGGTCTTTGGATTTTATCCGATGAAGGCTACGATAGAGGATAGCTTGATATTCGTGGAATGTACCCAAAAGGAACCTACTAAATTGATGGGACGGGTGATTGATGAACGTCATCGACCAGTGGAGTTTGCCAATGTGGCTTTGCTCAATCCCAGGGATTCTTCCTTTCTCACAGGTGGTGTGACCAATGCCAGCGGCAATTTCGTGATACCTTGTGGCATGAAGAAGGTTCTCGCCAAAGTAAGTTGCGTGGGTTATCACACCTTATATAATATATATAATGTGGGAAAAGTCGAAAATGTTGTGTTGAAGGAGAGTACCATGCATATCAATGGTGTTACGGTGAAGGCGAAGTTGCCCTCTTTCAAGATGGGACGTGAAGGAATGCTCATAGACATACAGCATTCTGATTTGTCAAAAGTAGGAGATGCCGTTGATGTACTCCGACAATTACCTCGCATCAATGTAAGTAGTACCGATGTCATCAGCGTTTATGGCAAGGGTACACCTATTATATATATCAACAATAAACAGGTGAGAGATTCCAGGGAACTGCAGCGCCTGAAGTCTGATGCCATCAAGAATGTGGAAATCATTACTTCGCCTGGTGCCAGATATGCTGCCACGGTTAGCTCTGTCATACGTATCCGAACCGTCAAGAAGCAGGGCGAAGGGGTGAGTGAATCCTTGAATTCCATGGTATGGTATAATGGATATCTGGGAGGGTCAGAACAGCTTAGTCTCAATTATCAGAGTGAAAAGCTCAACTTGTTTGGGGCTCTTTGGGGATATACAAGAGGGCATAAGGAGGCTACTTCGCTAATTCAGCATATTGAAGGAACGAAGAATGTTACCGTAAACCAGTATGATCCCTTATCCTATCGCAATACAATGGGAGAAGTAAACTTTGGTTTCAATTATGACCTCAATGATGAAAACTCTATCGGTGCTTCTTATGATTTAGAATGCGAACCCTATGCGAAAGGGCATGTTGATGGACAGCAGGAAATATTCAATGAGGGACAACCTGTGGATATCATCAAACAGAAAGTATTGGTCGATGATATAGGTGGTCCTACCCATGAGTTGAATGCTTACTATGTGGGAAAGGTCAATAAACTGGGAATAGACTTTAATGGAACCTATCTCTGGCAAAAAACTGGGCGGGATATGTTGGAAACAGAAGAGGCTACCGTATTGGAAAATCGGGAAATCCATACTGCGAGTTGCCGCCATAATCAGTTGCTTGCAGGCAAACTGGTTCTTTCTTATCCCATAGCCAAGGGGCAGTTGGAGTTAGGAAGCGAAGTGAGCCATACCCACAGTAGCGGAGAGTATAGCAATGCTGAAGACATTGTGGCGGATGCTTCTACCGATATGAAGGAAAATAATTTGGCGGGATTTCTTACCTTTTCATATCCTTTAGGTTCGTTTTCAATGGATGCAGGATTGAGATACGAGTATGTGTCTGCCAAGTATTATTCTTTCGGAAAGTATGAAGAAGAGCCTAGCAGAAATTATAGCAATTGGTTTCCCAACCTGACCCTGTCATGGAATAAGGAACCATGGGCTGCATCTCTGGCATATACCTGCAAGACAAAGCGTCCTTCTTATAGTTCCTTGCGCAATGAGGTGCAGTATGATAATCGCTATATGTATGAAGGTGGCGATCCTTATCTTCGTCCTACCATTGCTCATGATGTATCATTGGATGTGATGTGCAACTGGATTTCGTTTGGTGTGGAGTATCTTTATGAGGACAATCCCATCATCTGGTATGTTACCCTTTATAATCATCAGGATATAGCCTTCTTGAGGAATGTGAACTTTTCCAGCAAGCAGACGATGACAGCGTATGTCATAGCTGCTCCCAAGTTCGATTGGTATCAGCCTACATGGCAAGTCTTCTTTCAGAAGCCTTTTTTTGATGCGGAAAAATATGGTGCTCCTCGTGGTTTGTCGAAGCCTGCCTTGGGTATTACATGGAACAACAAGTTTAAGTTGAGTTCTACTTGGACTTCATGGGTGACCCTTCATGCCAATACGACATCCTATAATGCCTTCCGCCGGTATCGCTCTGGTTATTTTGCCTCTATGCGAATGGTTAAGACATTCTTAGATGAAGCCTTGACTGTTAATTTCTATGCTGATGATATCTTCAGAAGTCAGAAAGACCAATGGACCATGTATGGCGACCATGCAACCTTGACGAAGGATAGTTATAATAGTGCCCGTGAAATTGGTGTCAGGGTGGTCTATAAATTCAATTCTGGTCATAGAAAGTATAAGGGTTCTGGTGCTGGTAATGCAGAAAAGAGCCGTTTCTGATAGACTGGTTCTTCAGATAAAAAATAAATTGTATTTCAAAAGTCCTTTCACACTAAGCTTATGTCTTTGTATTAGAAGCATTTTAGTGTGAAAGGACTTTTAACACAAAATAATTGGCAAATTATTCTTTTTTTTCAGATATTATGTGTAAATTTGCACTATCATTTAAAGTTTAATCCTATTAACTTAATAAAATTATGGAAGAAAATAAGAATAATCAACAGCAGCAGAATCAGTTCCAGATGGGCATCAGCCCTGAAGTTGCAGAGGGTACATACTCTAACTTGGCACTGATTACTCATTCTAGTTCAGACTTCATCTTGGATTTCGCATGTGCACTTCCAGGAATGCCAGCACCTCAGATCAAGAGCCGTGTCATCATGGCACCTGAGCATGCCAAGCGTTTGCTCCAGGCATTGCAGAGCAATGTTTATAACTACGAGCAGGCTTTCGGTAAGATTAAGTTGGCAGACGAGCCAGAGCGTACTATCGCTCCATTTGGCACACCAAAAGGTGAGGCTTAATGCATAACCACATACATACTAAGACTAAATTTCCTGCTAAAAGCCGCTTTTTCTTTATAATATTTGTTTTTAATAGTTATATAAAGTTAAAACTAGCCCTCGTTTTTTAAAAGTCTCCTTAATATTTAGGTAGTTTGCCGAAAAAATCGTACCTTTGCACCCCGAAAAGGCTCTATAAAGTAGTGGCTTACATCGAAATAAGACAATAAATAAAAATAAATATATAAATTAAAAAGTAAAATTATGCCTACTATTTCACAGTTAGTAAGAAAAGGCAGACGAGTTCTTGTAGACAAGAGCAAGTCACCAGCTTTGGATTCTTGTCCTCAGCGTCGTGGTGTTTGTGTTCGTGTTTATACAACAACTCCAAAGAAGCCTAATTCGGCAATGCGTAAGGTTGCCCGTGTTCGTTTGACAAACTCTAAGGAGGTTAACTCTTACATCCCAGGAGAGGGTCATAACTTGCAGGAGCACTCAATCGTGTTGGTTCGTGGTGGTCGTGTTAAGGACCTCCCAGGTGTACGTTATCACATCGTCCGTGGTACTCTTGATACCGCAGGTGTAGCAAACCGCACACAGCGTCGTTCTAAGTACGGTGCTAAGCGTCCAAAGGCAAAGAAGTAATTCTAATCCGGACAATTTTTTTTTTAAAAACCGAAAGCTCACGGTCGGAGAAGGTCGAGAGTTTAGGTAAAAAGATTATTTTATTAAACGTTTTGCTGGAGAAGTAACAGGTTGAGTAAATACTCGGGTGCGAGTGTTGAAGAACGATATACAGCCCCATGCAGAATTTAAATTTTTTCGATTAAAAAATGAGAAAAGCAAAACCAAAGAAGAGAGTGATCCTCCCAGATCCAGTCTTCAATGACCAGAAGGTCTCTAAATTCGTAAATCATTTGATGTATGATGGTAAGAAGAATACATCTTATGAGATTTTCTACAATGCACTCGATACCGTAAAGGCTAAGATGGCTAACGAGGAGAAGTCTGCACTTGAAATTTGGAAGCAGGCTCTCGACAATATTACTCCACAGGTTGAGGTTAAGAGCCGCCGTATTGGTGGTGCAACCTTCCAGGTTCCTACAGAAATTCGTCCTGATCGTAAGGAGAGTATCTCTATGAAGAATCTTATTATCTTCGCTCGCAAGCGTGGTGGTAAGACTATGGCAGATAAGCTCGCTGCAGAGATTATGGATGCTTACAACAACCAGGGTGGCGCATTCAAGCGCAAGGAGGATATGCATCGTATGGCTGAGGCTAACCGTGCATTTGCTCACTTCAGATTCTAATTTAATTTATAAAATAGGTTTAAAAGAAAATGGCAAATCGCGATTTACATTTGACACGTAACATCGGTATCATGGCGCACATCGATGCCGGTAAGACAACAACATCTGAGCGTATCTTGTTCTATACAGGTAAGACTCATAAGATTGGTGAGGTACACGATGGTGCTGCTACAATGGACTGGATGGCCCAGGAGCAGGAGCGTGGTATTACTATCACTTCTGCGGCTACAACTTGTAACTGGAACTATCTCGGTAAGTCTTATAAGATCAACTTGATCGATACTCCGGGACATGTTGACTTCACTGCTGAGGTTGAGCGTTCTCTCCGTGTACTTGATGGTGCTGTTGCTACATATTCTGCAGCTGATGGTGTTCAGCCACAGTCTGAGACTGTATGGCGTCAGGCTGATAAGTATAATGTACCTCGTATCGGTTATGTAAACAAGATGGACCGTTCTGGTGCTAACTTCTTTGAGACAGTACAGCAGATGAAGGATATCTTGGGTGCTAATCCTATTGCTATTCAGATTCCTATTGGTGCTGAGGAGAACTTCAAGGGTGTAGTTGACCTGATCAAGATGAAGGCTATTCTCTGGCACGATGAGACTATGGGTGCTGAGTATGATGTAGAGGATATTCCTGCTGACTTGGCTGATGAGGCTGCTGAGTGGCGTGATAAGCTCCTCGAGGGTGCTGCTAACTTCGATGACGAGGTTATGGAGCTTTACCTCGATGGTAAGGATATTCCAGAGGAGAAGCTCCTCGCTGCTATCCGCAAGGGTTGCTGTGCTATGGAGTGCTGCCCAATGTTGCTCGGTTCTTCATACAAGAACAAGGGTGTTCAGCCATTGCTCGACTATGTATGTGCATTCTTGCCTTCACCAATGGATACTCCAAATATCATCGGTACTAACCCTGATACTGAGGAGGAAGAGGATCGTAAGCCATCTGAGGATGAGCCAACATCTGCTCTCGCATTTAAGATTGCTACCGACCCATTCATGGGCCGCTTGGTATTCTTCCGTGTTTACTCAGGTAAGGTTGTTGCTGGTTCTTATGTTTACAACCCACGTTCTGGCAAGCGCGAGCGTATCAGCCGTCTGTTCCAGATGAACTCTAAGCAGGAGATTCCAATGGAGTCTATCGACGCTGGTGATATCGGTGCAGGTGTAGGTTTCAAGGATATCCGTACAGGTGATACACTTTGTGATGAGGATCACCCAATCGTATTGGAGTCTATGACATTCCCTGATACTGTAATCTCTATCGCTGTTGAGCCAAAGAGCCAGGCTGACATCGCTAAGATGGACAACGGTCTCGCTAAGTTGGCTGAGGAGGACCCAACCTTCACAGTTCGTACAGACGAGCAGAGCGGTCAGACTATCATCTCTGGTATGGGTGAGCTCCACTTGGATATCATCATCGACCGTTTGAAGCGTGAGTTCAAGGTTGAGTGTAACCAGGGTAAGCCTCAGGTTAACTATAAGGAGGCTATCACTAAGACAGCTCAGAGCCGTGAGACTTACAAGAAGCAGTCTGGTGGTCGTGGTAAGTTCGCTTGTATCGATGTAACTATCGGTCCTAAGGACGAGGATTACAAGGAGGGCGACTTGCAGTTCATCAACGAGGTTAAGGGTGGTAACGTTCCTAAGGAATTCA
>ERZ831979.2019-NODE-2019-length-15476-cov-3.789184_pt1 | contig 15476 bp, 11 predicted proteins | sample MGYA00519952_ERZ831979 | MGnify/ENA primary metagenome ERZ831979 (study PRJEB31850, sample SAMEA3708723) | human gut metagenome | biome: human gut; feature: human-associated habitat; material: faeces | place: China | collected 2014 ...
GTATGGCTCAGCTCACTAAAAACACAAAACTCGCTTCACTCAAACAATTGTGTTTTTTAGCGTTCGCTTTTGCTGACTTGCTCTATTTATTCTTCTCAATCTTCTTTATTCTTGAATTTTATAATTTTTATAAAACTAAAATCTAAATATAAAATATTAGAAATTTACATAATAACCATGCTCTTTAAATAAACTAATTACTTCACTTACATTTTCACTTTTAATCAATAAGTGGAAATCTTCCCCTTTTAACATAAGAGGTTTAAATCTTTCATCTTTAGTAATAGTTTTTATAAGTTCTTTATCATTTTTTAGTTTTAAAACTACAAATTGACTTTCAGCTTTTATAACACTACTTTTTTCTAAAATATCTTCAAAAAACTCTCTCCAAAGTTGGTTAGGTTCAGAAGTTATTTTTGTATAAAATTCATTTATTCTTTCCTCTATCTCCTTAGAACTACTGATTCCTCTTAAGAAATTTTCTCTAGTAAACTTATATTTATTTGTAGCTATTCTTTGAGATACTCTCTCTAAAAACATTGTCTTAACTGGAGCATCTCCTATAAGAGTAGCTATAAGTCTATCTTCATCTAGGATTACCTCTCCATCTTCTTTTGCATTTTTAAAGTCATACTCATCTATTCTATCAAAACAATATCTTCCTAATTCTGTAAATTTAATATATTTAATTCCATCATATTTACTTAGATATCCATTTTTTAGATATAGAGAGTTATTAATTGATGGGTAATCATAATAGATTTCAAATACTCCTAATACTCCTAATAGGAATAGCACAGATTTTATAAATGGTATCACAACATACATCTGATACTTTTCATAGTTTAAAATCTTTGTTCTCTCATAGTTAGCCTCATTTATATAAATATAATCGTAGGCATCTTTTACATCTATTATTTCAATAAACTCATCTCTATATAGTATTGCCTTTATAATATTATCTACACTTACAGGCTTATCATCTGGTAGCTCATCTATTATCTTTTTAATAGTTGCAAATCCTCTTTTTATCTCCTCTTTAGATTTCCAAATATTCTTTACTCCCTTTAAGTAGTTTAAGTAAAGAGAAGTATAGTGATAATTTTCCTCTTTGATAAGCTCTCCACTTATGAAATCTCCAACTATATTTTTTATATTTGATACTTTAAAATAATTTTCATCAATATATTTATCTTTTACTAAGAAAAAGAAAAGTGCTATTGTTTCAGTTTTTAGATAATCTAAATCTTTAGAATCTTCATAATACTCAGTTATATTACAATATTTTTTCATATTAAGCTTTGATTCTTTCAATATCTTAGCACTACTTGATAATTTTACTCCCCCTTGAGAATAAAACTCAAAATACATCTTAAAGTTTTCTATTAACTCTTTCTCATTACTGTTTACAAGGTTCGCTTTTATTTTTTTCTGTGGAATAATATTATATTCCTCTGGCTTTTTCATATATTTTCTTATTACTCTAAGAATATCATAATCTAAATAGAGATACTCTCCCTTTTTTATATCCTTATCAGCTTTAAAAAATAAAAACTCCTCTTTTAAATCCTTATTGATATCATAATTATTTTCTAATTTTAAAAATCTTTCTCTATTAGTAATAAAAAATTTCCCATTCCAAGCAACCTCTTCAAAAACTTCTCTTACATCTTTATCCAGTTTTTCAAAGATTGTACAGAATATCTCTTCCTTAGAATAAAATTGCTCTAACAAATCTAAAAAAGTCTGTTTATTACTATTTTCACTAATTAAAGAGATTTCAAAAAGTCCTAGGTTACTCCCTATATACCCTTCAGCTATCCAGTCTAAAAAATATTTAGTATAAAGTTTAAATAAAACTTCCTTAGAGTAAAACTCATTTACTGCCTCTCTAAATCTATCTTTACTTATTGCCATCTCTTCTCCTAAACTTTTTTATTCTCCTAAAATAAATTCAATATCCTTTTCAGTAAGTGTTTTTAAACTAGAACTATCTTCAGATATTAAACTATCTAGAAGTTTTATTTTTGATTCTTGTAATTGAAGTATCTTCTCTTCAATAGTATCTTTTAGTATCAGTTTATATGAAAATACTGTTCTATCTTGTCCCAATCTATAAGCTCTATCTATTGCTTGATTTTCAACTGTCTTATTCCACCAAGGGTCATAGATAAATATTGTATCAGCAGCAGTAAGGTTTAATCCTACTCCTCCTGTTTTAAGAGTCATTACAAAAACTTTATATTTATTATCTTTTTGGAATTTATCTACTAATAGTTGTCTGTCCTTAGTGGCTCCACTCATAGAAAGATATTTTATTCCATATTTTTCTAAGTCATCACAGATATTTTTTATAGAGTTAATATAGTTTGTAAATACTAACACTTTGTGTCCATTTTCCACTGCATCTAATATGTTATTTATAAGTACCTCTCTCTTACTAGAAGTTACTCCAACACTTTTTGATTCTGGACAACTTGTTATCTGTCTTAACTCATTTAAAGCTTGTAATATAAAAAACTGTGTCTTTCCTAATCCATTCTCTTTTATTTGAGAGTGTACCATATTGTAATAGTAGTTTCTTCTCTCTTCATAAAGTTTTTTCTGTTCTGGATTCATCTCAATATACATAGTTTTTTCTATCTTATCAGGTAAATCTTTCAAAACCTCTTTTTTTATTCTTCTTAAGATAAATGGATATACCTTTTTCTTAAGTTCCTCTATTGCCTCTTGGTCATTTTCCCTTTGAATTGGAATAGCATAATAGTTATTGAACTCTTCCATTGTTCCAAACATTGATGGATTTAAAAATCTAAATAATGAATATAACTCACTTAAATTATTTTCTATAGGTGTTCCACTTAGAGCTATTCTATGTTTAGCATTAAGTAACATAATAGCCTTTGTTGTTTGTGCATTTACATTTTTTATATTTTGAGATTCATCTAATATTACAGCATCAAAGTCATAATCCCTTATAATCTCAATATCATTTCTAATAGTTCCATAGGTTGTAAGTATTACACTATTTTTCTTTATAATATCTCTATTTCTAAAGTTTCCATAGTATATTCCAACCTTTAATTTAGGACTGAATCTTTTTATCTCACCATCCCAGTTGTAGATAAGAGATTTTGGCATAACTACTAAGCTTTTTCTCCCTTTTACTTGGTGTAATCTTGTCAATACAGAGATAGCTTGTAGAGTTTTTCCAAGTCCCATATCATCTGCTAGGCAACCTCCTAAATTATTATCCATTAGGTATGACAACCACTTATATCCATACTCTTGATACTCTCTAAGTTGGGCTTTTACCTTTGGAGGTTCTATATCATAATTTTTTATATTATTTATTCCCTTAAAGAAATCTCTTGTTCTATTCATCTCTTCAGAGAAAATCTTATCCTCTATCAATTCCTCTACAAGAGGTAAATCAAAGAAAGAAAGTTTTACTTTTTTCTTATCACTATCTTTGAAAAGTCTCTCTAATTTCTCAATATATTTCTTATTGATTAGAGCACTTGTTCCATCACTTAACATTATATAAGAATCTTTTTTATATGATGAAAGAACATCTAGTATAGAAAACTTTTCTCCCTCTATCTCTAACTCTATCTCTCCTTCTAAGAAATCTATAGAATGGCTAAATTTTCCTATAACCTTTGGTTTTACTGCTTTTATATTATACTTTCTAAGTTTATCAGTTCCTACAACTCTATACTTAGAAGCTAACTGTAGTAAGTCCTGCATAATAAACTCTTTAGCTAATTTTTCCTGCATAATAATTAGATTACTTTCATCTAAATAATAACTTGCTCTTACCTTTAAATTTTTCTGATTTTTTGCTAAAATCTTTACAATATCCTCTACTGCCTCAGATATCCTACTTATATCCACTTCACAAATAGATATTTTTTTCTCCATATTATTAACAATAGCTACTTTTTCTATCTCATGTCCCTTTAAAAAATCATAATGCATACCTGATACCATTAAAGTAACCTGAAGATACAAACTATTATCATAGGATATTTTCTCTATTACTAATTGTGGATTAGGAGTGCACTTTTCTCCTCTTACAACCTTATAATCCTTATATTCTATCTCAATATTTTTAAAATATTTTATAGTAAGAGTTAAAAAATTTTCTAATCCTGATTCATCAATAGTTCCAACTAACTCTTTTAAGGTATGGAAATCATTACTCTCCATATCTATAATATAAAAAGTATTATTAGCTAAAATTAAATCCTCATTTATAATTATAAAATCATTTATAGAACCATTTAATAAAAGCTCTGTATTTAAAGATGTAGCACTATTTTCCTTTTCTTTAATTATAAGAGCTAGTGTGTTCTCTCTTTTTACCCACTTAAGTGGCTCCATTTTTTCATTTACAAGTTTAGGATTATCTATCAGATATTCTATCAAATCTGGGTGTTCATTTAGATATGCTTCTTCATATTCATTTTCCCAATCTATAAAAAAACTATCCTCTTTTATTCCCTTTATATATGTTAAAATCTGACTAGTAGTATCTTCTGCCTCTTCATCTACCTCAATATTTTCCAACATCTCTCCATTAGAATCTACTGGAGTAACATAGGCTCCTCTCTCATCTATTTTTAACATAAAGTATATTTTTTCTAGTATATCATCTCTCTTTTCTAAGCTCATAATCTTCTCTACCCTTACTATCCTTAATTTTTATTCAGAGTATATTATATCAAAAAATACGAATTTTATCAATATTTTATTTATTCTTTAGCTCTAAATACATATCATTCCACTTCGCTCCCCCATGTGAAGAAGCTGATATTCCTAGATGTTTAAACCCAAATTTAGAATAGTAATGTACTAAATGGTCTTTACAAGTAAGAACTACTCCTTTCTTACCCCTTTCTATACTCAATCCTATTAATTTTTTCAACAATTCTTCAGCTATTCCCTGTTTTCTATATTCAGGTACTACATCTAGTCCAAAAACTGTCTGATAATCTCCATTAGGTTTATGTAGTTTTGTATTATGATACAGCTCGTCTGGAAGTTCTGGAGTATTAGTTGTACAACCATTTATAAATCCTACTACTTTTCCATCTTTTTCTGCTACTAAGAAATTTTCACTGAAAGCTTCAAATCTTATTTTTAATGTCTCTCTATCAGCTGCTTCTGCTACTGGAAAACATTCTAATTCTATATCAGCTATTCTCTCTACATCCTCTTTTTTTACAAATCTTATTGTTAACATAAAAATTCTCCCCCTATATCTCAAATATTTTCTCACAATTTTTTACAATTCTTATAACATTTATATTAACTCTTTTTTCCAACTCTTCAGCTATTTTATACTTATCCCACATATGCATTGGAATTATATTTTTTACTTCAACTCTTTTTATAAAATCTTCCACACCTAAGAAGCTATTTTCCTCTAATCTTGGGTCAACTGGATAAAATAGATAATCTACTTTTTCTATATTCTCTACTATTTTTTCCATTTTACTCATATAAAGATCTCTCATATCCTCTTCTTCTTTTGGTGTATCATCTGGCCAAGCCCACCAATTTAAATCTCCTGAGTGAAAGAATCTCTTTCCATCACATTTTACAAAATAGGATACCCCTAAATCACTTGATCCAAAAACTTTTATCTCTAATCCATCTATGCTTAGAGTATCTCCCTCTTTTACAAAATATTTTTTTACTTCTGCTTTAATATCATCACTTAAAACATATTCTACCTTTGAATTTTTTTCTTTCCACTTTAATATCTCACTATTAAAGTGATCCCCATGTCCATGAGATGAAAATACTAATAATTTTTTATCATTTTTTATAAAATCATCTATTCTAAAATTTCCACTATTTCTTTTAGGTTCCATATAATAATCAAACACTAACTTATAATTTTCTGTTTCTACTGCAAATCCACTGTGATAAATATAAAAAATCTTCATCTCTACCTCCTAAATACAACTATTCTCTATATTATAGCTGTTAATATTATTTTTGACAACTTTTATTCTGCTTTGATATAATTTATCTATCAACTTTTTAAGGAGGATTAATATGTTTAAATTTAACCATTTCAACTTTAATGTATTAGATTTAGAAAAAAGCTTAAAATTTTATGAGGAAGCTTTAGGATTAAAAGAAGTAAGAAGAAAGGAAGCTGAAGATGGGAGCTATAAATTAATTTATCTTGGAGATGGAGAGGGACATTTTTCTCTTGAACTTACTTGGCTTAGAGATAGAGAGGAAAAATATGATCTAGGAGATGAAGAGTTCCACTTAGCCCTTACTACTGAAAATTATGAAGAAGCTTACAAAAAACATAAAGAGATGGGAGTTATTATATACGAAAATCCAGCTATGGGAATCTATTTTATAGGAGACCCAGATGGATATTGGATAGAGATAGTTCCTGCTAAAAAATAATTTTGATAAAAAGAGGAGTTTGCACCGAATATACAAACTCCTCTTTTTTCTTGGGGAAAGAATTTTATGAATTAATTACTATGTTTTTTTGACGTAGTTTTTCTTTAAAAAGTTTAAATAATTTTATTTTTTTGATATAATTATCTTATAAATATGAAGAGGTGAAAAAATGAAATTAAATGAAGTATTAGATGAATTAGTTATAAAAAATAGACCTATTAGTCAATATGGGAATGTTGCTAACTATATTCCAGAACTAGATAAAGCCCAAAAAGATGCTCTAGGAATTTTTATAACTGATATCACTGGAAATAAATTTCATGCTGGAGATTGGAATACAAAATTCACTATACAAAGTATATCTAAAATAGTAACTCTTATGCTAGCAATTCTAGACAATGGCGAGGAATATGTATTCTCTAAAGTAGGTATGGAACCTACTGGCGATCCATTTAACTCAATAGTAAAACTTGAAACTTCTCGTGGAAGAAAGCCCTATAATCCTATGATTAATGCTGGAGCGATTGCTGTTTCCTCTATGATAAAAGGAAAAGATGCTAGAGAGAAATTCGAACGTCTTTTGGACTTTTTTAAATTAATCTCTGAAGACAGTACTCTTGATGTAAATTATAAAATCTATTGTGGAGAAGCAGAAACAGGAAATAGAAATAGAGCTATGGGGTATTTTTTGAAAAGTGAGGGCATAATTGATGGAAATGTAGAAGATGCTCTTACAGTTTATTTCAAACAATGTTCTATTGAGGTGACTGCTGAAACTCTTTCAAAAATAGCACTGTTTCTAGTTAATAATGGAAAAATTTCTACTGGAGAAACAATTATCCCACCAAGAGTAGCCACTATTATAAAAACATTAATGGTTACTTGTGGAATGTATGATAGTTCTGGAGAGTTTGCTATAAGAGTTGGTATCCCATCTAAAAGTGGTGTAGGTGGTGGAATACTATCTGTTGTCCCTGGTAAGATGGCTATTGGTGTCTATGGTCCATCTCTAGATGAAAAAGGAAATCCTATTGCTGGTGTTGCTCTTTTAGAAGATTTATCTAAGAAATTAAATCTTACTATATTTTAATTTCTCCTTGACTATTTTAAGTTTATACCTTACTCTATTGTAATGAGATTTTAATTTTTTATTTGGAGGAATAATGTTTAAGGCTATTGATTTAAAAAGAGACTCTGTTTCAAAACTATTTTTTAATTTTTCAATACCTGCCGTTACTGGTATGATGGTTAATGCTCTCTACGCTATTGTAGATGGAATTTTTATTGGACAAGGGGTAGGAGCTGACGGACTTGCTGCTGTAAATATTGCTTATCCTGTTATCAATCTTGGTATTGCCATAAGTTTATTGATTGGAACTGGTGGAGCTACTTTAATGTCCTTACATCCTAAAAATATTAAGTTTAAAAATACTTGTTTTTCACATATAGTTACTTTGAATATTATTTCCTATATTATTATTTTGGGATTAGTTTTAATTAGTGGAGATAGTTTAATCTTTTTATTAGGTTCAAGTAAGCAGTTAGCTTTACAAGTTAAAACATACCTATATACTTGTGTTATTGCTATGATATTTTTGATGCTATCTAATAGTTTAAATGCAGTAGTTAGAAATGATAAATCTCCTGTATACGCTTTTATATCTATGGTTATTGGAGCTATTACTAATGTATTTCTAGATTGGTTATTTATCATAGTATTTAAATGGGGAGTTTTTGGTGGTGCTTTTGCCACAGCTATTGGACAATTATTTTCTTTTTTATTTTTAGTAAAATATTTTTATAGAATAGATTGTAAAATAAAATATAAATTTCAAAAATTAAAATTAACTTTCCTTAAAAATATTATCTCTATTGGATTTCCATCATTTACAATAGAATTTACGGCAGCACTTACAAATGCTCTTTTTAATATCTCCTTTATGAAATTTTTAGGAGAAATTGGAGTATCAGCTTACTGTATTGTTGCATATATTTGTTATATATTTAGATGTCTATTTACTGGATTATCTCAAGGGATACAACCTGTTATAAGCTATAACTACGGAATAAAAGAGTATGAGAGAGTTAAAAAAACATATAGATTAGGGCATATAGTTACTTTCTTTATATCTTCATCTATACTATTAACTGTAATATTCTTTGGAAAACATCTAGTAAAATTATTTAATAATGATAAAGCTCTTGTTGATTTAGCAGCACACGGATTGATTTTATTTGCTAGTGCTATTATCTTTCAAGGAGCAAACTTCATCAATATATCATATTTACAATCTAAGGGAATGACAAAACTATCTAATATAATCTCTTCATTGAGAAGCATTGTATTTTTTATAATCTCAATAATTGTACTTCCATTATTTTTAAAAGAAACTGGGGTTTGGTTATCTCTTCCAGCTTCAGATTTTATGTGTTTTATTGTTAGTATAATTATTCTTAGAAAGGAACTTCCTTTTTCATTTAAGTTTTCTAAGAAAAAAGATAAGAAAAAATTTATAAACTTATAAATTAAAGGAGCTATTACAAATTTTAAATTGTATTAGCTCCTATTTTTTATTCTTTTACTTTTTTTAATGAATTTATAAATAAAAATACTCCTATTACAATAGAAATATAGTCTGCTACAGTTTGTGTGAAGTTAACTCCTGTCAATCCTAAAAAAGAGTTCATCACAAATAGCAAAGGTATAAACAATAAGCCCTGTCTTGCTAAAGATAATACAGTAGCAGGTAGAGGATTATTAATAGCCTGCATTCCATTTATTGATAAAAACATTACTCCTAATATAGGTCCTGCTAACGAAGTAGCCACTAACATCTTTGCCCCATATTCAATAACCTCTCTATCTTGAATAAATAATTCTATTATCTCTTTACTAAAAACTATATAAATTACTGTCAATATTAAGCCTATACTTATTGAAAATTTTAAACTAAACTTCATAATATCCATAAATCTCTTTTTTAATTTAGCTCCATAACAATATCCTAAAAGAGGTTGGATACCATTAGCAATTCCCATATGTATTAGAGCTATTAATAGATATATCTTTGTTACTATTCCCATAGCAGCAACTGCACTATTTCCGTAGATAAGTAAAATATTATTTAAAAATATGGATCCAAGTGCCATGGTAGTGATTGCAAAAGTAGAAAGAATCGCTCCTAAAAATGCTGCCAGTAACAGACATACTACCCACCCAGGCATCATCTGTATAATAACCTGTGTACCAATTGCCTGTCCTGTCGCTTTCACACCTTCCGGAAGTGACAGATTTCCTGTTTCTACCATATATTTTCCTGCCAGTCCCATTGTCATGGTAATCAGTCCGAAAATACCATTTACCGGTGCTGATACAAGAACGGCCCGCTTAATATCTTTTTCACTTCTTGCAGCAATTGCAGACTGCACACCCATCTGTGAAACGGATTGTGCACAAAGCAATGCCAGAATATTATTTAGCGCAAATGAGAAAAATACTCCAGGTGCGCCAAAGAAATTTAACATATGCTCCTGACCGCTGCTCATAAAATATGCTTCAAAATCGCTCCAGCCATTTCCCGGAAGTACATGTCCTAAAATAATTGCTGCTGCGATCAGACCAACATACATTACGATTACATTCACAACATTGACCATACCGACTTCTTTCATTCCTGCTATGATCACATAAAAAATTCCAATGATTCCACCGATGATCGCTCCCATTGCAACAGATACCTTACCGGCAGATAATGCATTAAACACAGTTCCAAGCCCCTGCGTTTCGATCGTAAGAATAACAAATGTCTGAAGTGCTATTACCGCACACACAAATAACCGGATTTTCTGACCATACATTTTTCCAAATAATTCCGGCATGGTGGCAACTTTCAGTCTTCGTACCCATCGCCCGGTTCCAAGCGATATCATGATCAGTGGAAATATCGTTGCTATGGAAAACCATGCTACAACCGCCCCAAGATTAATCGCCTGCTGCATGATACCAAAAATTTTTACAGTACCCAGTAATGACAATGCCAGTGATGCCCCTACCACAGGCCATGTCATACTCTGTCCCCCTGTTGAGAAATCGTCTCCGGCCGCAGCCTGTCCGCCCTTATTCTTTCGCTCTTTCATCTTAAGGTATAGCGCACAGCCTCCGATTGATACGATTTCATACAAAATTACTACCGCTATGATTACCGAAGTGTTCATATCCTGTTTTCCTCCTTTCCAAGTCCCATACAGTCATTACATTTCCTTCCTCCTCTCTGTTTTTATATTCTTATTTATGCAACTTACATGCCAGTTTCTATTTTTACTTTTTGACTGGGTATTGCGCACGCTTTTTCTTTTTTGTGTCATTTTGTGCCATTTTGTGCCATTTCGCGACTTCCTGACACATATTTTTCCCAATTATGACACATTTTGGCACACTCTTTCTGGCATATTTCTTGCAATGAACTATACTGACACTTATTTTCCATCCACAACAGAAGGAAGGGTATTTATATGTTATCTGAAAAGTATGAAAAATATATCATTTACGATCAACCGCTGCCGGAAGCAGACAAGGATATTTCCCCTCAGGTACTTGAAAGCTGGAAACGGTCAAAAAATTTCCAGCTTCCCTGGCAAAAACTGAAAGAATATCACTTATCGTCCCAGGTTCTGCAGGATATTCTTTCCAAAAACCAGTTTTTGCTTGAAACAGGTCATTCCTATATGACTACCTTATATCAGTATTTGAAAAATACCGGGATTCTGCTTTCCCTGACAGATGCACAGGGAACAATCATTGATTTTATCGGCGATAATATCACTCTGTCAGATATTACAGAACATACGAATCTGTATCTTGGTGCCATGCGCGATGAAAAACATGCCGGAACTACGGGGATCGGGCTTTGTCTTGTCACCCAATCTCCAACACAAATTCAGGGCGCGGAACATTATTGCCAGACCTTTCATCATTATATCGGAACCGCTGCACCAATCCGCGATCGCAACGGTCAAATTATTGGTGTTCTCGGTTCCGTTGCCCCCATTGAACAGGCCAACCAGAATTACATTCTGGCCATGATCTGTTCCGCTGCTGACAGCATCAGTAAAGAATTATCTATGGAGCAGAGCCTCAATCATGTCCGTAAAGTCAAAAATCAGCTCTCCGCCACCATAGAAGCAATTCCTAGCGGGATCCTGTTTACAGACACTCTCGGTGTCATTTTACAGCACAATCGGATTGCCTCACAATTGCTTGAATCCTATCAGAATCTCAAAGGCGAAAAAATAGATCAGCTTATTTTTCCAAAGGCTTCCGGGCAAAAAATAACGGATCTGACACAAAATATACATAATGTCGAATATAATATTATCGGATACTCCAAGCGTAAGAAATCCATTTCCATATCAACGTCCTTTGTATATGATCTGCACCACAAGGCAATCGGAAAAATCATTTTATTGGATGAAACAAACAAACTGCATCAGCTGGCCGGAAAACTCAGCGGACTACATGCCGCTTACACCTTTGATTCTATCATAGGTTCTTCCCCGGAACTGTCAGCCGCAATCACCCTTGCGCGCACTGCTGCGGATTCATCCTCAAACGTTCTGATTCTGGGGGAAAGTGGAACCGGCAAAGAACTGTTCGCTCAGGCAATACACAATGCCAGCAATCGTGCAGATTTTCCTTTTGTAGCCATTAACTGTGGCTCTTTACCCAAAGAACTAATTGAAAGCGAGCTGTTCGGTTATGTTCCAGGAGCCTTCACCGGTGCTTCCAAAAATGGTCAGCCCGGAAAATTTGAACTGGCTAATGGCGGAACTATCTTTCTTGACGAAATTGGCGATATGCCACTTGCACTGCAGGTATCTCTGTTACGTGTCCTGCAGACAAAAACAATTACACGCTTAGGAGACACACACGAAAGAAAAATTGATGTACGGGTTATCACTGCCACCAATGTTAACCTGATGGAAGCTGTTCATAACCAGACATTTCGAAGTGATCTTTACTACCGGTTAAATGTTCTTTCCATCGAAGTTCCTCCTCTGTGCGAGCGAAAAACAGATATTCCCGATCTAATTCATCACTTTATTGCAGAAAAAAGCCGGAATCTTGAGAAAAACGTCACAAAAGTCAGTCCTCCTGCTATCGAAGCACTATGCAGTTATACATGGCCCGGAAATATCAGGGAACTGGAAAACATCATTGAGCGTGCTGTAAACCTGGCAGACCAGGATTTTATTACACCGGAGCACCTCCCCCGTCAGATTTTTGAAGATCTGTCAAACACTTCATCCAACAACTGTAAGGATTCCAATGAAAAACCGGAATCTTCGGTCCTGACTTATCCTGCACAGAGCAACCTTGACTTATTTCTACAGGAACTGATTCAGGTTCTTCATGATGAGAAGGGAAATATTTCACAGGCAGCTAAACATTTTAATATCTCCAAACGGACACTTTATCGGAAAATAAATAAATATCAGATTAATTTGAAAGATTTTCGTTTTTGAACATTGGCTTCCCGGAAAGTTATGTTAAGGGGAGCAGAAAAACTTACCTTTGCAGCTAACAATCGCTTGCCAAGGAAAGATTGTCTGACTGGCGCCATTTACGTTTTGTGAATTATAAACCATACAATTTGGCGGGCTGGCCGCTTTGCGGTGGCACGAAGTGCAGGGTGGCGTAAAAATTTACAAAATTCACTGTGTAGATAAAGAACTCCTGGAATTTTTTCTCAAGGAGCGATTGCTAGCGACTGAGACAAAATTCCAGGAGTTCCTATAAAAACCTAAATAGTAAATTTTAAGCCACCCTAATCTTGGCCTTGTTTGATTTCCCCACGTTCGCAACGATTTCCCCAAGAATCAATGAGTTCCCCATCGCGGTAAACGCAGATGATCTCACAATGGTTTGCACAATTCGGACATACAACTTCTCGTGTCACAAATTCCATATCTGCCACATCAAAGCTGAACGGTTTCTCAATGCCGCATCCGAGTGCAAGGATCGCAGCACCGTAACATCCCATCAGATGTCCGTTTTCATCTACAATGATTTCTTCTCCCAGAGAGTCTGCAAAGGCTTTTACAACGCCTTCATTTTTACTAACACCACCCTGGAATACGATTGGCGGAAAGATTTTCTTACCTTTTCCGATATTGTTTAAGTAGTTATTTGCAACGGCATTACACAGACCGGCAATGATATCTTCTTTTTTGTGTCCCATCTGGATTTTGTGAACCAGATCGGACTCTGCGAATACGGTGCAGCGGGCTGCAATCGGAGTTGGATTTTTACTTCCAAGAGCGATTTTTCCAAATTCTTCTACTTCCACACCAAGACGACGGGCCTGGCTGGAGAGGAAAGAACCGGTTCCGGCAGCACACAGGGTATTCATGGCATAATCCACAGCGACACCGTTTTCCACACAGATGATCTTGGAATCCTGTCCACCGATCTCAAGGATGGTGCGGACATCCGGGTGCAGGGTTGTGGTTCCAACCGCGTGTGTCGTGATCTCATTTTTTACAATGCTGGCGTTGCACATAGCGCCGACAAGTTTACGGGCACTTCCGGTTGTTCCGGCAGCAACGACTTTATATTCATTCTGATCAATTTTTTCTCCAAGGGCTGCGATTACTTTTTTTGCAGCGCCCATCGGATTTCCCTCCGTCCAGAGATAAATTCCAGCGAGGATGTTTTTTTCTTCATCGATAATGACACCTTTGGTGGAAATAGATCCGATGTCAATTCCTAAATATGCTTTTTTCAAGATTCTGTTACTTCCTTTCTCATGGCGATCATATCATAAAATGCTTCCAGTCTGGTCTCGATACCGGTATCACTGGTCTGAGTATCATAGTTTAAGTACAGCACCGGGATTTTGTAGTCGGAGCTGATGTTGTGGAGTACCGGAACGGCATCCATCTCCGGTGTACAACCGAAGGATTTTACGTGAACCAGTCCGTCAAAGCCTTTTTCGGCATAATGCTCTGCCAGGGCGATGGTGGAGATACTGGAACTTCCCATGTCAAATTTGGTGTATTTGCTGGAAAGCTTTTTCTGGATATTGACCCAGAGGGAAGATGGGAATTTGTACAGGTCGTAGGTGAGGTAGCCTTTTAATTTTTTCAGGGTTCCCTCATCCGGACAGAGCAGCACACTGTTGGAAAGGTTCATCCAGCGATGTACTTCCGCACCCATCTGTGCGATTTTTTTCTCAATTTCATGATTAGAATAAGGATCCATAATGGTGAAATATTCACCGACCACACCGACACGCAGCGGATGTTCCGGTTTGTTTTTCGGAATAGCATCAAAATCTGCGATGGTCTGTTTGACATCCCTTAATCCCTTTGCTTTGCGCAGCTGTGCCAGAAAACGGTTGTATACTTTATCATAGGAGCCTTTTTCAATTTCAAATCCCATGTTCTGACGGTAGATGTCTTCCACTTTATCGATAACGGTGATCATTCTGGCAGTGGCAGGCAGCGCTTTTACCATCTGAAGCATGGATGCATTTGGGGCAAACTGTCTCATGCCTTTTAACATGCCAATCAGATTTTTGTAGCGGAAGAGAGTCAGATTGAACATGTCAAAATCGTATCCCATATCCTTTAATATCTGTTCATGAAGTTCACCGTAGTAGCCCAGACGACAGGTTCCGCCGGTCTGGATCAGAACGTTGGCACCCTGCTCTAAGGCTTCGATGTAACAGCCCATCATACATTTGAATGGTGCACAGACGAAGTCCGGACTGTATTTTGCACCAAGTTCAATGGTTCGTTTTGTCATGGCAGGCGGAGCCAGATATTCCAGATGCAGACCGTTGTTTACAAAGTACTGGATCGGAATGTCATAGTTTCCCAACTGCGGGTAACAGAGTTTATATTTCTTTTCCGGCATTACAGACGTGCCTCCTTTCGGAAACGGATAATATCAATAAAGCTTTCCAGACGGGTTTCGATACCGGCGTTTCCGTCCTGGCTGTCCAGCAGCAGGTTCAGAATCGGTCGGTCTTTGATCC
>ERZ831979.2032-NODE-2032-length-15371-cov-2.688626_pt1 | contig 15371 bp, 9 predicted proteins | sample MGYA00519952_ERZ831979 | MGnify/ENA primary metagenome ERZ831979 (study PRJEB31850, sample SAMEA3708723) | human gut metagenome | biome: human gut; feature: human-associated habitat; material: faeces | place: China | collected 2014 ...
GACGAGGGCGGCGGCATCATCTCCGTCTACGGCATCCAGATCGCTGCTGCCAACTATCAGCAGTCCGTCCTGCCGATCATCCTTTCGGTGCCTGTCCTCTACTTCGTCGAGAAGTTCTTTAAGAAGGTCATGCCCGACGTGCTGTCCACGGTCTTCACACCGTTCTGCACCATGATCGTCACCATCCCCATCGCCTTCATCGTCCTTGCCCCGATCGGCAACGAGATCGGCAGCCTCATCGCCAACGCCCTCTTTGGTCTTGCTGACCTTGGCGGTATCGGTATCCTGATCGTCATGGCCGTCCTCGGCGCCTTCTGGCAGCTCTTCGTGGTCTGCGGCATGCACATGCCCGTCATCCTGCTTGCTCAGGTCCAGATCATCGCTGCTGGCTACGATCCCTTCGTCTTCGTTTCCACCAACTGCGCCATGGCTGCTGTCTGGGGCTGCGCCTTCGGTGCCTTCCTCAAGATGAAGAACCCCGACGAGAAGGGTCTTGCCATCGGTTACGTCATCTCCGCTATCGCCGGTGGCGTCACCGAGCCCGCACTCTTCGGTATCCTCATGCGCTTCCGTCGCACCATGCTCGGCATGTTTATCGGCGGTGCCATCGGTGCTGTGTTCTCCGGCCTCATGGGTGTTACCTACTACCTGGCCGGCGGTGCCTCCAACTTCCTGGTCTTCACCAACTACCTGCAGGGTGGCCAGATGAACACCGTCTGGGCTATCGTTGGTATGGCAATCTCCTTTGTCATCGCCGCTGCCGTCGTCTTTGCCACTGGCTTCTCCAAGGAGGAGCTCGCCGAGATGGAGGCCTAAGGCCAAACCATTCGGACGCATACGACCTTACCTACACGACAGGGCCCCGTCAGGCGCAAGCCCGGCGGGGCCCTTCTTGCAAGGTAGACTGATGGAGGCGGGTGAGATTCGCCCGCGAGGGTTTGCCAAGCGCCGGGGGCTTTCGCGCGGGGTTATCGCGAAAGCCCCCGGCGGTTCGCAAATCCTTTATCAAACGAAAGGACATGCAGATGAGTTTGGGAAAGCTGACCGCCAACGGTCGCCAGGACGGCTTTTTGTGCGAGGGCAAACCGTTCTTTTGGTTTGCCGATACGTGCTGGAGCGCGTTTACGAGCATTACCGAGGCCGATTGGGACTACTATCTGACCCGTCGCGCCGAGCAGGGCATGAACGTGCTGCAGATCAACACGTTGCCGCAGTGGGATCGCTGCTGTCCCGACCTGGGCATTTGGCCCTATGCCAGCGAGGATGGCGTGCACTTTGATTGGTCCTGCCCCAACCAGGCGTATTGGGATCGTGCCGCCGCCATGTGCCGCGCGGCCGTCGAGCACGGCATTCGTCCGGCACTCGTGCTTATGTGGTGCAACTACGTGCCCGGTACCTGGGGTGCCAAGATTGCTGAGCGTTGCGGTGCCGAGGTTATGCCGCGCGAGGAGGTCCGCGCCCACGTTGCCCGCGTCGTCGAGAACCTGGGCGAGTTCGACCCCGTCTATGTGGTGACGGGCGATACCGACTTTACCAGCGACGAGGCGATCGCCTATTACGAGGATGCCCTCGACGAAGTCGTCCAGCGCGCGCCCGAGGCGTTGCGCACCATGCATATCAACCGCGGCAACCGCACCATTCCGTCACAGTACCTGGACCGCCTGGACTTCTACATGTTCCAGCCCGGCCACAACTACGAGGGCCAGCCCGAGGCCTGGCGCCTGCCGCAGGACTTTATCGCCAACTATCCCAAAAAGCCGATGGTCAACTCCGAGCCTTGCTACGAGCAGATGGGTGCGTCGCGCAACGTCTACTGGCGTTTTACCGCGCAGGATTGCCGCGCGAGCGTATGGTCGTCGATTCTTGCCGGCGCCAGTGCCGGCGTGACCTATGGCGCACACGGCGTGTGGAACTGGCAAACATCGCGCAGCCAGGGTTCGGTCCTGGGCGAGGGCTTTGACATGCCCTTCCGCTGGCAAGAGTGCCTGCAGTTTGCGGGTGTGTGGGACTTTGGCGCGATCGAGCACGTGCTTGCCGCCCTAGGCGCTACGGCTGCCGACGATGCACTTGCCGTGGTTCCGGCGCAGGAGCTCCTCGACGACGCGCGCGAGTCCATCCGTGTGGCGCGCGTTGGCGATCGCGTCGTCACGTACCTGCCGCGCACCACGGCGCTCAAGTTTAAGCTCGACGGCGCGCGTGGCTGGACGGCGACGGTTCTCGACATGGAAGACAAGCGCGTCGCCAAGCTGCCCGTTCGCGACAACGGTGACGGCACCGTGCGCGTGGCTCAGCATCCCTTTGAGCACGACGCCCTGGTGATCCTGACCCCTGGGCGCTAACGGCTCTTCTCCAACATTTACAACCCAGTCCCTTTCATAAGGCTGCGACGGAATGGTTCCTGCATGACGGCTTTAAGCTGTCAAGGGGAGCCATTCCGCCGCACTCATTGGGGACGTGCTTAAATGAGTGGTTTAACTTGAGACGGGACTTTTTGACCGCCTGATGGGTCGCGCGCCACAATTCGGGCGCTACAGTAGCTCGCCGTGGCGGGCAATGTAGCGGCGCTTTGCCAGCTGGGTGAGCGCGATGTAGGCGGCGACAATGCCGATGAGCAGCGCGAAGAAGATTGGCGGCAGCGGCATGAGACCCAGCGCATCGGCGATGGGGCTTGCCGGTAGCCAGGTGACGAGCACCAGGCCCAGCACGGTGAGGAGGCACAGCGCGGGCGCGGCGTGGTCGCGCGGGCGTGGCAGGCGCGGGGAGCGCAGCATGTGGACCACGAGCGTCTGCGACCACATGGACTCGACAAACCAACCGCTCTGGAAGAGCGCCGTAAAGGCCGCCATGCCTGCGACGTCGCCTATAGCGGCAAGCTCTGCCCAGCTTGCGCCCACGGCGGCGGGGCACACCACAAAGAAGAGCGCGGCGAAAGTCACGATATCAAACAGTGAGCTCACGGGACCCAACTCGAGCATAAAGCCCTTAATGGACGCGGCATCCCAGGCGCGCGGACGGGCAGTCCAGGCGTCATCGACGGTGTCCCACGGCAGCGCGATGCACACGATCTCGTAGACCAGCGACAGCAGCACCAACTGCAGAGCGCTCATGGGCAAGAATGGCAAGAACAGGCTCGCGACGGTCACGGATAGCACGTTGCCAAAGTTGGAGCTCACCGTGGTCTTGAGGTACTTGAGCAGGTTGCCGTAGGTGCGGCGGCCTTCGATGATGCCGCGCTCGAGCACGCCCAGGTCTTTCTGGAGCAAGATGATATTGGCGGATTCCTTGGCGATGTCGACGGCCGAATCGACCGAGATGCCGCAGTCGCTCGCACGCATGGCGGCGGCGTCGTTGATGCCGTCGCCCATAAAGCCCACGGTGTGGTCGAGCAGCTCACGCATGACGCGCACCAGACGCGCCTTCTGCAGCGGCGAGAGCTTGGCGAAGAGGTGGGTGTTCTCGGCGCGTTCGGCAAGCTCGGCGTCGTCGAGCGCATCGATCTCGGAGCCCAGCAAGACGTTGCTCGCGTCGATACCGATCTGCTCGCAGATGGTGGCGGCGACACGGTCGTTATCGCCGGTCAGGACCTTAACGGCGACGCCCTTGGCCTCGAGGGTGGCGACGGCGCCCGTGGCACTTGCTTTGGGCGGATCGAGGAAGGCCAAAAAGCCCATCAGCACCATGTCGCACTCGTCGGCGATGCCAAACTCGCCCACGCAGCGCGGATTGGTCTTCTGCGCCACGGCAATCACGCGCAGGCCCTCGGCGTTGAGCCCGGCGACCTGCTTGCGAATCTGGGCGAGCTTATCTTCGGTGAACGGCTGGGCGGCGCCGTCGACCTCGACAAAGGAGCAGATCTCGAGCATTTCCTCGGCAGCCCCCTTGGTGACCATCTGGGTTTTGCCCTGGGCGTCGGCGACAACTACGCTCAGGCGACGGCGCGAGAAATCGAAGGGCACCTCGTCGACCTTGGTATAGCGGTCGCGCAGGCTCTGGCCCAGCATAGAATCGGGCACGACGGTCGAGGGCGTCACATCGGCACGGTCGATGACGGCCAGGTCGATAAGGTTTTTGAGGCCGGTCTGGAAGAAGCTGTTCAAAAACGCATGGCGCAGCACGCGCGCATCCTCGTTGCCGTCGGTGTTGAGGTAGCGCTCGAGCACGATGCGGTCTTCGGTGAGGGTGCCGGTCTTGTCGCAGCACAGGACGTCCATCGCGCCGAGGTTTTGGATCGCCGGCAGCTCCTTGACGATAACCTGGCGGCGGGCGAGGTCCTTGGCGCCCTGCGACAGGCTCGTGGTCACGATGACGGGAAGCATCTGCGGCGTGATGCCCACGGCCACGCTCGTGGCGAACAACAGCGCATCGATGACGTTGCCCTTGGTGGCGGCGTTGATGGCAAAGACGGCCGGCGCCATAACGAGCATGAGGCGTACGAGCAGCATGGAGACGCTCGAGACGCCGCGGTCAAACGCGCTCTTCTCGCCGCGCCCGTTGAGCATCTTGGCGATGCCGCCCAGGTAGGTGTCCGAGCCGGTGGCAACGACAAGCGCCATGGCGGTGCCGTTTTGCACGGAGGTGCCGGTAAAGACGATGTTCTTGCAGGCAGAGAGTGGTAGCGCGGAGCCGTCGGCACCCTCGACGACGGTGATGGCAGCGGTCTTCTCGACGGCCTCGCTCTCGCCGGTGAGTGCGGACTCGATCACAAACAGGTCGCGCGCGGTGATGATGCGGGCATCTGCCGGCACCATGTCGCCGGCAGAGAGGCGGATTACATCGCCGGGGACGAGCTCGTCGAAGGGGATCTCGACGCGCTCGCCGTCGCGCAGGGCACAGCAGGTGTTGGAGACCAGGTCCTTAAGGGCCTCGGCCGCATTGCCGCTGCGGGCTTCCTGGATAAACTTCATGCCGCCCGATACCAGCAGCATGATGCCGATGACGATGACCGTGGAGGGGTCACGCTGCAGCTCGGGCACGGCGAGCACGTCGATGTAGAGCGAGACCAGTGCGAGGGCGGCGAGGATGCCAGCGAAGGGATCGACGAACGCGTCGGCGATGCGGCGGGCGAGCGTCTTGGTCGGCGCTTCGATGGTGTTGGGGCCGACGGCGCTCAGGCGCTCGGCGGCGTGCTCGGCGGTGAGGCCGTCGGCTGTGGCGTCGAGCAGCACGAGGGCATCCTCGGCGCTATGGGTGGCGGCGAATATGGTGTTCTTGGACATGCCGGTATGAGCGGCGGGGCGCGCCGTGCGGCGGCGCTTGGAGATGGCTTCGAGTACCGTGGCGGTTTTGAGCATCAGCATAGGGTCCTCCTTGTTGAAGGGAGTTAGCGTACGTGTCGTATGTGCTTCAAAAAACCTAGATGTCGCTCACGTCATGCTTTCGAACCACCACGAAGGGACAGGCACCTTTGTGGTGGTTTTGACGATCGGCTGTTGGCGCTTATGCGCGTGCGGAATCCTCGCGGCGTGCCGAGGGCGACATGCAGGTTTTTCGACTATGACTGCCTTCCATGGCACACCTCCTTAAGGCCGGGCGCGGCGTGCTTTGGGTATCTCGTACCCGTTACAATCCGCCCGTATTCTTGATGAGGGGGTTTGCCGTGTCAACCCCAATGTTTGGAAAACCATTGCCCCTGACAAAGCCTTTACAGAATGCCGAGGCCCCAAAGCGCGCCCGCAACGCGCCCTGCCTGCGCTAAACTGGAAGGCACGTACGCGATTACGAGAGGAGCCCGCATGGAGGCTTACAAGCAAGAGTTCATCAAGTTCATGGTTGAGTCCGACGTTCTTAAATTCGGCAGCTTTACGCTCAAGAGCGGCCGTCAGTCCCCGTTCTTTATGAACGCCGGCGCTTACGTGACGGGCTACCAGCTCAAGAAGCTGGGCGAGTATTACGCCCAGGCCATCCACGATAACTTTGGCGACGACTTTGACGTGCTGTTTGGACCGGCCTACAAGGGTATTCCGCTGGCCGTCGTGACCGCAATTGCCTACCACGAGCTGTACGGCAAGGAGGTCAAGTACTGCTGCGATCGCAAGGAGGCCAAGGACCACGGCGCCGAGCCCCAGGACGGCGACCGCGTGGTCATGGTCGAGGACGTCACCACCAGCGGTAAGTCCATCGACGAGACCTATCCCAAGGTCAAGGCTGCTGCCGATGTCGAGATCAAGGGCCTCATCGTGTCCCTCAACCGCATGGAGGTCGGCAAGGGTGGCGTGACCACCGCGCAGAAGGAGATCGAGGCCAAGTACGGTTTTCCCGTCGCGAGCATCGTCTCCATGGCCGAGGTCGTCGAGACCCTCTACAACCACGAGATCGACGGCAAAGTCGTCATCGACGACGAGCTCAAGGCCGCTATCGACGCCTATTACGAGCAGTACGGAGCTCGTTAGTTACGGCGTTTTACCAAACGCCGTAACTGCTCGACGCTGCAAACCCGCCAGAGCGGCAATCTGCCTTTCAACTTCGGCGGCATGATCAAAAGATCAATGCCGCCTCGTTTCAAGGCACCTTGCTCGCTCTGGCGGGTTTTCGCTGTCGTTGCCAAAACATCGGCGTTGCCTTGGTAGTCATTGGGGACAGACATAAATGAGTAGTCATTGGGGACGTTCTTAAATGACTACTCAGGATGAGTGTCCAAAAATCCGCGCTCGTTCGATTGGCGCATGTCTACGCAGCGTAGGTTGTCGAGCCTGGCCTTCAAATGGATACTGACTGTCGAACCGGTTCACTCCATTTCTTCAATTTGATTGGACAGCCCATGAACCAGACACGGCAAACCAATGCCTCCCATACTTTTTTGGCAGCGCATGCCATCAAGCAGCTGCGCGAAGAGCGCGGCCTCACCCAGCGCGCCCTGGCGGAAAGCCTTGGCGTGACCGATAAAGCCGTCAGCAAGTGGGAATCCGGCCGCGGCCTTCCCGACATTTCCCTCGTTGAGCCTTTGGCCCAGAGACTCGGCATAAGCGTGGCCGAGCTTTTGGCTGGTGACATTCGGGCCAACGCCAACCGTGCAGGCAATATGCTCAAAGGCGTCTTTTACGTTTGCCCTATCTGCGGAAACGTTGTGCACGCGCTCGGAGAAGGCAGCTTTAGCTGCTGTGGCTCCACGATGTTTCCCCAGGAGGCCGAAGAGCCGGACGCGGACCACGCCTTTTCCATCGAGCGCATCGAGGACGATTGGTACGTCACGCTCGATCATCCCATGACCAAGGATCACTACATTAGCTTTGTGGCATATGCGACTATGGACGGCATCTGCTTTAAGAAGCTCTATCCAGAGCAATCGGTGCAGCCGCGCTTCCATATTACCGGGCGCGGCAGGATATATCTTTACTGCAACCAACACGGACTCTTTACGTCGCTGACGCCTCGCAAATAACGGCTGTCTTCCGCCCTCCTCATGCGTTCCCAGGGGACCCAAAATGAGCGTGGATAATCTCCCGGGTTTGGCCTGTGTGCGGGCTCAAAGTGGGAGATTATCCACGCTCGTTATCTGAGTGTCCAAAAATCCACGCTCGTCGCTACTTGAGTCCGGGCAGGCGGGTGTAGGGGAACGAGCGCTCTAGGAACTCGGAGCAGCGGGCGTAATCTTTGGCAAAGTAGCTGCTATAGAGCGAATCGAGTACGTATTGCACGGCGATATGGCTGGCGAACTGCGTGATGCGGTGCGTCATGCTCTCGTGGTCGCTTACCGTGAGATAGGCGGCAAAGCCGGGGTGAATGCGGGCACAGTACGGCGTGCCGATGACGATGACCGGGACATGTCGACTGCTAAGGATCGGCAAGATCTCCTTGAGGTTGGGGGCAAGGCCGCTGTAGGAGATGACGATTGCCACATGGTCGGGACCCGAGGCGAGCGCCGTGCGCACCTGCGCCTCGACGCTGTCGTGGCACGTCGCGCTTTTGCCGGCGGAAAGCAGGCGATCGCGGAACATTCCCGCTGGATACAGGTTATGCGAGCCCGTGTAGATGTCCACGGTGCCGGCGCGCATGATGAGCTTGGCGGCGTGGTCGAGCTGTGCAGGGTCGAGCAGCTCCTGCGTTTCGGCCAAGGTGGTCTGGTAGAGCCCCTCCATGCGCTCCATCACCTGCGCAGGGGCGGAGGTGGCATCGAAGGGAAAGTTGATGTCCACGTCGCGCCGGTTGCCCGCCTCGGTCGCCTGGCGGATGAGCTCGACCTTGAGGTCTTTGAATCCCTCGAGGCCGAGCTTTTTGCAAAAGCGGTGCACGCTCGCGACCGAAACGTTGGCGCACGCGGCAAATTCCTTAATGGAAAGCCCGCGCACATCCTCGCCCATGGCGAGGGCCGTTCGCCCAAGTTGTTGCTCGGTGGGGGTGAGGCTTTTGCCCTGCGTGATCTTTCGCCTGATATCCATATGGCTCCTATGCGTTTGCGTCGCGATAAACCAATCATAGCGATAAATAAAACGTTCGGCTTGGCTGGGAGTTTTGGTCCGCCGGTCTATGAACGACGGACCGCTCGACGCTGCGCGGGCTCAACATAGGGCGTGCCCTGCCCGAGTTGTTTGCGCTCGGGCTGCTATCCGAGCACGCGTACGGGCCCCAAGAGACCGCTGGGCTCGGAGGGCTCGGTCATGCCGAACACGTCGGGGACGGCGTGGTCGAGGGTGTTGATGATATCGATCGTGAGCGCGTGCTCACCGGCTAAAAGTGCGGCGGCCTCAAAGCGGTAAGGCGGACAGATGCGGGTGCCGAGGGATTTGCCGTCGAGGGTGACGGTTGCGGTCTCAAAGACCTCGCCAAGGTCGATGACGGTGCGGGTGGCCGCTTCGCCCAGGACAAAGGAAGCCTGGTAGCGGAATGTGCCGGCCTTGCCGGGGAACTCGGCCGAGGAAAGGTCGTGCAGGTCTGCAAGCTCAACAGACTCGCCAAAGGCATCGGTACCAGGGGCAGAGAAGGCAACCGCCCAGGGCTCGTCGACGCATGTGGCTTCGTCTCCAGCAGTTGCCGTGCCGGCGGAACCTGTAGCCCCAAGGACCACGATGCAGCTCTCGTAGGGAGCCAGCTCGAGCGTGCCGTCAAAGGCGGCGGGCTCGGTGCCGTTGAGCAGATCGAGGAGCGCGCCTGCAACGGGTGTGCCGTCGGCAAGCGCAATCTGAGTGGAGATACCCTGCTTGGGATGCTCGTTGACGAGCATCAGATAGGTCTCGCCCGCCCGCTCGTAGCGCAGTGCGCGCAGCCAGGGCTGGGACTCGGCACAAACCACGGTCTGCATACCGGCGTCGGCAAGCGTGCCTGCGAGCTCGGCGGTTGCCAGGAGCTTGATGCCGGCGACCGCGGCTGCATCCAGGGAGGCAAAGCCCTCGCGACCTGCAGTGTCACCGTCGTAGCGCTTGTTCGGCAACTCATCCAGCGCGTACACGGCAACACCTGCGGCTGCGGCGCGCGCGGCAAAGTCGAGCACGGCTTCGCCGACAAACTCGGCTCCGGGCATCACCAGGCAGCGGTATGCCTGGCCGTTCACGCCAAAGCCGCTACCGTCTGCGGCAATTTCAACGGCATAGCGCCCTGCGTCCTCAAATGCCTCTGCCGGCACGATGTCAAAGTCGACCTGCGCGCGCATAAGCTCGGAGGCGGCATGCTGCATAAAGTTCGCCTCGCCTGTCCACTCGGCGTCCGCATGGTAGAGAAGCGCCACCGGGGTCGTTGCGCGCCCGCCGCTCAGCAGGCTTGCCGTACGGTTCATGTAGCTCATAAGCTGCCCAAAGTGTGCAAACTGGGGGTTTTGGCCATGCGCATAGAAATGCGGCGGGCAGTCCCAGTCGGGGAAGGCGGCCATGCTAAAGGCATGCGGCACAAACCAATTGACGCCGCGCACCAAAAAATGATCGGCGATCCACTTCATCTCGCGTAGGCCTTCGTGCCATCCAAATGCGCCAAAGACCTCGGCCATGCAGCGCCCCTGCTTTTTGGGGTCGAGGTGTGCTGCCGAGGAGCCCAGCTTGGGCAGCACGTAGTTATAGAACTCGAGGTTCCACACGCCGCGTCCGTAGCTGTGAAGGCCGCGGTCCATGCCGGGTACCAGCTGGTTGATCACGATGTCGACGCCCGCCATGTCCTGACCGCCCACGGCGCGGAAGTAGTGCCCGGCGCCCACGCCCAGGCGCGCGTGGCAGTCCTTGTCCTCGATAACGTGGCCGATGTACTGCACGCCGCGCGCGCGGCACCAGTCTCCGAGCTGGTCGCAGAAGCACTCCTTATAGAGGGTGCTCGCGATGTCCATATAGACGTGGCGTACGTGCGCGCCGGCCGGCTCGCGGTCCCACAGGTGCGGGAGCTCGGCCAGGTAGCGCTCGCCCAGTGCCGCGCGTAGGCGACGCTCAAGCTCGGCCGACCAGGGTAGGGGCGCGGTGGCCTTGCCGATGAGCGTGTCCGAGATGCCATCGGGGCCCGTGGTGCCCTTCTCGTTGGCAAATCCGGGCTCATCGGAGAAAAAGCCCAGGATCGTCTTGCCAAACTCATCGCCCAGATGCTCAAAATGCGGCTCGTAGACAGCATCGATGAGCTGCGCCACCGAGGCGCGGTCGACCATATTGATGTAGTCCTCGTTGTAGGAGGTCTTGCCGCTCGTGAACATCACGCATGCCTGCGTGAGGCCCGCAGGTGCATCGAAGACCAGGCGGCTGGGGTTGCCGTCTGCATCGTCGATTACTCGGTAAGCGACGTCGACGGGGCTGCCGTCCTGCATAAATGTCACGCCGTAGAAGCGCTCCGTTTTGTCGAGCATGTTGGCGAGCGCGATGCTCGCGGCGGACGTGGGGCCCACGATGTCGAACGTGCGGTGCGTGAGCACGATCTTGCGGAGCTCGGGCACGGCCTCCTTGACGGCGCCGTTGGCAAAGCCCGTGGGGAAGTGCGCGTCGTCCAAGATCCAGAGCTTAAGGCCCAGCTGCTTGCACTCGTCAATGACAAAGCGCAAGTCGCGCCACCAGCCCTCGCCGCAAAAATCGGGGTGTGGGCGGCTTTCGAGACAGACCTCGTGGATGTCGGCGCCGGCGATCTTTTCCAGATACTCGGCAATGGTCTTATGGCTCTCGCCCTTCATCCACAAAAACGGAAGCACATGGTTGTCGTATGTACCCTCGAGCACCTGCTGATAGTGCGCGGTCATGGATCCTCCTTGGCTCGATCGATCTGCTGCATAGCACAGATTATGGACGCGTCGGCGCGTTCTGCTAATATCTGAATCACGACGAACTATGACCAAATCAACGATTGGCAAGCCATGGAGATCGACGAGCTCGAGCGTAGGCTCAGCGAACTGAGCGCCAGTGAGATCGCTTATAAAGACGGCATGGCATTTGATTGGTCGATTATGACCGAGCATGTCGAAATCGACGGATGCCCAGTGCGCAAGATTGGGCAGCCAGGGTTTGCCTATGCCCAGCCCGGCATGCCGCGCGGCCTGACGATAAGGAAAAACTCGCGCTTTAATGCAGTTCCCGAGCACGTGCATGATTACGTGGAGATGAGTTATGTGTATCGCGGGCGCTGCCCGCAGACGGTGGCGGGGGAGAGACTCGAGTTGCGCCGCAACGAGGTGCTTTTGCTCGACGCCCTTTGCCCTCATGCCGTGGCGGCGCTCGGCGAGGACGACATCATGCTGAGCATGACCGTTTCACGCTCTTTTTTGCGCCGGAGTCTCGAGTCGAGCCTCTCGCGCGAGAGCGCGGTCTCGCGGTTTTTGTTCAACGCGCTCAACAGCGAGACGGACCATCGGGGCCATGTCCGTTTTTACTGCGGCGAGAGCCGTCGGATTCGGCGCTACATGCAGGAGATGCTCTGCGAGCTGTACGACCCGAGCCCCAACGGCCCCGAGATCGTCTTGCGTCTGTTTCAGCTGTTTTTGGCCGAGCTCATGGATTGCTACGAGCGCGAGCTGGTGCGCGGCGCGGCGGACGGCACGGCGGGGCCCACTGCCCTGGTGACGGGAATGCTTGGCTATATCGATCGCGAATTCGCCGCGTGCTCCCTCGAGGGGATGGCGGCGGAGTTTGGCTTGAGCCCTAATTATGCGACGGCGCTCCTCAAGCGACATGTGGGCAAGACCTTTAGGCAGCTTGTGCAGGAGCGACGCCTGGTGCGTGCGGCCGAGCTTCTGCGCGGTGGCGCCACGGCCGGGGCGGCTGCGCATGCGGTGGGCTATGAAAACATGAGCTTCTTCTACCGTAAGTTTCGCGACAAGTATGGCTGCACCCCCGCGGCATACCGCCGGTAAGCGCGGGGCGGATCGTCTTCGCTCCTTCGGTGTCAAAAAGTTTCAGCTGCAGCGCTGTTGCAGCGCGCGTCTGCGAAAAGAAGTGTCCAAATCGGCGCCTTCGCCCTGGCCTGGAGTGACTCGGCGGCATACTCGTTTCATCAGCAACACGCATGAGCGAGGAGGCACTTATGGGATTCCCCGAGGGTTTCTATTGGGGTGGCGCTACCGCCGCCAATCAGTTTGAGGGCGCTTGGAACGTGGACGGCCGCGGTCCGTCGGTCGACGACCACTTCTTGGGCGGCAGCTACAAGGAACCGCGCCAGATTACGATCGACATCGACCCCAACCGCTTCTACCCCAATCATGACGGCATCGATTTCTACCATCACTACGAGGAGGACATCGCGCTGTTCGCCGAGATGGGCTTCAACTTGTTCCGCATGTCCATCTCTTGGAGCCGCATCTTCCCCAACGGCGACGACGCCGAGCCCAACGAGGCCGGCCTCGCCTTTTACGACCGCGTCTTCGACTGCCTGCGCGCTCACAATATCGAGCCGCTCGTGACCCTGTCGCACTACGAGATGCCCTATCACCTGGTCGAGAAGTACAACGGCTGGGCGAGCCGCGAGCTCATCGGCTTCTTTGAGAAGTACTGTCAGACCGTCTTCGACCGCTATCAGGACAAGGTCAAGTTCTGGCTCACCTTCAACGAGATCAACTGCGGCACCCAGGACATGGGCAACCTCTTTGGGACCAGCATGATCCAGGGCTTTGAGGGCCCGGCTTCGGCGGTCCACACCACGCCGCAGGCCCGTATGCAGGCCCTGCATCACCAGTTTGTCGCCAGCGGCCGCGTCGTGCGCTATGCCCACGAGCACTATCCGCAGTTTAAGATGGGCAACATGGACTGCTTCATCCTCTCCTATGCCGCCACGTGCGATCCGGCCGACGTGTTCGCCACGCAGCAGGAGATGAATACCATGAACTGGTACTGCTCCGACGTGCAGGTGCGCGGCAAGTATCCGTTCTATGCCAAGCGCTTCTGGGCCGAGAACGATGTCGAGCTTGTGATGGAGGACGGTGACCTGCAGGATATCGCCGACGGCAAGGTCGATTTCTACACCTTTAGCTACTACATGTCCGGCACCGCGGGCACCCACAAGGATCACGAGATGACCGAGGGCAACATGACCTTTGGCGGCAAGAATCCCTATCTGGAGTCCACCGACTGGGGCTGGCAGATCGATCCGCTGGGTCTGCGCATCGCCCTCAACGAGATTTACGCCCGCTACGAGATTCCGCTGATGGTGGTCGAGAATGGCATGGGCGCCTACGATGAGGTCGAGGAGGACGGCTCCATCCGTGACCCGTATCGTATCGCCTACTTGCAGAGCCACGTCAAGGCCATGGGCGAGGCCATTGCCGACGGCGTCGATCTGATCGCCTACACCTGGTGGGGCCCCATCGACCTGGTTTCCGCCGGCACCGGCGAGATGCGCAAGCGCTACGGCTTCATTCACGTCGATAAGTACGACGACGGCACCGGCACCTACGAGCGCCGCCGCAAGGACAGCTTCTACGCCTACCAGAAGATCATCAAGTCCAACGGTGCCGAGGGCCTGGATTAATCGACAATATGAGTGCCACCGGGGAAAAGCGTTGGGATGGGCTCGCGATTCGAGTCCCCACCTTAGCATTTGAACCATTTGGCACTATAATCACCATAGGCATGCGCATAACGTTGCGCTTAATCAAGAGGAGAAAACGTATGGGTCTGTTTGACATGTTCAAGAAGAAGGCTGAGCCCGCGACTGCCGCTGCTCCGTCCTCCATCTCTGCTTCTGCCGGCGCCGACGTGCTGTGCTCGCCCGTCAAGGGCAAGGTCATCAAGATGGCCGACGTGCCCGATCCCGTCTTTGGCGGCGAGGTTCTGGGCAAGGGCTGCGCTGTGTGGCCCGAGGACGATCTGGTCTACGCTCCCTGCGACGGCAAGGTGACCGTCACCATGGGCCACGCCGTGGGTCTGCAGTCCGATAGCGGCATCGAGGTTCTGGTGCATGTTGGCGTCGATACCGTCAACATGAACGGCGATGGCTTCGAGGGCTTCGTCAAGGCCGACGACGTCGTCAAGGCTGGCCAGCCCATGCTCAAGATCGACCGCGCCAAGATCGCCGCTGCCGGCTACAAGGACTGCGTCGTCGTTGCTGTGTCCAACACCGCCGAGTTTGCCGATGTCGAACTCGCCGTCGAGGCCGACTCCGCTGTCGCCGCCGGTGACGCCATCGTTAAGGTCGTCCGCAAGTAAACTGCGGCAACATAAGGATGTGCAAGGGGGGTCGGGTTTTCCGGCCACCTTTTTTATTGCATCGCGGGGAAGCGTTTTATTGCACGTTGGGCGGGCTTGCAAACCGTTCGGACGCTAAAACGAACCGACCGCGCCTTCGCGTTGCCGAGGGTGTTCATAAGCGCGATAGTATGGGCTTACTTATTACAACGTGCGCCGCGTCTGGGAAGCGCAGTGCCGCTCATTGGGAGGAACAACATGAAAAAGAAGCTGCTGCTTGCGCCCCTGATGGCTGTTCTGGTCGCGTGCGTGGTTGTGCTTTCCGGCTGCGGAGGTCCTTCGGTTGAGGAGCTCATCACCGAGGATCTTACGACGCAGTTTGACGAGGTCAAGAACGGTGGCGACGAGTTCCTTTCTGGTCTGGAGGAGGCTTCGGGCGACGAGTTCGAGCAGTTGGGTATCGATCCCAAGGAGTATGCCAAGACCTATCTCGAAGGCTTTGACTACGAGATCGGCGACGTGACGGTCGACGAGGACAAGGGTACCGCAACTGCCGAGGTCACCATTACCTGCAAGTCCATGAACCAGATCGTTGAGGATTTTGCCACCCAGTACCAGGAGAAGGTCGCCGCGCTCGATTCGATGCCTTCCGATGACGAGCTGTACAAGATGGCCGGTCAGGTTATGGTCGATGTGACCAAGGCTGCTAAGACCAAGGACACCAAGGTCACCTTCAAGTATTCCTGCAATGACGACGGCGAGTGGTCTGCCGACGACTCTGTCAACTCCGAGATGATGGATGCAATGCTGAGCTAGGGGAGTTACGCGGTAGTTCGTTACGGCGTTTTACCAAACGCCGTAACTGCC
>ERZ831979.2038-NODE-2038-length-15360-cov-2.853839_pt1 | contig 15360 bp, 23 predicted proteins | sample MGYA00519952_ERZ831979 | MGnify/ENA primary metagenome ERZ831979 (study PRJEB31850, sample SAMEA3708723) | human gut metagenome | biome: human gut; feature: human-associated habitat; material: faeces | place: China | collected 2014 ...
AAAAATTATCATAAAAAGAATACATGGTCTGAAAAATTTTTCTTCCTTTATCGTATTTTTCAAAAATGTCCAAAGTGCCAAAACTCCAAAGAAAATAAATTCTTCAAAAGTATTTATCATTTTAAGTGATATGTAAGCTGATATTACTATAAATATCACAAAAAGTATTTTGCTTATTCTGGGAGAAAGCGGAAGCCTCACCACTGGAAGATGAAGAAGTGCCCCTCTGCTCCACCCTTTTGGAAAAAAATCAAAAATAAAATGCACAGCAAGAGCCAGTGCAAATCCTCCTATAAAAAATCTGAAAGTATCATTTTTTTCTTTTTGATAAAGTTCTAAAAGCAGAAATAAAAAAAGAGGGCTGTGTGTCAAAATACTTCTGTGCTGAAATTTCATTTTAAAATCCCAGTCAGGAAATTTCATTCCCACTAAAAAAGCTGTGACTGCAACTATTATTCCTATTAACCCTACTTTATCTATATATTCTAAAAATATTTCCATTTTTCTCTCCGTTTTGTGTTTCGTCCGCTTCTATTTTACTATATTTTTAGAAAAAAAGCACTAATTATTAAAATTTCAAATGAAGTATTGGATATAGTTTTCTTTCTCTGTCAAACTCATAAATTTCTGTTTTCAATTTTTAATTATCTCCACTTAAAATCTATTTTTTATTTCTTAATTATTTTTATAATATTTTGTTCCCCATTCACAAAGGCTTTGTAAAACAGGCATTAAACTTAACCCTAATTCAGTCATGGAATATTCAACCTTTGGTGGAATTTGAGGATATTCTTTTCTGTTAATAAGTCCGTCTGCTTCCAGTTCTTTTAATTGTGTACTTAACATTTTATGAGTAATATTCCCTAATAATCTTTTTAATTCTCCATATCTGAGAATTTCTTTTTTCCACAGCCAGAATAAAATATGCATTTTCCATTTTCCATTAATTAATGACATAGCATAAGCAAAAGGTTCTATATTGACTTCTTTTTCCATTTTCAACTCTCCTTTTTGATAGTATATATCTTTTTAGTGCGTTCTTGACAAAAAGCACATATAATTATATCATGGTGCAGATAACGGAACAAGGAGGAGTTTTTATGAAAAGAAAAATTAATTTATGGGAACATGCCGGAGATATTTTAAGTGCTTTACAAAAAGGAGTTTTACTTACTGCAAAAGCTGAGGGAAAAATTAATACAATGACAATTTCTTGGGGTACTATTGGAATTGAATGGGCAAAACCTATTTTTACTGTTTTTGTCCGTGAAAATCGTTTTACTCGTGAGCTGTTAGAAAAAAATCCAGAATTTACAATCAGTATTCCTGTTGGAGAATTTGATAAAAAGATTCTAGGAATCTGCGGAACAAAATCAGGTCGTGATACAGATAAATTTAAAACAGCAGGTTTAACTGAAGAAGAGCCTGAAATTATTTCTGTGCCGGCTATAAAAGAACTTCCGCTTACATTGGAATGTAAAATTATTTATAAGCAGACACAAAATCCAAAAGAAATTACAAAAGAAAACAACAAAAAATTTTATCCTCAAAATGTTGAAAGCAATTTTCATGGAGCTAACAGGGATTACCACACAGCTTATTACGGAGAAATAATTGCTGCATACATTATTGAAAAATAATCTTATTTAATTACAAAAGAGGCTACTGTAAAACTACAATAGCCTCTTTTTTAATTTTTATTATACAAGTCTTGCTAAAACTCCATTTACAAATTCATAAGTTTTTGTGTCTCCATATTTTTTAGCAAGCTCTACAGCTTCGTTTATAACGATTTCTTTCGGAGTATCCTTAAATAAAATTTCATAAACAGATATTTTTAAAAGAGCTTTTTCTACATTTCCAACTCTTTCAAAACTCCATCCTTCCATTTTTTCATTAAGTTCTGCAAGGATTTTATCTTGATTTTCAATTATTCCTTTTGCATACTCAACTAAAAACTCTTTTCCTTTTTCATTTAATTCAACTTCATTTTCTCTTTCTAAATAAGAATCTAATACTGTATTTAAGTCCTTGTTGTTTATTTCTGCTTCAAATACAATTTTAAATAATTCTTCTCTTGCCAGCCTTCTGCTCATTTTTTCCCCTTCAAACTAATCTTGTAATCTTTCTATTATTTTCTTTTTCATTTTTTTAGTAAGGTTGCTGTCACCTATTCTATACCCCAGGTAAGTCACAAGAAGTATAAAGATTGTAGACACTATTCCATATTCAACCAGAAGAACAGCAGTTACAAATCCTATAACAGCTCCCAATATTTTTTTTCTTTTTTCTATCAAAGAAACTATCATCTCTTCCAACATAAAATCACCTCATTACGCATTAGGGCTGTTTTTCAATGAAAGTTTCTTTATTTTAACTTCCACAACACTTACATCAAGCTGTAATTTGTCCTGAAGTTCATATTTAACAGCATTTTGTATTTCAGAAGTTTTATCAGCAATGCTTTTATTTGTTTCCATGTCCATATAGATAGTAACTGTGTGTTTCTTTCCTTTTCTTCCACATACTATTTTAACACTTCTCACTTCTTTGTCACGGTTTAAAATTTCTTTTATTATGCTTTTTATAGAATCAATGGAAATTCTAACTTCTCCATTTTGATTTTTTATAACATAACCCTCTTCTCTTGAAAAAAGAGTTGTAAATTTTAAAAGAGATATAAAAAGATATATAAGTGATACAACTATAACAGCTGCATTCCACATAAATCCATCTATGTTAAATTTAACAATAAATCCCGGAACAGCTACATAGGTAATTCCAAATACTGACAGAACAAATATCCCTAACCATGCAAAAAAGAATATCACTTTTCTAAGCATAATATCACGTCCCTTTAAAATTTTATAAAATTTCAGGCTCTACTGTATTCTCGTCATGGATTTTTATATCTTGTACAAAAACATTTACTTCTACAACTTTTAATGCTGTAAGTTCTGACACAGCTTTTAAAACAGATTCCTGAACTTTTTTTGCCACTTCAGAAATAGGATAACCATAATCAATTATGATAAAAGTATCTATACTGCATTCTTTTTCTCCCACTTCAACTTTTACACCATTAGTAACTCTTTTTTTACCAAGCATTTTACTTACTTCGTCAGCAACTCCCCCTGCTAATTTGTAAACCCCTTCTACGTCTTCAGTTGCTTTGGCAGCAATAGCTTTTACAACATCATCTGCAATTTTTATATTTCCTAGATTGTTCATAATGTGTCCTCCTTACATTAATGTAATATTTTTTGTGGTTTTTTATAAAAGCTGTTTCTTTTATATTCTATATTATAACCCAAATTCTTTCTCAATGAAAGCAGTTGTTACATTTCCTTCTCTATAGTTTTTATTTTTAAGAACTTGAAGATGGAAAGGAATTGTTGTATCCACTCCTTCAATAACATATTCTGATAAAGCTCTCTCCATTCTTCTTATAGCTTCTTCCCTGTCTATCCCAAAAGTAATAACTTTTCCTATCATAGAATCGTAGTAAGGAGAAATTTCATACCCTTGGTAAGAGTGAGAATCTATTCTTACACCTATTCCTCCCGGAGCAATGTATTTTGTTATTTTTCCAGGAGACGGAAGAAATCCGTTTTCTGTGTCCTCAGCATTTATTCTGCATTCTATTGCATGACCGTCAATAATTACATCTTCCTGAGAAATATTTAAAATATCTCCTTCAGCAAGTGCAATTTGAAGTTTTATAATATCTATTCCTGTTACTGTTTCAGTTACAGTGTGTTCAACTTGAATTCTTGTGTTCATTTCCATAAAATAGAAATTATTTTTGTCATCAACAAGGAATTCTAAAGTTCCTGCTGAATCATACCCGATAGCTTTTGCAAGTCTTACAGCAGCAGCTCCCATTTCACGTCTCACTTCATCTGGAAGACCAAAAGACGGAGATTCTTCTATAAGTTTTTGGTGTCTTCTCTGGATTGAACAGTTTCTTTCTCCAAGGTGAATAACATTTCCATGCTTATCTCCTAAGATTTGAATTTCCACGTGTTTTGGATTTTCTACATACTTTTCAACAAAAACATCTGGGTTATTGAAAGCTGCCTCAGCTTCATTTTGTGCTGCAACAACATTTCTTTCAAGTTCTTTGTCGTTTCTTGCTATTCTCATTCCTTTACCACCGCCTCCGGCAGTAGCTTTAATCATTACAGGATAACCGATTCTTTCTGCAATTTCTTTTTTTGCATCTTCAATGTTTGTTATTATTCCTGTTCCATTTGTTACAGGGACATTATTATCTATTGCAGTCTGTCTTGCAGTTGCCTTGTCCCCCATATTTTTTATACATTCGTGGCTCGGCCCTATATAAATCAGATTATGAATTCTGCATATTTTTGCAAAACGTGCATTTTCTGATAAAAATCCATATCCTGGGTGAATTGCATCTGCTTCTGTAATTTCTGCAGCAGCAATGATATTTGGAATTTTTAAATATGATTCGCTGACACTTGCAGGCCCTATGCACACTGCCTCATCAGCTAATTTTACATGGAGACTGTCTTTATCTGCTTCTGAATAAACTGCAACTGTTTTTATTCCAAGTTCTTTTGCAGCTCTTATTATTCTTACAGCTATTTCTCCTCTGTTTGCAATAAGTATTTTTTTCAATTATTTTTCCTCCAATACAAAACTTTAGTCAGATATTTGTCTTACTTTTATAAGGATTTTTCCATAATCTGTAGCTTCACCATTTTTAAGAAGAATATCTTCTATTGTTCCGGCTATTTTTGATTTTATAGGTGTTTTTATTCCTACAGTTGAAATATATCCAATAGTCTGCCCGGCTTTTATTGTCTGTCCTATTGAAATAATAGCTTTACCGTCTTTGTCATAAAAATAAAACTTTCCTATATTAGTTGATTTTATATTTTTTATATTTTCATTTTGTTCAGGTACAATTTCTTCAGCTTCTTCTACCACTGCAGGCTGAACTTCTTCAATCAAATCTCTTTTGATTTTTATTTTAAATTCCTTCTCCTCAAAATTAATCTCAGTAAGTTCTTTTTCTGTAAGAATTCTGATTAATTCATCGATAGTGTGTTTTTCCTTTTCCACGTAAACCTCCTGTTTTTCTTTTAATTTTACCACAACCTGAAAAATGTATCAAGATTAAATTACACAAGTTATTTAATGACTATGCTCCCTTCTCCCATAAGGTTTATTATTTCGTTAATAAAGTCATTTGTAGGAGATACATATGTTTTTGTCCTTACGACTTTCTTTTCTTCTGCTGTTTTTACAGCAAGTGAAACAGGAGTTTCCCCTCTGTAAGAATGAAGTATTTTTTTTAGTCTCGGAACTTTTCCTCTGTCATTATCTTTTACAAGAATATAAACAGTATAACCTCTTTCATAGGCAAGTATCTCAAGAGGAATTATTTCTCTTGCCACAACTTTTTTGCTCTCTGTTCCGTTAAAATAATCTGTCTGAAGAAAACCTGTAACACAGACAACTTTTCCTTCTAAAAAATTCCCCATATTTTTTGAAAAATCTCTTGGGAAAATAATTCCTGAAATCCTTGAATAATAATCTTCCAAATCGAAAACAGCCATTATTTCTCCGGATTTTTTAGTAACAATTTTTTTAGTATCCCTTAAAATTCCAAAAATCTTTACAGGTTTGTCATCACCGTCATCTTTGATATCCTGTATCTTGTCGCTTCTGTAAGCCTGTAAAATCCCTTTATATTTATCAAGAGGGTGGGCAGAAAAATAAAATCCTAAAAACTCTTTTTCTTTTTCAAGCTTTTCTTCCATAGAATAATCTTCAGATTTTGCCATAGAAAAACCATTTACAGTTGACTTTGCATCACCAAAAAGATTCATCTGCTGAATTTCATCTTCTTTAAGCCTTTTTGCAGCAAATTCCAAAGCCTTTCCTATAGAATCTATTTTTTCTTTTCTGTTTCCGGGAACACTATCTAATGCCCCAGAATAGACAAGAGCTTCCACAGCTTTTTTATTCATGCCGAATTGTTTTGTTCTGAATATAAAATCATCAAAACTTTTATATTCGCCGTTGTCATCATACTCTTTTTTTATTCCTTCTGCAACTTTTTCTCCAACATTTTTTATTGCAGAAAGTGCAAACACAACTCCGTCTTTTGAAACTTTAAACTTTGATGCAGCATTATTTATATCTGGAAACTTTAATTTTACCCCGTGGTTTTTAGCATCTTCAACATATAATGCCACATTCTCTATATGACTTATTTCAGAAGTCATAAGGGCTGCATAATAATGTTTTGGATACATTTTTTTAAGCCATGCTGTCCAATATGCAATAAGAGCATAAGCTGCTGAGTGGGATTTATTAAATCCATATCCTGCAAATTTATCTATCAAATCAAAAATTTCTGTTGCTTTTTCTTCTGTATATCCTTTTGCCACAGAACGAGAAATAAATTTTTCTCTGTTTTCGTCCATTATTTCAGCTTTCTTTTTACCCATGGCTCTTCTTAAAAGGTCTGCTTCTCCCAAAGAATAATCAGCCATGACATTTGCTATTTTCATTACCTGTTCCTGATAAAGAATAACTCCGTAAGTTTCCTGAAGAATGTCTTTCAAAGAATCGTGAGGATATTTTATCTCCTCTCTTCCATTTTTGCAGTTTATAAAACTGTCAACCATTCCAGAACCTAAAGGCCCCGGTCTGTATAAAGCAAGAAGGGCAATTATATCTTCAAATCTGTCAGGCTTAAGTTTTGTAAGAATACGTCTTATCCCGTGAGATTCCAGCTGGAACACTCCAAGGCTGTCTCCTTTTGAAAGCATTTCGTAAACTTCTTTCATATTTAAAGGAATATCATGAAGAACAATTTTTTCTCCTGTGTCAGCTTCTATATAATCAACTGCTCTCTGAATATTTGTAAGATTTCTAAGACCAAGAAAATCCATTTTAAGAAGTCCCAAATCTTCAAGCTCTTTCATCTGATACTGAGTTGATACAACATCATCTTTATCACAGTAAAGAGGAACTGTTTCATTTAAAGGGTCTTTTGTTATAACTATCCCTGCAGCATGAATTGATGTATGTCTCACTTTATTTTCAATTCTTGCTGAAATATTTATTACATTTTCTATATCTTTATCTGTTGTATATAATTTATTCAGTTCTGGAATATTAAAAGGTATAAGTTTTGCAGCTCTGTCTATTTTTGAAAGGGGAATATCTAAGACACGTCCCACATCACGAATTGCAGCCCTTGCTTTTAAAGTTCCAAAAGTTACAATCTGTGCCACCTTGTCTTTCCCGTATTTATTTGTCACATAATCAATAAGCTCCTGACGTCTTTCCTGACAGATATCAATATCAATATCCGGCATTGAAATTCTTTCAGGATTTAAAAATCTTTCAAAAATAAGATTATATTTTATAGGGTCAAGGTCTGTAATTTTTAAAGCATAAGCAACTATACTTCCAGCTGCAGATCCTCTTCCCGGTCCTATCGGAATTCCATGTTCTTTTGCATAATGTATAAAATCACACACAACAACAAAGTATTCTGCATATCCCATTTTATTTATAACTGAAAGTTCATATTCAACTCTTTCAAGAATTTTTTCAGTAAGCCCGTTTGGGTATCTGTCTTCAATTCCCACATAAACTAATTTTCTTAAAAATTCCTCTGTGTTTTTTACACATTTTGGAAGTTTATAATATGGAAATTTAAAACTTCCAAAATCAATACTTAAATTACATTTTGAACTTACAAGAGCTGTGTTGTCAACTGCTTCTGTATATTCCTCTCCAAGAGATTCTATCATCTCTTCACGGCTTTTTAAATAAAGTTCATCTGTTTCTATTCTCATTCTTTTTTCATCAGAAAATTTTGCCCCTGTCTGAATACATATCATTATATCCTGCAGAGTGTGGTCTCCTTTGTTTACATAATGTGTATCATTTGTGGCAACAAGTTTTAAGCTGAATTTTTCTGCAATCTCTGAAAGTTTTTTATTAAGTTCTCTCTGCCCCTCTATTCCGTTTCCCTGCACTTCAATATAAAAATCATCTTTTCCAAAAATTTCTATATATGAATTTACTGCATTTTCTATATTTTCAAAAGGTTCTTTATCAATAATTCTTCTTGAAATTTCCCCCTGCATACAGGCAGAAAGACAGATTATCCCCTCACTGTGATTTTTTAAAAATTCTTTATCTGTTCTCGGCTTATAATAAAATCCATTTATATATGCCTCAGAACTTATTTTCATCAGGTTTTTATACCCTTTTTCATTTTTGGCAAGAAGTATAAGGTGAAAGTTTCTCCCCTCTTTTTTCTCCATTCCAAATTCAGCAAGGTATGCTTCTATACCAATTATTGGTTTTATTCCATTTTTTATTGCTTTTTTATACATCTCTATTGCCCCGAACATATTTCCATGGTCGGTAATTGCAATACTTTTCATTCCAAGCTCTTTGGCTCTTTTTAAATAATCATCTATTTTTCCTACACCGTCAAGAAGGCTGTATTCACTATGAACGTGCAGATGTACAAAACCGCTCACTTTTACTCTCCCCGATTATCTTCTCCTCTGAGTGTATCTGCTATAAGGCTTATCTGCCGTTGTCTGTGCATTTTCTAAAGCCTGTGCTATCGCTTGTTCCCTACTATCTGCATTTATCAAATAGCCCCAACCTCTAACCTTTGTAGGGCTGTTATTTACTGTTACTATAATATCGTACATCATATCCTTACCTCCGCTGTATATCCTCTACTGCTATAAAAGATCTTACATCCTAACTTCTCACACAGGCTCTCTACATTCCAGCTCACATCATCCAGCCCTAGTTTTATGTGACCTTTTCTAAGTAACCTCAGTATATCTCTAGCCTCTAAGAGCTTTCCCTCTTTTACAAGGGCTCTATGTGCATCCATCACTTTATATCTTAAAATCTTTCTCTGTAACATTTCTGCCTCCTGTCTGTGAGCCCTTAGGCTCCCCTACTATATGCACAATCCATAGTACCGATCCCTTTATACATAGGGCTTTTCTTTATCACATGGCTCTTAATTCTGAGCTTATACCAGAGTGTAGGATCATCTACCGTATAGATTTTATCTACTACCCAGATAGCATTAAAATGTCTGTATGTATCTCCCTCCTGTAATCCCTCTACCATTCCCTCTGGGATCTCATCATCTACTAACTCGATCTTATCTAATAAAGTTCTCCAGTAAAATACTCTGCCATCCTCTGTTACTAAAAACTCCTTATGGAGCTTGCTATTTTCCTCTGTAAGATCATAGGCTCTACATTTAACACACTTACCGTCAATGTACTCTACTGTATAATCCTCAAACTCTGCATTTTCTTCTAAGTAAGAGATAAAGCTCTCAACTGTGACGGCATCCATGAGCTCCTCTGTAGCTCTCATAAAGTTTACTCTGTATCTGTTATCATTATCCTCTTTATATCTCATATTGTTTACCTCTCTTTCAGTTTGTATCTAGTTCCTTACCTCATCTATAATATACACCCCCTATATAATAATGTCAATCACTTTTTATATAACCCCTGTATAAAATAATAGAGGAGGCTTTTTACTGCCTCCTCCTGCTCTTATTTCCAGAAAAATCTATCTACAGATACTCCATAGAATTTAGCCAGATTATAAAGCACTGTAGCCTTAGGAATCCGTGTACCTGTTTCCCATCTACTTATACTTACCTCTGTATATCCTGTACCTTTTACCACATCTTTTAGAGTGTAGCCCTTTTTCTCTCTTACCTCTCTAAGGTTATGTGCTAAGGTTTCCTCTACTTCTCTCATACCATCCCTGCCTCATATACCTGTTTTCTAAGATACTCCAGCTCCTCCAGATCGTTGTAATAAAACTCCTGCACTCCGTTAAATCCCTGCATTTTCTGCTCTTTACCGTCTTTAAGAGTAGCCTTAAACCACGCCCCAGCCTGTGAGATGATCCCAAGCATAATAGCCAGATCTAAGGTATCCTTAATCTCATCAACTCCTGTACTGTAGTTAAGTGTGTAAGTCTGGAGCCTACGATCATTTTTAGTAACCTTATTTTTCTCCACTTTCACGCTTACCAGATTACCACTAGGATTAGCATATCCGCTACTTACCTCTTTATACTTCTCATCCAGTAAGGATCCCTTTGTAAACCATAAGATCTGTGAGCACGCATGAGCTATTGCTGTACCGCAAGGAATTTTATAAGGCTTATACGGATTTCCAATATTCTCTCTGAGCTGGTTAATCATCAGAAAAGTACACTCCACTTTCTTACAGAGCGGTACCGCCTTATCACAAAAGGCTTTCATAAGAGCACTGTTACCGCCATAGCTTTTCTCATCTAAGCCTTTTTCCTGTACTGCTTTAGGGATAATAAAGGGAGCACTATCTAATACTGCTAAGCCGATCTTACCAGATCTTATGTAATCTAAGAGCATATCTAAGAGCTCCTCTCCGTACTCACTCTCTGGCTGGATGAGTATTACCTTACTCCAATCTACTCCCAGAGTTTCTCCCCACTCTTTATCTATCGTATTTTCTGCATCCAGATATACACAGTACTTATCTGCGTACTTTTTCTGGAAATTAGAGATAATATCCAGAGCTGTAGTAGTTTTACCACTCTGAGGCAATCCTACTAGCTCTATGATCCTCCCTACAGGTACTCCGCCTCTGGTTAAGTAATTCATCATAGGAGAGGTGTATGGGATAAACTCTATCCCCTTAAGATCCGATGCTTTACGAATTATATCCGTTTTATATTTCTTATTTACCTCAGCTATGAGGTTATCTATCTCCGCCATCGCTATTCTCCTTTTCATTCCAATTTTTAACTACTCGTATCTCATCCCATCCCTCAGCAAAAGTAGGAGGCTCTAAAAATCTTCTCATTCTATCCATCGCCTCCTTAGGTACTGTACGATCTCTTTCCTCGTTACGCTTAACACAAACATCAAAAGGAGTATCTACAAACACGCAAACCTTTTTACAACTTAATAACCTAAGAGTATCCAAAAACTCTACTCTATAGCTCGCTTTTAAGTTTGTAGCATCATATACTACATCCTTACCGTGATATAGATCCGCCCTAACCAAACTCTGTAAGATAGTAAATACAGCACCATTATTTTTCATATCATTTATATCTCCACAGAGTTTATCTCTAAGATAATCAGAGGATCTAACAATTACATCTCCCAGCCTATCACTCTCAGAGCTTTTACCGCTGGCTGGCAACCCCACTAACATATAAAATACTGGTTTATTATTCTCCATCCTCAGATCCTCCTAACTCCTGCATAATACCTACCTCTGTATTAAAGAGGTTTACATCTGCATCTGTGATACCTAAGTTGTAATTTAACTCAACTACATTTCTGATAATGGCTATATCTACTCCGCCTCCCTCATTAGGGCTAAAAAGTACAATCCCATCATCACACTTAAAAGCTGTTTCTCCAGAGATCTCTACTCCGTTCTCCTCCAGATATGCTAAAAACTTATCTAACTTTTCCTCCACTTCTTCTGTGCCTCCTTAAAATATTTCTACACTGTACATAGAGATCATCATCTATATTTCTGAGCTCATGGAGATCTCTATGTAGCTGGCTCTTACTTATACAAAATTCTCTAGCCACTTTACGGATACTGTCCTTAGGATTATCTATTAGCCACTGTGCCTCCTGCTTACATCTATCCTCTATGGCTTGTCTCCTAAAGTACTCATAAGCCCACCGCTCCATAGGCTTAATCCTCCATAGGATCCTCTGGCTCTCTGGTATATTTATCCTTACTAAATCTATCCAGATCTACCTCAGCTATCCTCTTTGAGAGGGATTTCTTTAATCCGCTGTAGATCTTCTCAGCCATCTCTAACTTAACTTTGAGGCTGTTATAAGCTCTGCGGTAAATAGCCTCTACTAAGGCTTTATCCTCTGTGAGCTGTTCTACTCTGGCTTTTTTCTCCTGCACAGTACCAGATACTTTTACCATCGCCTCATTTTGAGCACTTTTCTTAGCGTTAGAGGCTAGATCTACCTGCATACCCAGCTCCTCTACTCTCTGCCCTGCATAGTACATAAGGGCTGGGATCTTAACACAGTAGTACTCTATCTGGCTATCTGGTATATCCTCTATAGAGTTTTCTCCTATGCTTTCCATAATCATATCCAACTCTGAGATAGCACTATCAAGCTCCTTACTAAAATCTGCTATTAACTCATTTGAGAGGGTTATTACAGGGGAGCTCTCCTCTTTTACCTCTGCTATGATTTTCTTTAATTTATCACTCTGTACCATCCTCTACACCTGCCTCCGCTTTGATCTCTTTTACACAATCAGAACAATAACAACCCTCATAGCCCTCAATCTTGTATAAAAAGCACATCCAATTCATATTCCATTTTCCGTTATCAGAGCATCGTTTACATGATCCCATACCCTCTCCTGTACACTGAGTTACTTTCATTTCACACCTCCAAAATATCTACTTAACCAGCTCTCCAGATCGTAGCTGTATCTCACTCTTTTCTTTTTCTGCTCTATCTTTACTCCGTGATCCCTACACCACTCTACAGGTATACTCTTTCTCTCCTCTGTCTGAGTAAACTGGATCACATCCTGTACAGTTATGTAATAGGTTTCCTCCAGCTCCCTAAAATTGAGTAAAAAGCCCCCATACACTCCCTCATACTGAGTAGCTTTCTCCATTCCCTGTATCTGGTTAGGTCTGATCTTAGCTATCGGTATGCTCTTTCCCTTATGAGTTTTAAGCTCTACCAGAAAGAGATAAGGAGATCTGAAAAGGATATAATCACATGGATTAGATACTCCATAAAATCCGCTTGTATCATCCTTTAGGCGGTACAGGTAATAATCTGGAGGTACACACTCCTTAAACTCCTGCTCAAAGGTTTTACCGATGTTATTACTTGCCATCCTGTACCCCCTTAAATCTGCTAGGAGTAAACTTACATTTCTTTCTGCGATCTACATACATAGATCCCTCTTTATCAATGCTACAGTAGTAAGCTCCCAGCTCTCTACCACAATGCTCACAGTTACCACATACCGCTCTCAACGCTGTATTTTGCCCTGTAGAGGCTTTTTTCTTTTTACCTGTAGACTTATTAGCCTTTTTTCTGTTTGTATCTTTCTGGGATGTCTGAGGCTTTTCTGGAGGGTTAGGATGTACCCACTTACCAGCATCCACTAAAGCACACTCATTTTTATATCTACAGTATGTACACTTGCTATCATCTTTCTCTGGAGGGATCCCTGTTTTACAAGCATTGTTTACAGTTCGTATCTTGTTAAGTACTGCCTGTTTCATCTCATCGGTTATTTTCCAGAGGTACGGTTTCTTTTTACAGAAATTTCTATCCTCATAAAAGAAAAGGATATAATCTATCCCCAGCCCCATACCATAACAAGTAGCTTGCCACTTGTGATCCGCCTTAGGCTCATATCTGTTACTAAACTGATAAGTACTCTCTGTTTTAATCTCTAAGATTACATCCTTACCATTAAATCTAATAACTCCGTCTGGCTGGAAATAGATAGAGAGCTCATCATTTTTACACCTGCCCTCTGTGTGATCCTCATTCCAGCCTACAAACTCTGTTTTAATGCCTTTAGCCTGTGCCTCTTTTACCATCTCCTCCAGATCTAAGCACTCTACGCCCTCCATACGCTCTACTATGTGCTGTATGTCTAAGTGCCTATCTGTACCACTCTGGCATATCTCAATAAGATTTACCTCACTCTGCTCTCCGTTCTGGGAGCCTCCATGTACTCTCTGGAAAAATAACATACGCTCACAGCCATACATAGAGGATGGGCGGATATACTCAGATGGGGCTACCTGCCTCTCCTCCAACTCCTTAGCCTTTACAGCCTCCTCATAGTTTTTAAGAAACTTATCCTCAAAGGATACACTCTCTGCATTTTTTCCTTGTGCTACTGCTATTAAGCTCTTTAATCCCATTACTTTTCCGCCTCCTCTCTGGCTTTTTCAATATTTTTATTAAATCTGGCAAGCTCAAAAGCTAAATACATCTGAGATCTGCTTTCTCTTATCCTTAGAGGTCTGGTTTCTTTATCTCTCTTTACCTCAATTACCAGATTTACGATAGTAACCACTATATAGCCGACTAACAAAAGCCCTAAAATTACATTTCCCATTAGTGACCTCCTAACATAACTCCGATGATATAGAGCTCAAATAAGAATACAAAAATACTCAAAGCTCCAACAAAATCTCCTACCAGCTCACAGCCCTCTCTATGAGTTCTGTAAAATCTTCTCCATTTTCTTTTAATCTGTCTTACCATCCTTGATCCTCCTGTTTTGATTGATAATTAACCTAATCACAAACGGTAAGTATTTTTAGACAAAAAAAAAAGAGGAGGCTTTTTACACCTCCTACAATTCTTATACCTCATTTCCCCAGCAATCCCAGCCATCTATACTCTGCCTTGCAAAGAGCTCTATTTTAGGTAGCCCCCCCCCCTGCCATTAACTTTACAATCCTATCTCTCGTTTCCGCTGGTTTCTTACTGTGCTCCTCTATATGGCTCATAATTACACTGTGTACTCCTGCATCCATTCTCTTAGGCTTTCCTCTTACACCTAATAAGCATAACTCCGCATTAGCCCTAGTCCAGTTACCCATACCCCAAAAGAGAGTATCTGCTTTCTTATTCTGCTTTATCCATGTAAAAGCACAGGTTTTATACTCAAAACCCCATGATCTCATCACATCAAAAGCCTCCTCTAAAAATGGCATTGTAACCCACATAAAAAGCACACTATCATCATCTGCCAGCTTTTCCACAGGGAGAGCCTTTATATCCTCTAAGCTGGTTACTGTGTAATGGCATCCAGCTCCTCTACCTCCTGCTACCGCCTTATCCCTATATAACCATGCTGGATCTGCATAGATTATCTTATACTTGTTTTCTGTGTTAAAAATATCTACTTTCACTAGAAAAACCTCCTTTATGTTTTGATCGATCCTAATCACATAAAGGAGGTTTCTTTAGATTAAATTTTTACCAATATCCACGCCACGGATAGCCCCAGTAATTACCATACCCTACAGGATAATCAAGGTCTATTTACCCAGCTCCACGAATTACCATTCTGATCTCTTACCTCTGTACTATTCTGATAAATTACTCGCTTACCTGTGCTCTTTGCATACTCAATCTCTTTCTTTGTACCCTTAGAGTTTTCATAATTCAAAAGAACATAAATAGCATCACACTGATCTATCATAGCTTTATTGATCTCGTAATAATCTGAGAGCCCCTCTGGTAAAAATGAGGGATTAAGTACTATATGCCCC
>ERZ831979.2054-NODE-2054-length-15219-cov-5.138420_pt1 | contig 15219 bp, 18 predicted proteins | sample MGYA00519952_ERZ831979 | MGnify/ENA primary metagenome ERZ831979 (study PRJEB31850, sample SAMEA3708723) | human gut metagenome | biome: human gut; feature: human-associated habitat; material: faeces | place: China | collected 2014 ...
TCTTAGAGAGCTAAAGCTCTTAGAATTTTGGAAGCCATAGTTAATCAACTTCTTGAAATATGGAACAATTCTTAGTTTTCTTTTTAAATAAGAAATATCTGAATAATTACAAAAAATATAAAAGCTGTCAGAAAATAACTGACAGCTTTTATATTAAATTAAGTAAATTAAAACTCTTTAAAAGAAAGGATACTTGAATTATACATTAACCTACTAAAAAAGTCAAGAATATTTTTTATTTTTTTAGTAAAGAAATATCTTTAAGGGATAATTTAGGAACAAAGTGATGGTTATTATCATCTCTAGAGTATGTTGTATTACCATCAATTGCCTCAGTAATAGTTACAGTATCCTTAGGTTCTCCAAGGGTAAGAAGTGTATGAGAAACATACCCTTCTGGTAATCCTACTAATTTATCTACTTCAGGTTTATTGTATGAACCAATTATACAACCAGCATATCCCATCTCATTAGCTACTAACATAATATTTTGAGAAGCAATTCCCATATCAAAATAAAGACTTCTTTCAGTAAAATTAACTAAAGGATTTTCACTACACATTAGAATATATGCAGTAGGAGCTTCTTCAATAGTTGGATTCCAAGGGATAGCTCCAGCAAATTTTACAAGAGGAAATATTTTTTTACAAAGCTTCTCATCATTTATTAAGACATATCTAAGTTTTTGAGCGTTTCTAGTAGAAGAAGCATATCTAGTACTTTCCACCATTTTTTCTAGCTCTTCCATAGAGATTTTTTTCTCAGTAAAACTTCTATGAGAACGAATCTTTTTTAAAATTTCCATAATCATAATCAATTACCCCCATTTAAAATTAATTCTCTATACTCCTTGGCTGAAATTTTAGTTTTAGGAAGATTTTTACTACTTAATTTTCCAACTAACTCTCTTCCAAATATTCCAGAATTTTTTGAGTTGATATGAGTGATAGCAATAGCTAAAGCATCAGCAGCATCATCAGGCTTAGGAATTTCAGAAAGTCCTAAAATTCTCTGTACCATAAGTTGTATCTGTTTTTTTTCAGCCTTTCCATATCCAGTAATACCTGTTTTTACTTGAAGAGGGGTGTAGTGGTTTATCACAAGATTATTCTGCCTTCCACATAGAACAATAACTCCTCTAGCTTGTCCTACTGATATTACTGTCTTATTATTTTTAAAATAGAATAGCTCCTCTATTGCCATCTCACTAGGAGAATATTTTTTTATTATCTCTGTAAGTTCTGAATAAATTTTACAAAGTCTATCCTCCATAGGCATATCTTTATCAGTATAGATACAACCATAATCTATAACATTAAATCTATTATTTTCAAAATCTAAAATAGAAAAACCTACAATAGCAGTTCCTGGGTCAATACCCAATACTCTCATAAAATTTTTCACCTCATCAATCTTTAGATACGTCTACCCACTCACCTTGAGTGATTTTGGCAAGCATATCTACACTAATTTTTACAGCAGAGTGTGGAGAGCCACCAGCAGGATATACTATATCAAACTCCTTTAGAGTTTTATCTAAGTATATTTTAAGAGGAGTCTTTAATCCAAAGGGACATACTCCTCCCACTGGGTGTCCAGTTGCTTCAACTACCTCATCAAAAGGAATCATTACAGCTTTTTCTTGGAAAATAGCTTTAAATTTTTTATTATCAAGTTTAGCTGTCCCTTTACTAAGAATAAGAATATACTCTCCATTTTTTAATTTATATCCCATAGTTTTAGCAATTTCATCTTCCATTATTCCAAAGGCTTCAGCAGCTAATTTAACCGTACTAGTATCCTTTTGTGATTCCTCTACATAAAGTGGAAGATTATTCTCTTGAAAAAAATTTTTAACACTCTCTAAGCTCATGATAAAATTTCCCCCTTTGTTTTATCTAGTTATTATTTTTTAAAATTAAAATCTGTTTGTCTAAGTGCTTCATATAAAATTATAGCAGCAGAGTTTGAAAGATTTAATGAACGTCCCATATCTATCATAGGAATAGTGATACAGTTTTCTTTGTGGGCATTTAAAATCTCCTCTGGGATTCCTCTTGACTCAGGTCCAAACATTACAAAGTCATTTTCTTTAAACTCTATATTAGAATATCTTTGTTTTGTTTTAGTAGTAGCATAGAAAATTCTTGCTCCTTTGTTAGCTTCTACAAACTCTTCATATGATTCCCATACCACTAAGTCTACTAGATGCCAGTAGTCTAATCCAGCTCTTTTTAATTGCTTTTCATCTAAAGAGAATCCAAGTGGCTTTATAAGATGTAATTTTGTATTTGTAAGAACAGAAGTTCTTCCTATATTTCCTGTATTATAAGGTATTTCAGGATTTAATAAAACTATATTCAAAGTAATTCCTCCTTAAAAATTTATATACATATAATTATAACATAGATTTTGAAAATTATCAGTAATATTTTGACAAGAGAGAAGAGGTAAAGTATAATATTTATGTAGACAATAAAGAAGATGAATTGGAGGAAAAAATGAAGATACAAACTTTTTATTTAGGGAGTTTAATGACAAATTGTTATTTAGTATGGAATGATAAAAATGAAGCATATCTTTTTGATTGTGGTGGAGAAAATATAGGAAGAGTAGAAACTTTTATAAAAACTCATGGACTTACTTTAAAATATATGGTATTAACTCATGGACATGGAGATCATATAGCAGGTCTTAATAGAGTAAAGGAGTTATATCCAGAAGCAACTGTATACATAGGAAAAGAGGAAGAAAGTTTTTTAACTGAGCAAGAATTAAATCTTATGAAGTACATCAATGGAATAGGATTTACTTATGATGGAGATTATGTAACAGTAAAAGAGGGAGATATGGTAGGGGAGTTTAAAGTTTTAGATACTCCAGGTCATACAATAGGATCTAAGTGCTTCTACAATCCAGAAAGTAAGATATTGATATCTGGAGATACAATGTTTAAAAGAAGTTTTGGAAGATATGACTTACCTACAAGTGATGGAACAATGTTATTTAATAGTTTGAGAAAACTTTGTACAGAGCTACCAGAGGATACAAAGGTATATAGTGGACATAGTGAAGTTACAACTATTGGAGAAGAAAAGGCATTTTTAACTATGCAAGGAATGATATAAGAGGTGAAAATATGGAAAAGATATATGATGTAATAATAGTAGGAGGAGGACCAGCAGGACTTACAGCTGGATTATATACAGGAAGAGCAAAATTATCTACATTGATAATAGAAAAGTCTGGAATGGGAAGCCTATATATGGCTCATAAGATAGATAACTATCCAGGATTTCCAGAGGGATTAACAGGAACAGAGTTAAATAATCTTATGAAAGAGCAAGCTAAAAAATTTGGAGCTGAGTTTGTAGAGGGAACACTTTTAGGATTCGATCCATATGAAGAGGTAAAAATAGTAAAAACTGATGCTGGAAATTTTAAAGGAAAAAATATAATTGTTGCTACTGGAACAGGAAAAAGTTTTGTTAAAAAGATTAAAGGAGAGAAAGAGTTACTAGGTAAAGGTGTTTCTTACTGTGCCACTTGTGATGGAGCATTTACAAAGTTTATGACTGTATCTCTTATAGGACAGGGAGAGGAGTTAGCAGAGGAAGCTCTATTTTTAACAAAGTTTTCTAAACATATAAGAGTTATGGTAACAGAAGATGAGTTTAAATGTAGTAAAGAGAGTTATGAAGCTCTTACTTCTTCTGAAAAAGTGGAGATAATCACAGGAGTAAAACTTCTTGAGATAAGAGGAAAAGAGTATGTAGAGGAGTTATTAGTAGAAGAAAAGGGAGAGGAAAAGACTTATAAATCTGACTTTGCTTTCCTATATCTTGGAACAAAAAATAATACAGAGATGTATGGAGAGTTTGCAAAATTAGATAAAGAGGGATATATAATAACTGGAGCAGATATGAAAATGAATGTAGAGGGAATGTATGCTGCAGGGGATATTAGAAGTGGAGTTGTAAGACAGGTTACAGTGGCAGCTGCAGAGGGAACAGTAGCTGCTCTTGAGGTAATAAAGAGAGTTTTAAAGAAATAATATCAATTTAAAGAAGGAAATTTAAGATTTTTCTCGAAGATATAAATATAGCACACTTGGACTTTATTACTCAAAGGAGTTGATTCATATGAGAAAGATTTTTGTGTTAGATACTAATATTCTTATCCACGACCCTAAGTGTATCTATAATTTTAGAGGAAATGATGTTATTCTCCCTATATATGTAGTAGAGGAAATTGACAAATTAAAAAGAAATCAAAATACTGCTATACAGGCAAGAATGGCTTCAAGAGTCTTAGATGAGATAAGAAATAAAGGAAGTTTAGCTAAAGGTGTAGAACTTCCACAAGATATTTTTTTCAAAGTAGAGATAAAAAATGATAGAAGTCTATTACCAGCTAATCTAAGTAAAGATGTAATGGATAACAATATTATCTCTGTAACATTGGGAATAAAAAAAGAGAATCCAGACAGAAGAGTAATAATAGTAACTAAAGATATAAATATGAGGATAAAAGCAGATTCATTAGGGCTTGAAGTAGAGGACTACAACACTGATAGAGTAGAGTATAACGAGTTATATGATGGATTTTTTGAAGTAGATGTAGATAAAAAGCTCTATGATAAATTTGATAAAGATGGTAAGATAGATTTTACTGATTTAAAAAGAGAGGATATTTTACCAACACCAAACTGTTTTTTCAAATTAAAGTATAAAGATAATATTTTGTGTGGTAGATATATAGAGGGAAAAATCAAAAAATTTATTCTAGGAGATGGACAAGCTTGGGGGCTTAGAGCTAGAAATGATGAGCAGAGATTTGCTATGGAACTGCTTATGGACGACAGTGTAAAAGTAGTTACATTGGTAGGAGGAGCAGGAACTGGTAAGACACTTCTAGCTATTGCTGCTGGACTAGAGCTTGTAGTAGAGAAAAAAAGATATAAAAAGATTTTAATAGCTAGACCTATTATACCTATGGGAAAAGACTTGGGATACCTTCCAGGAAGTGAAAAAGAGAAGTTAAAACCTTGGATGCAACCGATTTTTGACAATATAGATTTCTTGAGTGAAGCTAAAGAGGATAGAGCTGGAGAAAAGGTAGTAGAGGGATTAGAGTCTATGGGTATGATGAAGATAGAGCCACTTACATATATAAGAGGTAGAAGTATACCTAAGGGATTAATTATCATAGATGAGGCTCAAAACTTGACACCATTGGAGATAAAAACAATAGTAACTAGAGCTGGACAAGATACTAAGATAATATTTACAGGAGACCCTCAACAGATAGATAACCCATACCTAGATGCTAATACTAATGGACTTACTTATATGGCTGACAAATTAAAATTTGAAAAGATAGTAGGGCACATCACTTTGAAAAAAGGAGAGAGGTCTGAAATAGCAGAGATAGCTGCAAGATTATTATAGATAAATTATAACTAAAATAGAAAAATGGATTTCATTGTTATTTTTTATAAAATAATGGGAAGTCCATTTTTATTTTATATTGAAATCAATTATTCTCTATGATACAATATGATGTATAGTAAAAATTAAAAGAGGTAGAAATGAGGAAATTTTCTATTTTAATTCAGTTGAGGTTTATTTATGTATATATGTTTATATATTTAGTTATTGGTTATTTTTATGATAGCTATTTAAAACATATAGGTTTGTATAAATTTATAGAAACATATTTTGGAATAAGTTTCTTTTTCATATTATTTTTGGTGTTGTTAGATTTTTACTCTTATTTTATAAGATGTAGTAGAAAAAAAATGGTGTACAGTACAAGAAAATTTTTCTTCTGTATTTTAGTAATAAGTTGTATATTTCTATATTTTATGTACAACTTAAATATTCCACTGAAAAAAGAGTTAGCAGATGAAAAACTTTTAGCAAAGAGTATAGAGATAATTTTTTATCAGAAAAAATTTGGACTTATACTTACATTTCTTTTTGATATCTTAATAAGCAAATTTTATTTTTTATATCTATATGTAGCTTTTTACTTATTGGCTTTTATCTCATTTTTCTTTATAGGGGCAAAAACTATTAGAAAAATTATTGGAAAAATAATAATGGCTGAAAAGGAAAGAAGAGAGATAAAAAGAAATAGAGAAGCATTAGAAGAGCAAGAGAGAATAATAAAATGGATAGAGGAAAAAGAGAGACAAGCAAGGGAGGAAGAAAAGGATGATATTGGCATCTAAATCTCCAAGGAGAAAAGAGATACTAGAAAATATAGGTTTTAATTTAGTGATAAAAAGTGAAGATATAGAAGAAGTAAGTGATAAAATAGAAGTTGTAGAAAAGATAAAAGATATTGCTTATAAAAAAGTGGAAGCTGTAGCAAAAAAATATCCAAATGAGTATGTAGTAGGAGCAGATACTATAGTAGAGGTAGATGGAGATATAATAGGAAAACCTAAAGATGAAGAGGAAGCTAAAAAAATATTACAAAGGTTGTCAAATAGAAGTCATAATGTAATAACAGCATTTTCTTTTATCAATAAATCTAAAGATATCTGTATAAAAGATGTGGCTATTACAAAGGTTTACTTTAAAGATCTATCCCCAGAGATGATAGAATGGTATATAGCTAGTAAAGAGCCAATGGATAAAGCTGGAGCTTATGGGATACAGGATAAAGGTTCAATATTTGTAGAAAAGATAGAGGGAGATTTCTTTACTGTAATGGGATTTCCAGTAGAAAGATTTATGGAAAGATTAAATGAATTAGGAATAAAACTAAAAGATATTGAAAGAATATAGTCAGAGGTGGAAAATGAAAAAGATAATTAATAAATTTTTAGGAATATTTTCAGAGGATTTAGGAATAGACTTAGGGACATCAAATACATTGATCTGTGTAAAAAATAAAGGGGTAATCTTAAATGAGCCTTCAGTAGTAGCTTTAAATCTAAAAACAAAAGATGTATTTGAAGTGGGAGAGAGAGCAAAACTTATGCTTGGTAGAACACCTGGAAATATTCAGACAATAAGACCTTTAAAAAATGGAGTTATTGCTGATTATGAAGTTACTGAAAGAATGATAAGAAATTTTTTAAAGAAAGTAAATCCTAAAAAAGGTTTAGCAAGTCCAAGAGTAATAATTTGTGTACCTGCTGGAGTAACTCAAGTAGAAAAGAGAGCTGTTATAGATGTAACTAGAGAAGCAGGAGCAAGGGAGGCATATTTAATAGAGGAACCTATGGCAGCAGCTATTGGGATAGGACTAAATATATTTGAGCCAGAGGGAAACCTTATCATTGATATAGGAGGAGGAACTTCTGAAATAGCTGTAATATCTTTAGGAGGAATAGTAAAAACTTCATCATTTAGAGTGGCAGGAGATAGATTTGATACTACAATTATAGATTATGTAAGACAAAAGCATAATTTATTAATAGGAGAGAGAACAGCTGAGGAGATAAAGAAAAAGATAGGAGCTGTTATGGATTTAAAAGAGGAAGAGTGTATTGAGATAAGTGGAAGAAATGCTTTAAATGGACTTCCTAGAGATATAAAAATCTGTTCCTCTGAGATAGTAGAAGCTCTTGGAGATTTAGTTCAACAAATAATAGAAGAGGTAAAAGTAATATTAGAAAAAACTCCACCAGAATTATCTTCAGATATTAAAAGAAAAGGACTTTATATAACAGGAGGAGGAGCTCTTTTAAGAGGTATAGATAAGAAAATATCTGAAAATTTAAATCTAAATGTAACTGTGTCAGAAGATCCATTAAATTCTGTAATAAATGGAATACAAGTACTACTTAAGAATTTTGATGTTTATAAGAAAGTATTAATCTCTCCAGAGAGTGATTATTAATTTTAGAAAGAGGGAATATATGAAAAAATTTATAATATTATTTATGATAATTCATATTTTTTCATATGCTAACTATCTCATTAGTAATAGTGAGATAGTTCTTTTTTATGATAAAAGTTATAATAGTGTTCATTATATGAGAGGAGATGTTTTCCAAGGGATAGATATATCAAGAATAGAGGGAAAGTTGATATTAGATGGAGAGAAAGTCATCTCAGTTAATAAATATTTTGAAAGTGCTAATCTGATACCACAGACTAATATATTAAAATTAAACTATAACATAGATGGAAAATATCTTACAGTAAATATAATTCCATCTATGATAGAAAAAGATAAATTGTATTTTGTAGTGGAATTTGTAAATTTTCTAAAGGATAATAGAAAGGTTGATTTTGCTTTTAGAATAGCACCACAATATGATAATAAATATGTTGAGTATAATGAGAGTAAGGACTCATACGGATATGATAGATTTTACTTCAAATCGGAAAATTATAAGGGAGAGACTTATATAGCGAGAGACTCTGTCATAGAAGAATTGATGTTAGAAAAAGTTGAAGGAAAAATTAAAAAATATCAAGATGATAATATGTACTATATTATTCATAATGTAGATTATAATAAGCCGATAGAGTTTGTAGTAAAATTTTATAGAGATTTTGAAGAAAATAAAAAAGAGGAAGGAACAGAGGTATTATCTAAAGAGTTAGCATATTGGGAAAATGTAAATAGTAATATAAAGTTTTTAGATAGAAGAAATAACTTTTTTAATCAGTTAAGAAATTTAGAAGTAATGGTTTCAAGAGCAGTTATTCCTAATCAAATCTCTTATAATACAAGTGATGAGAGTTTAAATACCAAGATGAAGCTATATTACTTAACTAGTAAATATGATAAAAATTTTAATCCTAGTAAGTTTTTAGAAGATTTATATAGTAAAAAAAGCGAAAATCAAAAAGTTGTTTATTATACTTTCCTTTTTAAATATTTAAATGTAAGCGGAGATTATTTAGCTCCAAAACTTTTAAATGAGAAAATAATTCCAGAAGTAGAATCAATATTGGGATATTTAGAAGAGGAAAATGAAGAAATTATTAATATAAGGGATAATATAAATAACTATTATTGGTATTATGAGTTGATAAATAATATAGAAAATAGACCTGAATTTGTTGAAAAGAGAGATTTTATATTAGCTAAGAAAAAATTATTACTAGATTATATCAATAAAAACTATGTGTTAGATGATGGTTTAAAAATAAGAAAGGAATCTAGTGAGAGCTATTATAAAAATATAAGATTTATGAGTTTTCTTCCAAAGGAAAAGCAGTTAAAAATTCTTAAAGAGGATTATAAAAAATATTATAATAGATTTTATGGATTATTAAAGCCTAAAGGAGAAGAGAGAATAGATTTAGGTTATAATTTAGATTTTATAATAAAATTATATGAGAATGGAGAGAGAGATTTAGCAGATATTTTATTTGCTAACTTAGAAACTTATATTAGAAGAAATGACTACTATATAATACCAGATATTTATCCAGATAAAGATAATCCAGCTGGAATCTATGGAGAGCTACTATATCTTTATTTTATAGCAGCAGAAAATAAGGAGAGATATGGAAATTAAAAACAAGATAGAAGCAATTTTACTTTTAGGTGGAGATGAAGTAAAGATAAGAGAGCTTTGTAAATTTTTCTCTATACCATTAGAAGAGATGTTGAAAATCTTAGAGGAATTAAAAAATGATAGAAAAGAAACAGGAATAAATATAGAGATTGATGGAGAAGTAGTGAGCCTTGCTACAAATCCTATCTGTGGAGAGATAATCAATGATTTTTTTCAACAGGAGAGTAAGCCTAAAAAACTTTCAGGAGCAGCATTAGAAACTCTCTCTATAATAGCTTATCGTCAACCTATAACTAAAGGTGAGATAGAAGCTATAAGAGGGGTATCTGTAGATAGAATTATTCAAAACTTAGAAGAGAAAAAATTTGTTAGGGTTTGTGGGAAAAAAGAGGCAATTGGTAGACCAAATCTATATGAGGTAACTGATAAATTTTTAAGTTATATTGGAATAAGAAGTATAGAGGAGTTACCTAACTATTTTGAAGTAAAAGGAAGTAGCGAAGATGGAAGAGATTAGAATAAATAAGTACCTTGCTTCTTTAGGTGTAGGCTCAAGAAGAGAGATAGACAAGCTTATAGAAGAGGGAAAAATAAGAGTAAATGGAGAGGTAATCAGTGCTGGAGTAAAGGTAACTGATAAGGATATAATAGAGGTAAAAGGGAAAAAAATCTCTAAAGATGTAGAGAAAAAAGTATACTATATGTTAAATAAACCTTTAGAAGTACTTAGCTCTGCAAAAGATGATAGAGGAAGAAAAACAGTAGTGGATATAGTAAAATGTAAAGAGAGAATTTTTCCAATAGGAAGATTAGACTATAATACAACAGGACTTATACTACTTACAAATGATGGAGAGCTTTTTAATAGAGTGATACATCCTCGTTCAGAAGTATATAAGGAGTACTATGTAAAGGTACTTGGAGAGATAAAAGATAGCTCTATAAAAAAATTAGAAGATGGAGTGGAGTTAGAAGATGGAATTACTCTTCCTGCCTATGTAAAACTTATCTCTAGAGAGAGAGGTAAAAGTGAACTTATGGTATCTATTAGAGAGGGAAGAAATAGACAGGTAAGAAGAATGTTAGAAGCTGTAAATACTCCTGTACTTGTATTAAGACGAGAGAGAATAGGAAAATTATCTTTAGGAAAATTAAAGGTAGGAGAGTATAGAGAGCTTACAGAGAGTGAAGTAAAATATTTATACTCATTATAAAATTATTAGCAAATTTATAAAAGTATGGTATAATTAAATGAAATATTTAAGGATAATTCAGAATAACGAAGATTCACTTTTTAACTAAGAAAATTCTAAGAATTGTGAAATTTATGGAGAGGAGTTAGATTAACTCAGCGAAATCGAACGCTAAAAAATGCAATAAGTCAAAGACTTAACCCTTGCATTTTTAGTGAGATAAGCCATAGTTAATCAACTTCTTGGAATATGGAGCAATTCTTAATTTTCTTTTATAAAGAAAGTTATTCTTGAATAGAGAATTAAAGGGAGGAAAAAGATGGCACTAACAAGAGAAGAGGTTTTAAAAATAGCAAAGCTTGCTAGATTAAAATTTCAACCTGAAGAGATTGAAAAATTCCAAGTGGAATTAAATGATATTCTTGGGTATATTGATATGTTAAATGAAGTAGAAACTGAAGAGGTATCAGCACTATCACAGGTAAACTCTCACGTAAATAACTTAAGAGATGACAGTGTAAGAGAATCACTTACTGTGGAAGAGGCACTAAAAAATGCTCCAGATGGAGAAGATGGTGCTATTATAGTTCCAAAAGTTGTAGGAGAGTAGAGAAAATATTAAGGAGGAATTTTTCTATATGAAAAACTTATATAAATTAACTGCCTCTGAGATAAGAGAAAAAATCTTAAATAAAGAGGTTAAAGTAGAAGAGTTAGTAAAAGAAACTTTTGAAAGAATAGAAAAAGTAGAGGGAAAAGTAGGAAGTTTTGTACATTTAAGAAAAGAAAAAGCTCTTGAAGAAGCTAGAATATTAGATGAGAAAATAGCTAGAGGAGAAAAAGTAGGAGCATTAGCTGGAGTACCTGTAGCTATAAAGGATAATATGGTATCAAAGGGAGATATCACTACTGCTTGTTCCAAAATATTGGGAAACTATGAAGGAATCTATGATGCAACTGCTGTTAAAAAATTAAAAGAGGCAGATGCTATAATAATTGGAATTACTAATATGGATGAGTTTGCTATGGGAAGTACAACAAAGACATCTTTCCACCATTTAACTAAAAATCCTTGGGATGCTACAAGAGTTCCTGGAGGAAGTAGTGGAGGAGCAGCAGCTTCAATAGCAGCTCAAGAGGTATACATATCTTTAGGTTCAGATACAGGAGGAAGTATTAGACAACCAGCTTCATTCTGTGGAGTAGTAGGAATGAAACCTACATATGGAAGAGTATCAAGATATGGACTTATTGCCTTTGCTTCATCTCTTGACCAAATAGGACCTATGGCTAAATCAGTAGAAGATGTTGCTCTAACTATGAATGTAATAGCTGGGGTAGATGATTACGATGCTACTGTTGTAAATTGTGAAGTACCTGACTATACAGAATTTTTAAATCAAGATATAAGAGGAATGAAAATAGGAGTACCTAAGGAGTACTTTATAGATGGAATAAATCCAGAAGTAAGACAAATAATGGAAGATGCAATAGAGAAATTTATCACTTTGGGAGCTGAGATAGTAGAGATATCTCTACCACATACAAAATATGCTGTACCTACTTACTATGTAATAGCTCCAGCAGAAGCAAGTTCTAACCTTGCTAGATTTGATGGTGTAAGATATGGATATAGAAGTGAAAATATCCAAAATATCAATGACCTATACGTAAACTCAAGAAGTGAAGGATTTGGAGATGAAGTAAAAAGAAGAATAATGATAGGAACTTATGTTTTAAGTGCTGGTTTCTATGATGCATACTTTAAGAAAGCTCAAAAGGTAAGAGCTAAAATAAAAGAGGATTTTGATAGAGCATTTGAAAATGTAGATGTAATATTTACTCCAGTATCTCCAAGTACAGCTTTTAGATTAGATGATAAAAAGACTCCAATAGAGTTATATTTAGAAGATATTTTTACAATCTCTGCTAACCTTGTTGGTATACCTGGAATATCTATTCCAGCAGGAAAAGCACAAGGATTACCAGTAGGTATTCAACTACTAGGAAAACCTTTTGGAGAGGGAGATTTAATTAAAGCTGGTTCAGCTTTTGAAAAAGTAAGAGGAGAATGGGAGCTTCCTGAATTAGACTAGGAGAAAAGGAGAAAAGATATGAGAGAATGGGAATCAGTAATCGGGCTTGAGGTCCACCTACAATTAAAAACTGGAACAAAGGTTTGGTGTGGTTGTAGTGCTGACTATGACAATGCTGAAGCAAATACACATACTTGTCCTATCTGTTTAGGACACCCAGGGGCATTGCCAAAACTAAATAAAAAAGTAGTAGAGTATGCAGTAAAAGCTGGACTTGCTCTTAATTGTAAAATAAATAATGAGAGTAGTTTTGATAGAAAAAACTATTTTTATCCAGATACTCCAAAGAACTATCAAATTACTCAATTTGATAACTCTTATGCTGGAAAAGGATATCTAGAGTTTAAGTTAAATTCTGGAAGAATGGTAAAAGTAGGAATTACAAAATTACAAATAGAGGAAGATGCTGCAAAATCTATACATGCTGAGCATGAGTCACTAATAAATTTCAATAGAGCATCTATACCATTAATAGAGATAATATCAGAGCCAGATATGAGAAGTTCTGAAGAGGCTTATGAGTATCTTAATACTTTAAAGAGTGTAATAAAATATACTGGTATCAGTGATGTATCAATGGAATTAGGTTCACTTAGATGTGATGCTAATATATCTGTAATGGAAAAAGGATCAAAAGTTTTTGGAACAAGAGTAGAGGTAAAAAATCTAAACTCATTTAAAGCTGTTGCTAGAGCTATTGATTATGAAATAAGTAGACAGATAGAAACTATTGAGAATGGTGGAAAAATAGACCAAGAAACAAGACTTTGGGACGAAGAAACTCAAACTACAAAGGTAATGAGAAGTAAAGAGGAGGCTATGGACTACAGATATTTCCCAGAGCCAGACTTATTAAAACTTGTTATCACAGATGAAGAGATAGAAGCTATTAGACAAACTATGCCAGAATCTAAAGTTGAAAAGTTAGCTAGATTTATAAATGACTATGGATTACCTGAATATGATGCTAATATTCTATGTGAAGATATAGAGTTAGCTGATTATTTTGAAAAAGTTGCTAAAACTTCTGGAAATGGAAAGCTAAGTGCTAACTGGATAATGACAGATGTTATGAGAATATTAAAAGAGAAAAATATAGATATAGAAAAATTCTCTATATCTGCTGAGCATCTAGGAGAGATAATAGCTCTTATAGAGAAAGGAACTATCTCTACTAAGATAGCTAAGGAGTTATTTGAGATAAAACTTACTGATGAGAGAGCTCCTGAAGTAATTGTAAAAGAAAAAGGAATGGTGCAAGTAGCAGATACTGGTGCTATTGAAGCTATGGTAGATGAGGTAATAGCTAATAATCCTAAGATGGTAGAGGATTATAAAAACTCTGACGAAGGAAGAAAGCCAAGAGTAATTAAAGGGCTAATAGGACAAGTGATGAAACTTTCTAAAGGAAAGGCAAATCCTACTTTAGTTACAGAGATAATGACTAAAAAATTATCTTAAGAATATTAATAGTTTTGAGTTATTAAGTGGAGACTATTTACTTTCTAGGAATATATTGTATAATATATTAAGAAATAAAACTAGAGAAGGAGGTAGTTTCTATGAAGAAGACATTAATAGTTTTGGGAATTTTAGTAGCATTGTTAGGAATAACTGCATGTACACGTACTGAGAAAAATGTAGCAACAGGAGCAGCTGTTGGAGCTGTTGCTGGACATGTTATTGGTGGCAGTGGTACAAGTACTGTAATTGGAGCTGGTTTAGGAGCTGGAGTTGGGGCTATAATGTCTGAAAAAGATAAATAGCTACCCTATATAATATAACAAATAAAAAGAACTACACTTTTTATCTAGATTAAGATAAAAGGTGTAGTTTTTATATTGTTTTAAAAAAATCTTGGGAAATGATGAAAATGTAATCTGTGTAAAAATGGTAGTGGAATATGGAAAAAATGTTCTACTAAATAAAGTATTATTATGATAATTAGTATAATCCAAAGGAGGTTACTATTTGAGGTGGAATTTTCACATGAACATTTTTTTCTAAAAAGAATAAAGAATAATAATATGATAATAAGTAAAAGCATTTATTTTTCCTCCTTTTCTGAATAAGAGCTAATAAGTTCATTTATATTTTTATTTAATTCTAAAGCTTTTTCTGTATAACGCTCTGGATATTTAATTATATTTATATTAAGGTTTTCCACTAATTTTTCTTTTTCTCTTATTGTTTCATTCAATTTAATTTCTAAATTTTGTTTTTCTTTTTCATTTTTAGAATCATTAATCTTCTGTTCTAAACTAGTGATAGTAAAATCCAAATCTTTCATAAGATTATTAAAAATATCTTGTTGTTCCTCTTTTAAAAATGTTTTAAATCCCCGTTTCATAACTGCTCCTTTCCGCCGTTTAGCCTATGTTTATTTTAAAATGTCTGAAAAGACACTATTGCCGGAAACATCAGCATCGCCATTACT
>ERZ831979.2057-NODE-2057-length-15193-cov-3.071410_pt1 | contig 15193 bp, 6 predicted proteins | sample MGYA00519952_ERZ831979 | MGnify/ENA primary metagenome ERZ831979 (study PRJEB31850, sample SAMEA3708723) | human gut metagenome | biome: human gut; feature: human-associated habitat; material: faeces | place: China | collected 2014 ...
TTCCGATCTAAGATTGCTGCGCAATTTGGCGTAAAGCATTTATATGCCCGTCATCCACAGTCACTTTCCGAGGGGCAGAAACGGAGAGTTTCGATTGCGGCGGTAGTCGCAACGGCTCCTGAAGTTCTGATTTTGGACGAACCGACGGTAGGACAGGATTACAAAGGGCTGTGTGAAATGGTCGAAGTCTTGAATTGCATCCATGAAGAAACGCATAATACCATGATTACAGTTACACACGATAAGCGTTGCGCCGCTGCATTATGTGATGAATCGGTATGGATCAAAGACGGAAAAACCTATAAATCGGGCGACAAAAAAACGGTCGACGAATTTTTTGAAAACCAATCGGATACGCCAAAAGTTAGCCCAGACTAACTTTTGGAAATTCCGTAGCGTTTTATTGACAACGGGTAGGTATTGTGCTATACTCACGTGCGTGAAAACGGACGGATAAAAAAGGTATCCGCCTTTAATTGCTTAAAAGCCGGTCTTTGAGACCGGTAAAAAAATATCACGCAGTTAGCACTTGCTAACCCGAAACGATAATTTTGCAAGGAGATTCAAATTGCTGTTACGACTGAAGAACATAGGAAAAATTTACGACAGCAACGATATTCTGACGATCGGTATCAGAGGGGTTAACCTCGATTTCGATTATAACGAGTTCGTAACGATAGAGGGCGAGAGCGGCAGCGGTAAGTCGACGCTTTTGAACGTCATCGCGGCGAACGACAGTTACGAAGAGGGCGAGTTGTATTTCAACGGCGCGGAAACTTCGCATTATTCCGAGACCGACTGGGAAAAGTACCGCGAAAAAAACATCGCGATGATCTTTCAGGATTTCAACATAATCGAAAACCTTACCGTACTCGAAAACGTAGAACTCGCGCTGTTGCGCGTCGAAGACAAAGCCGAACGCCGCAAAATCGCCGAAGACCTTATCGCAAAGGTAGGGCTTACGGCGCAGAAGAACCGTAAAGGCAGTAAACTTTCGGGCGGCGAAAAACAGCGTACCGTAATAGCGAGGGCGTTGGCGAAAGACAGCCCGATAATTCTTGCGGACGAGCCTACCGGCAACCTCGACGTAAAGGCGAGTAAAGAAGTCGCCGCGCTGCTCAAAGCCGTATCCAAAGACAAACTCGTTATAGTCGTCACGCACAACCCCGAATTTTTCGTAGAGTACGCGACGAGAAGAGTTACGATTTTCGACGGTTCGGTCAAAGAAGACAACGTTATAAAAAAGCCCGAGCCGAAGACGAGCGAAGATAAAGAAGAAGTAAAGTCCGGCAGGTGGCAGAATTTCAAAAATACGATGCACATAGGCACGCTCAACTATAAAAGCCGCCCGAAATTCACGGCGATGATGAGTTTTGCGTTGTTCGTGTGCGCGATAACGCTGTTTCTCGTGATTTCGGTATTCGGCAATTCGCTGATACGACCGACGCAGGTTCCGCTTGACGGAACGGGCGTAACGGGAAAGGTGATTCTTTCCAATCGTTCCAATTCGATTACGCAATCCGATCTGGACGAGGTCGCGGGGCATACGAAAGCGGGATTTTTCCTGCTTGACAGAAACCTGTCGGAATTTTCGATAAATCTGCCCAAACGCGGCGGGCTGAGCAGTTCTTATACGCTGACCTGCCTGTACGATCCGTATAAATATTGCCCCGAGGCGGGCAATGCCGTGCTGATTATGTCTAAATCGGAAGACGGCGATGCGGAAACGATTAAAAACATGATCGTAAATGCCGAAATAGGCATTAAAAATATCACGCTGAAAACCACGGTGGATTTAACAGAACCGAAACTGTATCTGGGGTACGACGATTTGAACGCTTACGGCAAAAAAATGCAAGCCGTGAACACGGTTATGAAACTCGGCAACAACGAAACCACGGTTTTCACGTTCGTCGTGAACGAAGACCTCGCGGCGGGCGAAATAAACCTCGTAAATTCAAACTTCTACGCGGCGGACGGCAAACAGGTAGTCTTCAACGCGAAGACCGATAAATCCTATATCGTGCTTACGTCGAACAAAAAGAATGAGGATGTAAGCGGACTTATCGTCGAGATGAATTCCGAAGATTACGCCGCGATGTTCGATAAAGACGAAACGTCGGTGCAGAGCGCGTTGTATTACGCGAGCGATGCCGACGCGAAAGCGGCGGTCAAAAACCTGCCCGACGGCTATATGGGCATGCTTTCCGATTCGGACGTATACGTTCAGAACGCGGGCGACGTGTTTACGAGCAATGTTTTGTGGTATCTCGCGCTGATTGCGGCAAGCCTTTTGTTTGCGATGCTTATATCCGTGATATTCATGCGCTCGGTAAAGATATTTCAGGCGGATTTCGCGGTTTACAGAACGCTTGGCATTTCCAGAAAGATATCTTCGCGTTCGTTGTATGTGCAGATGGCTCTGATTTTCCTGCCGACGCTGGTGCTTTTGCCTGTCGTCAGCCTGATAGCGACGCTTATCCCGTTCAGTACGCTGCCGTTCATATCGGCGGGGAATTACTTCTTCGTTGAAATAATGCTGCTTTTGATCGTAGAGTGCGTTGCGTTCGGCTTTAACAGGAGCATAAACGGACAATCTATCCGTAAATCTTTAAGAAGGGGGTCTAAATAAATGATTCGCGTAGAAAACATAAAAAAGACTTTCAACCCCCATTCGTCGGCGAGAAATCAGGTACTTAAAGGCGTTTCGTTCGATCTGCCGGATAAAGGGCTTGTCGCTATATTCGGTAAATCGGGCAGCGGTAAAACGACGCTTTTGAACATCCTCGGCGGTCTGGAGAAAGCCGACAGCGGCAAAATCACCATAGACGGCGAAACGATGAGCGGCAACGCGGACCGTATCCGCAACCGCAAGATAGGCTTTATCTTTCAGAACTACTATCTCGAACGCGGCTATACGATCGCCGAAATCATGCGCAACGCAATGTTGCTTGCGGGTTTCAAGGACGAAAAAGAGATAGAACGCCGCAGCGAAGAAGTTCTTAAACTCGTCGATATGGAGAGGTTCAAGAACAAGCAGGGCGACGCGCTTTCGGGCGGACAAAAGCAAAGGGTTGCGATTGCCCGCGCGCTTATAAAGGGCGCGGACGTAATTCTTGCGGACGAGCCTACCGGCAACCTCGACGCGCAGAACACCTATAAAGTAATGGATATTCTGAAAGAAATATCCAAAACAAAACTCGTGGTGCTTGTAACACACGAAGTCACGCTTATCAAAAAGTACGCCGACAGCCACATAAAACTCGTCGACGGTCAACTTGTCGACGACGCCGAAATAGACGAGGCGGAACTTGCCGACATAACTTACGGCAACGTCAAAGAAGAACCCGTAAACGCCGCCGATCTTACCGACTTTCATCAAAGTACGGCAAAGAAAAACGGTAAACTGTTCACGCTAAAAAACATTCTTCGTTCGCTGCACGCGGATAAGGATAAGTCGGGGGCGGGCGGAAACATCTTCAAACAGATTTTCATTTTCGCCATGGCGGTAGCGGTGTGTTTCTTCTCGTTTTTCGCATTCGAGGCGTTGTCGGTAAAAGCGGATAACAAGCCGCTCGACGACGACAGCGTGTACGTCGGCATGGGCAACTATTCCGAGGTCAGAAAACTCAACCCGTCGCTGTACGATACGATAGACTTCTTCGAGATGGACTACGCAGAGGGCGGTTTTTCTTACAACAATCTGCAATCGCTTTCGGGCATTACGGCGAATTACGCGCCGCGCGCTTTGAAAAAGACCGACACGGCGGAGAGTATGAAACTTCAGTTCGGCGACATGCCGGGCGAAAAACAGGTGCTTATAACCCGCGCTCTTGCCGAAACGCTTAAAGACAAACTCAGAATAGAGGAACTCGAAAACGACCGTTCGCTTTCGCTTATCCTCTTTGAAAAGGATTACGCCGTAAGCGGCATAGTCGAGGGGAATAACCCTTACGTTTACTTCAACCGCGTCGACTATGTGAACTTTTTAAGCGTCTATCAGGAAATACGTTTCACCGACAATACGAATTTGTTTTTCGGATCGGATTTCATCGACTCCGAAACGTACAGAACGATAAACAGTTATTCGGCTGAAATCTGCGTATACGATGGCGAAACGCTCGATTTAAGCAACAACCAGTGCGTCGTCGAGATAAACCGTAACGCCGTGTATAAGATGATGAGCGACACCACGCAAGCCGATTATCGTATGGAAATCGCCAACGCGACGCTCTTAAAATCGCCCGAATTCATATCGCTTACCGACAGTTACCCGATGTATATCCGTAAATTTCAACTTACGCGCACGGTGATGACGACGGACATCCGTATCTACGTTACCGAGGCTGCGCTTGATAACATTTTCGTGTATATATCGCCCAACCTCGACGCCCTTGGCAACGAATCGAACTATTATTTCGAGATTTCCACAAGCGGCGGCGAACAACTCGCCGCGCTCGAACAAAGGCTTACCGACAGAGGCGTCGTAAAAGCCGACGTTTCGGCGATGCAGCAGGCGAAGAACAAAGAAGAACTGAATGCCGCGCTTAAAAGCCTGTACGTCTTCATCGCGGTTGCGGTGCTTATGTACCTCATCTATTTCTTCATCGAAAAGTCGGGCAGCGTCAAAAACAGCAAGGAATACGGCGTTTATCGCGCGATAGGCGTAAACAAAGGCAACCTGTTGTTCAAGGAGACCATGGCGGCTGTGTTCGGCAACCTGATAACCTATCTTGCGGGCTTTATAGTCGTGACGGCATTGCTCTGCGCGAGATATGCGGTTATGAACGTGGCGTTCGGAGCGTTTATAGGACTTACCGCGGCGGCGTTTGTCGTAAGTTCGCTTATCATGGTGGGCATTTCGCTTATACCGTATCTGTTCGTACTGACGCAAAGCCCGTCCGAAATTCTGTCGCGCTACGACATTTAACGATAATTATCCGAGAAAATCGGTGGTTATACAATTTCAAAAATTTTAACAAAGGAGTAAAATTTATGACAGCAGTAAAGAAGAAGTTCATATCTGTACTTCTCGGCATCACAATGTTACTTGCAGGATTTGCCTTGCTTGTGTCGTGCGGAAAAACCGGCAAAGCAGAAGATCTCAAAGTTACCTTCATGGTAGAAGACGACGAAACGTCCGAATGGAAAGAGTATTCGGAAGTCATCGCCGAAAACGGCGAGGTGGAACTCCCGAGCGTTTCCAGACGTTATTACACCTTTGCCAACTGGTATGAAGACAAAGATTTTACGGTCGGACCTTTCACGGGCAAGAACATTAAAAACAGCGTAACCGTTTACGCGCGTTTCATCCCCGTTGAGGTAAACGTGACCATCAACGGCGCGGATCAGGGTACGCATAACCTCGTCGACGTCGTAAATGGTACTTACAACCCCGGCGAAGGGCTTGAATTCGACGGTTGGTATACCAACGCGAACTGCACTACGCCGTGGGATAACGTAACCGAAACCAACGACCTTTACGCAAGGAGCGTCGCGCGCATAACCTTCAACGACGGTTATCAGGACGTTTATACCACTACCGTAACCCCCGGTTCGGTCTATACATCCCCCGTCACGCACGAGGCTAAGACCGAGGCGGGCGAGACCTCTACCGTAGAAAAGGCGTTTATATGGAAAAACTATATGTCCGCCCGCGACATCTCTTACGTCGACGAAAACGGCGAGGTTTTCGATTTTGACGAACCTATTACCGGAAACACCGTGATCACGGTCAGATGGCGTTCGCCTTTCTTAAAGTATCAGACCAACGAAGCTACCGGTAACCTTTCCGTAACCATGTATGGTAACGAAGGCACTTACGACGATACCGAAAACGCTGCGAAAATCGCAGAAGCTCCCGTTGTATCCATTCTCGGTGCGATCACTTTCGATAAAGACGGCGACGGCACGATCGAAACCTACAAAGTCGAATCCGTTCGTCTCGAAAGCGAAATTCTCAACAACGCTTCTATCGTAAAAGTTATCATCGGAGAAGGAATCGAATCTGTAGAGAGCCTTATTTCCACTTCGGCTTCGGCTGTCGAAGAAATAGTTCTTCCTTCCTCTTTGAAGGTTATTCAGAACTGCTTCAATAACCTCAACAAACTTAACGGAATCACCATTCCTGACGGCGTTGAAGTTATCATCGGTTCTTTTTGGGCAAATACTTACGCGTCTCACAACGGATACGGACAGCATAACAAAGGCGAGCAGTATTCTTTCGATATCGCTATCCCCGACAGCGTAAAGAACCTTTCGATGGTCCCGAATAATCTCACATTCAGCCATAGCAAGGAAGATGCTAAAGCCGGGGATTTCTACAAAGAAGGTAACTACATTTATAAAATCGATGACGGCGAAGGTCACAGCGGAGATTTGATTCTCGTTTCGGACGTAACGAACGATACCGTTATCGTTGTCCCCGAAGGCGTTAAGGGTATTCAGGTCGGAACTTATTTCAACCGCAGCCTTGAATATCTTAACCTTCCTTCCACATTCTCATATGTAAGCTATAACGAAGATATATCCGGTTATCCCGCAGCGGCGTTCCAGTATTCGAGCAAATCTTTCTTGTTCGATAAGCAGTACGCCAACGACCTTAAAGGCAACGTTGCTCCCACGGGCTATGCGATTTTCAGCTCGATGGAAAACATTACGCTTTTGAACATCAAACAGGCTGATTATCCCGAAACTCTTCCTTATTCGGCATTTATCGGCGACCCAACCGGTTGGGCTGTTCTTTCCGAAGATATGTACGAATTCTGCGATGCTACAAGCCTTAAAGATAAAGTAGTCTACACGGGCGAAAGCGATACCCCCGTCGTTACCGTTAACTACATAAACAAACTTACGGGCGAAACTTATCAGGCAACGCTCAACAAAGTTAAAGGAGATAAACTCTCCGTCGAAGAGCTTCTCGAATCAATCGATAAAGAATGCGGAACAGCTCTTAAAGCCGCTTACGAAAGCAACAAACTTACCTTTGTTTCGTTGAAGAATATCGGCGTTGATTACAGCGCAGATGAAAAACTCACCGCAAACGTTTATCTCGACGCAACCTTCAATTATGCCGCAGACGGCGGATACAACGCAAAGGATAACGGCGACGGAACGGCAACGGTTACGGGCTTCAACGCAGAAACTTCTTATTCCGCAGGCGACGGACTTAAAATAGTCGTCATTCCCGAAAACGTAACGGTTGACGGAAAGAGCCTTAAAGTAACTAAAATCGATGCAAACGCATTTGCAAACAACGCAGAAATCGGATACGTTCTTCTCCCCGCGACTCTTAAAGAAATCGGCGAAAAAGCCTTCTATAACTGCGCGGCGTTGAAAGTTATCGACTCGTCGGCATGCAAACTTGAAAAAATCGGCGTAAGCGCGTTCGAAGGCTCGGTTATCACCACGATAACTCTTGCCCTTTCCGATATGAAAGAAATCGGCGCGTATGCGTTCAAGGTTCAGACTCTTATGACGTTCACCGTCGCGGACGGCGAGGAAAACAGAGCAATGACCACGAAAGCGGATCTTAAAACAGGAGAATTCTTCTTCTCGTATGCGAACATCGCCGAATCAATGGTTAAGCAATATCAGGCGCCTGTCGGTATTTATCAGTATGTTTCTAAATCGACGGCAGGCGAGGGCGAATCGGCTTACACCGTATGGGATGTTAAATTTGTCGCATCGGCCGGCGGTTATAACGCAAACGAAATATCCTGCCAGATCGACCTCGGAGATATTTCCGATGGAGCGAATATCGTTCGTTACGAAATTATGGAAGGATCTTATTACTTCTTCACCGGAGAAACCAATCTTAATTTCCGCAGCGTTTCCAAAATTCACGAAAACGCGTTTACCGATTGCGAGAGCGAGAACCTTAGTTCAATCAAATATTCTCCCAAATATATGGGTAGTGCAATCAAAGGCAGAAAGTATCTGAAAGAACTTGTCGGCGATGAAAAATGCGCAAGCGTATTCGAAGAAGGCTGGTATGTCGGTTATACGGACGACGGATTAGGCTCAATCCGTATGAAGTCTATCTAAAACATATTTCGTAAAGCGGACGCTTTAAACGTCCGCTTTACGAAAAAAAAGAAATTAAATGTTTTTTACTTCGGAGGTGTTACCCTTGAAAAGAAATTCTATACTGCGATTGATTACGGGGCTAATGGTAATATTCTGTTTATTCGGCGTGGCAGGTTGTACGAATAACTCTGATGTTCCGTCGGATCCAAAAGACGCAATTATCGACAAGTACGGTAACACGCAATATAAAATAACTTTCGACGCGACAAATCTCGCTTCGCCCATTTCCGATATGTATTATGCGGCGAATAACATGCCCGTACTGCCCACGCCGGAAAAGGTAGGGTACGTCTTTGCGGGGTGGTATTTCGATTCTGCTTTAACACAGGTTTGCGACGTTGAAAACGGCGATTTGTTCTGGCAGATGAAAAACGTCACTCTGTACCCCAAGTGGGAAAAGGAGGCTATCGTCAACAACGGTACTTATGATATCGACTTTGAAGCGCATATCATCGAAGAGACTGTCGTTAAAGGCATACTTGCCGATAAATACGGTTGGTTTAACTTTGCCGAGGATATAGTAGCCGACGAAACGTATATCGAAAAGAACGATCAGGGCGCGTTTTTGCGTATACAGTATAACAGCCGCGAGCGCGGACCTATTTTTGCGGAAAACGGCGGCGGGGAGTTTGAAGTTCAGACTTATACCGTAACCGACCCTGAGGGAAGAATAAACGAAGGTTTAAGTATTCTCGATCGCACGAGCTTAATTCAGACGATTTATTACGACATCTCGGGTTTGGATCTTGCGGACGAAATTACTTTAAACATTGCGTATTACAACTGGGGCGCGAAACTCGAAGGCGGCGAAACGAGGGAACAATGCTCGGTTTCGTACAAAGTGAGTTTCCGTATAACGAGGTTTATAGGGTTTTCAAAGTCTTTCGTCAATACCGAAGGCAAACTCGATAACGGCGTGTACCTTGTACCGACGCATTATACGGGTCTGGATAAAACGCCCGGAATGCTCGATTATTTCCACCCCGTATACGCGTATATCGTGGCGGAAAACGGACATTATACGCTGGTTAAGCCTTTAAGCGCGTATAATTCGGATATCTTCGGTAACCTTTCCGGTGACGATTTCTTTAACCGTACTACAGGTTATTGCCGCGATTTCGCTTACTTTTTAACCGATCGGAAAAACACGTTCAAAGTCGCAGACGACGACCCGGATTACCTTAATTATTATCGTCCGGGCGAGCTTCATGCGAAAAACTGGGGCGCGCTGACTTACGAATTCCACGCCGATACGGGCGCGTATTACTATACGTTCGACCTCGGCGACACTCTTACTAACGATATTATACTGTACGGCGGTTCGACGGGCGCGATGGAACAGATGTTCAGTTTCCCGTTCTCTTACCGCAGACTTACGATTTCGTACGACAGTATGATCCGCATAACCGATTGGAACTACACGCCCGTTTCGGGGGATAGTTTCACTTACCGCAAATCCGCTGCGATTTATGCGGGTTCGGTCGCGGACGACTTTTCGGACAGCAATGCCCCATTCGATTTGCTTAAAAATTACAGTCTGTCCGTTCGCATGATAAACATGTTTTTTGCTTCAACCGACGGCGGAAATTCCGGGGATAAAAACTTTGACTGCAAGATGACCATCGCTCCGACTACCCAGACGGCGGCGGGCAATCTTTCCGAAATGCGTTATGCGTTCTCGTACTTCGATTTAACGTACGACGTTTTCGGATATAACCCGAAGACGGACGGAGATCTTTATTCCGCGGCGACCAACTTTTTAACTCTTATAGACGTTTCGGCGACCAACTTCACGATCGAAAAAACCGATATCGGCAAAACGGTTAAAACGGGCGAAACGGTAGACCTTGTTTCGCTTTACACTGAAAAGGTTTATCCCACGGTCACGGCGGCAAATCTCTCGTGGCAGGCTTATTCTCTCGATAAGAGCGGCGATGTGGATTACGATAAACCTATGACGCTTTCACGCTCGTTCATAATGGGAAACAGCGGTGTGGCAATCTTGTTCACCGAAAAAGCCGACGATAAAACGCGCACCTGTCTTGTAACGCTTATGCCGTCGGAAGAACCGGAATATAAAATTCTGTCGGACGATTGGACTTATAACGAGACAGAAGGCGTATATATTACAAATGCTCGTTATAAAATCGATAAATATGTTTCCGTCCCCGAAATAACATGGACGTGGCTCGGTGATAAATACACGTCGCGCAGTCTCAGAAAATATGAGGACTCTGAACCTAGAACAGACTTTTTACGCGTTGCCGTTTACGAATATACCGACGGAATATATTCCCATATATACAATCAGTTCAGCGACGGTTACGAAGCTATCAACCGAAGATGAGAGTAGAGTTCCGACTCGTCAACAGATTCGGCGAGTTCCGCTCGGTATGGCTCGAATACAGAGCCGAAGCGGTCGGCGATTACGCTTTTATCTCGGGTGATAAAACGCTTGCGGGCGGCGACCTTAAATACGAAAAGACAGAAGAAGGCGCAGACGTCCGCGGAAAAGTCGAATACACGGAATTGCAGTCCGCGATTATAGATAACGAAGAGCAGTTCATGGCTTTGCCTGCGGCTTATTACTTGCGCGTAACCGACAGTGATATTACCGATATTTACGAATTGTCGCTTAAATCCCTTACCGTATACCTTAAAAATTCTACGGTAACTGTGGATAACTTAGCGGAAGCGTGGGAACTTGTAAAGAATGAAAGATATGCGATAGTGCGGCTTAGTTATGCCGACGAGTACGGCGATACGGCAATGCTCAGAGCAATGTGTCATTTCACGCTCGACGGCAGAAATCTTTCCGAGTACACATTTATAGACGGCGACGCGGCTCTCTTCACGGGCGAATCGTTGAGCATAGAAAAGCCTAAAGTTGCTTCAAAAGATTATCTGCCGCTTAACAGACCTGCTTTCCACGTGTACAAACTGTCGGGTGTAAACTACATCCGCACGGAAGACAGCGATATGACCGACAATTCGGGAACATACAGCGCAGAATTCACATTCTTAAGAGAAGGTACATACCTCCTTGTGTGGGATTTCTGGTTTGGTCTCGATTTTGACGGAAACGCCGTATTCGATTGTTATTATAATCCGCCCGAAAGCATTTCAAACACATATACGCTTGAAGCTACATTTGCTCAGAAAGTAATCGTATACGACAGAAATTGCGACATCGACGTAACTTACGTCACCGATGTCGAACACCCATTCGATTCCTCGAAAATCAACTATGTCGAAAAGGATGGCTATCAGTATTACACCACGACGGTGAGCATGGCGAAATCAAATTCATCGCCCGATTATAACGCTTTCGTTGCAAGTAAAGATCGCCTTTGGGGATGGAGTTCGTCGTGGGACGGCGACGACCGTCTGTTTTCGGCAGGCTCGGCTATTGGCAGGCTCGGCATAACCCTTAAAACAGTTACCCCTGTAGTTTATGCGCTTTGGGATAAAGGTATTAAGATAAGAGCGACGATAGTCGTTGACGGAAATGAAGAGTTTTTGAACGAATTGACCTGTTATCGCCCCACGACAGGCGGAATTTACACGATGAGTTTGTTCCACTTCCGTAGTCGTTACGAATTCAATAAATATAAAGATTACGAAGCTGTGGAATGGATAGCGGATAAAGCTATTTTCCAGGATTCTTCAGGTTCGGGATTTGTTTATAAAAACAGTCTTTACGTCGGCTCTACAGACAAAGCATTCGAAAACGGATATCGTGTAACCGAGGGATTTAACCTTAAACTTATCCTTAAGCGAAAACTTAACGTTTCCTATCAGGCAATAGACGAAAACGGCGAACAATTGACTTTCCGTAGTCAGCCGGGGGCCGATAGAAAATGCCTTGAAGGATTTACTCTTGCGGATAAGATTTCAGAGTCGAAGTTGAATCAGCTTAAAAACGTTCAGTGTACGGATTCTTCAAAAGAGTTCAGATACTGGGCTGTAATGGTTGACGGAAAACTGACCCGGATCGATCTCGAAAGCACTTTGCTCAAACAGGAATTCTCGGGTAAAAACGAACTTACCGGCAAGTACAACGGCTCTGTCGTACTGTACGCGGTGTTCGGTTAAAAGGAGAGTGGCATATATGAGTAAACTCAAAAAGACGTTATCCATGGCGTTGTGCGCCGTTTTAAGCGTGTTTGCGGCGGTGATTTTCGCCGCGGGCGCGGGTAAAACGACGGCTTACGCGGCGTCGCCGATCGGCGGCGAAGACGGAAGGTACGAAATGAGTTACGATTTCGGCGGGCAGTCGGGTATGGGAAAGCAAATGCTTGAAAAATACTTCGACAAGACTGCCGCGGTCGAGAAAATCGGCGACAGATACTACTTTTCGTTTACGCAGCTTTCTTCTTCGATGGAAAATTTATCGCTTAACCTTGAAAGCGGTAAGCAAATAGGCTATCGCATAACAGAAGATAGCGGAAACAGAAAGACGTATTCGTATACGTTATCCAAAGAAAACTTACAAAAAACTTTGCCGTTTTCGGTCTTCGTGTCGGTGCGCGGCGAAACGTTCACGTTCACGATAACGCTTAACCTCTCTTCGGCAAGAAGGGTCGGCAACGTCGAAGACGTTTTAACCGAACGCCCCGCGGAATTCGTACCCGTAATCGTAACGAGTTCGGGCAGCGAATACGAGGCGACGAGGGGTCAGACTTTCGTTATCCGCGACGCTACGGCAACCCTCGGCGAGGAAACTCTTGACGTAGAGGTGAAGGCGTATTATATCCGCGGTGAAGAAAAAACCGAAGTGGCTTTGGACGGGAATAAACTTGTGCTTGACAACGCGGGCGAATATCACGTTATATATCGTGCGGAATCTACGCGGTATACAACGTCTTTCGGCAACCCTACTTATGCGGAAAAGGACGTGAAGATCATTTCCTGTATCGGCGGCGGAGACAGTCTTGCGAAGTTGTACGATACGAACGGCGCGTTGCCTGAAGGCACGATGCTGCTGGCTTCCAGAATAGAATCGGACAGCACCGTTTACAAGGCGGCTGCCGAAAAAATGGCTAAAATCGCCGACAGATTTCAGGTGTTCGGCGTGGAACTCGTTTCGGCGGACGGCAGCCCCACAGAGGTAAACGGAACCGTTACGATAGGCATCAGGGCGGACTTTACCTACAACAGAAACAAGGTCGCGGCGTATCTTCTCGACGAAGACGGGCATATGACTAAACTCGGCGTGTCGAACGGCGGCAGTTACGTCAACGTAGAGACCGACAAAAGCGGCACGATTATTCTGTGTATTCCGGGCGTTGCGTTCCACATGCCGATTTGGGGATATATTCTGATACTTGTCGGCAGCGTTATTCTTATAGCGGGTATCGTGGTCGCTATAGTGCTTATCGTCAGACACAGAAAAAAGCGCGTCGGCGGCAAATAAACTTTAATATTCCCGAACGGAAATTAGGAATGCCCGATAAACGGACATTCCTTTTATTTACTGCCGATCGCGGACGCTATAAAATTTCCGATTTATTTCAAAACTCTGTTGCAAAAAGACGCTTAATGTGTTATAGTCATTAACGGAGAGTTACATATGAAAAAAATAAATAATTTAACCGAATATATAAACGTCGTCGAAAATTTAAGTTCGATATTCAAGTTTAACTTTCCCAATGGGAGTTACGAAGACGTATATCCCGATTTTCGCGAAGAAGATTTTACGGGCGAACAAAAACAGTCCGTTATGCGCGAACAGTATATCGAGGATGTATGGGGAAAAATCTTCGACGTAAAGGAAAGATTGTATTATCAGGCGTTGAGACGGCGGGATTCGGAAGTTAATTTCATTTCTTCGTTTTATTTCCGCGGCGTTCCCGATACGGCATACCTCAACGCGCCGGGGATATACAGAAAAGGCTTGCCCGCGGGTAAGTCCGAACATTATTTCTTCAACGAAATTCAGGTAAGGTGTCCGTCGGCTTTCGTCGGAATGAAAAACATAAACAAACTTACCTATATGCAGCATTACGGTTGCCCGACAAGGCTGACTGATATAACTTCCAATCCGCTTGTGGCGTTGTATTTCGCAAGTCTCGGTAACGACGATAAAGACGGAATCGTCTATGTTTTCGGCGTTCCCGAAGGCGATATTCATTACGAACAGAGCGACAGGGTGCAGATGCTCTCTAAACTCGCGGAATTTACGCCCGTCGAGCAGAAACAGATAATTATCCGCGCGTATATTTATCTGCTGAAAGGCAAATTCCCGCAGAGTTCCAACGGTAAATACGTCGACTCCGTCATAGAGAGGTTCTATCACGCCGTCAAACGGGATAACGGAGCGTTTGAAAGAGAAATCGTGCCGCTGGATCTCTTGAAACCGCTGTTCGTGCAGGTAAACAGAGACAACCCGCGCATACTCAAACAGGACGGCGCATTTATAATGTCGGGGCTTGACTTCAACGAAACCGACAGCGACAAAAAGATCGATTACTATACCGCCGACAGAATAATAATACCTGCGGACAAAAAGCCCGAAATGCGCAGACAACTCGAAAAAGTGTGCATAAATCAGGCGTCGCTGTTTCCCGAGGTCGATCGGGTGGCGGATTATCTTAAAAAAGTATAAACGCCGTATCGTTTGTAACCGGCATAATTTGTAACAGACGCAAACCCCCGTCAGGGAATTTCCTGACGGGGGTTTTGTTTATCGTATTATTATTCTACGGTAGGACCTGCCGAAACAAGCGCTTTGCCTGCCTCGTTGGTTTCGTACTTCGCGAAGTTCTTGACGAATCTCGACGCAAGGTCTTTCGCTTTGGTCTCCCATACGGAAACGTCGGCATAAGTGTCTCTGGGGTCGAGTATCGCGGGATCTACGCCCGGAAGAGCGGTCGGAACTTCGAAGTTGAAGTGGGGGATAGTCTTCGTCGGGGCTTTTTCGATGTCGCCGTTCAGAATGGCGTCGATGATGCCTCTCGTATCCTTAATCGAGATACGCTTGCCGGTTCCGTTCCAACCCGTGTTGACGAGGTACGCTTTCGCGCCGCTCTTCTTCATCTTCTTTACGAGTTCTTCTGCGTACTTGGTCGGGTGAAGTTCGAGGAACGCCTGACCGAACCAAGCC
>ERZ831979.2058-NODE-2058-length-15187-cov-5.913693_pt1 | contig 15187 bp, 9 predicted proteins | sample MGYA00519952_ERZ831979 | MGnify/ENA primary metagenome ERZ831979 (study PRJEB31850, sample SAMEA3708723) | human gut metagenome | biome: human gut; feature: human-associated habitat; material: faeces | place: China | collected 2014 ...
GCGCCCACGACGAGACCGCCCTCGCCGAGGCGGAGATCGAGTATCAGGACGATCCGTGCACGACCGTGTACGTGAAGTTCCCGATGCACGACGACCTCGGCAAGCTGCCGGACGTCGACCACAGCAAGCTCTTTTTCGTCATCTGGACGACCACGATCTGGACCCTGCCCGGCAACCTCGCCATCGCGCTCAACCCGCGCGAGCTGTACAACCTCGTCCAGGCGCCCAACGGTGAGGTGTACGTCATGGCCGACGCGCTGACCGAGAAGGTCATGCACATCGGCGGCTTTGACAGCTACGAGGTGCTCGAGCAGCACCCGGGCGCATTCTTTGAGAACATGCTCGCCGACCATCCCTTCCTGCCCAAGACCTCGCGTCTGGTGCTGGCAGACTACGTCACCATGGATTCCGGCACCGGCTGCGTGCACACCGCGCCCGGCTTCGGCGCCGACGACTACCTGACCTGCAAGCGCTACGGCATGGACATGGTCGTGCCCGTGGACGATCAGGGCCGCCACACCGACTACGCCGGCAAGTACGCCGGCATGTCCACAGAGGAATCGAACCCCGTCATCCTCGCAGACATGAAGGCGGCCGGCTCGCTCTTCGCGTCTGAGGACATCGTGCACAGCTATCCGCACTGCTGGCGCTGCAAGAGCCCGATCATCTTCCGCGCCACGCCGCAGTGGTTCTGCTCCGTGGACTCCTTTAAGGAGGACGCTGTCGCCGCGTGCGAGAACGTGCGCTGGCTGCCCGTGTGGGGCAAAGAGCGCATGGCCGCCATGATCCGCGAGCGCGCCGACTGGTGCATCTCCCGTCAGCGCCGCTGGGGTCTGCCGATCCCGGTGTTCTACTGCGACGACTGCCACAAGCCCGTCTGCACCGAGGAGAGCATCGAGGCAGTGGCCAAGCTCTTTGAAAAGGAAGGCAGCAACGCCTGGTTCGACCGCCCGGCGGCCGACATCCTGCCCGAAGGCTTCACCTGCCCGCACTGCGGCGGCAAGCACTTCACGCAGGAGACCGATACCCTTGACGGCTGGTTCGACTCCGGCTCTACCCACGTCGCCGCCATGCAGCGCGACCAGGGCTTCTGGCCGGCGGATATGTATATCGAGGGCGGCGACCAGTACCGCGGCTGGTTCCAGTCGTCGTTGCTCGTGGCCGTCGGTGCGCTCGGCAAGGGCGCTCCGTACCGTGAGTGCCTGACCCACGGCTGGACGGTCGACGGCGAAGGCCGCGCCATGCACAAATCCCTCGGCAACGGCATGGACCCGGCCGAGATCATCAACGAGTTCGGCGCCGATATGCTGCGCCTCTGGGCGGGCAGCGCTGACTACCACGCCGACATGCGCTGCTCCAAGGAGATCTTCAAGCAGCTGACGCAAAACTACCTCAAGTTCCGCAACACCGCGCGCTACTGCCTCGGCAACCTCGACGGCTTCGACGCCGCGCACCTCGTCGCGCCGGAGGATATGCTCCCGCTCGACCGCTGGGCGATCACGAAGCTCAACGACCTCATCCGCCGCGTGGCCAAGGCATACGACAACTACGAGTTCCACGTGGTCTCGCACGCGATCAACGACTTCTGCGTCGTGGAGCTCTCGAGCTTCTACCTCGACATCATCAAGGACCGCCTCTACTGCGACGAGCGCAACGGACTCGAGCGCCGCAGCGCGCAGACGGCGCTGTTCCTCATCCTCGACAGCATGACGAAGATGTTCGCGCCGATCCTCGCCTTCACCTGCGACGAGATCTGGCAGGCCATGCCGCACCGCGCCGAGGACGACGCGCGCAACGTGCTGCTCAACGTCATGAACCAGCCGTTCGACGCCTACGCGCTCAGCGAGAGCGAGCTTGCCCGGTGGGATCAGCTCATCCGCGTGCGCTCGGACGTCAACGGTGTGCTTGAGGCCGCCCGCGCCGAAAAGCGCATCGGCAAGCCGCTCGAGGCAGCCGTGACGCTGCGCGCCGACGATGACGCCGCCAAGGCCGCGCTCGACGACGTGCAGAGCATGAACCTGCCGGAGCTGCTGATCGTATCGCAGGCGCTCATCGGCGATGATGTGCCGGCCGACGCCGTCACCGGCACCGGCACGAACTTCCCCGGTCTGCACATCTCCGTGCGCAACGCGCCCGGCGTCAAGTGCCCGCGCTGCTGGATGCACTCCGAGCAGGCCGACCCCGAGACCGGACTGTGCCCGCGCTGCGCCGCGGTCGTGGCCGCGCAGCAGGCGGAGTAACCGCCCGATCCCAAAATCCTGATCCGAAAGCGAGGAACCGCTATGTGGTATGCCATCGTAGCCATCCTGATCCTCATCGCTGACCAAGGGCTCAAATACTGGGTCACCGTCAACATTGCGCTCGACACCGGGCACGTCACGCTCATTCCGGGCGTGCTGGAGCTGACGAACATCCACAACAACGGCGCCGCGTTCAGCATGCTCGAGCACGCGCCGCACTGGATCTTCATCATCTTCACGCTCGTGTTCGCCGCCATCGCGGTGTTCTGCCTGCGGCGCAACGTCGTGCACGGCAAGGTCGGCCGCTGGTCGGTCGTGCTGGTGCTCGCCGGTGCGGTCGGCAACTGCATCGACCGCATCCTCAGCGGCTACGTCGTGGACATGTTCAATTTCCTCTTCGTGCGCTTCGCCGTGTTCAATCTGGCGGACGTGTTCATCGTCGTGGCCGGCATCACGCTGTGCCTGCACGTGATCTTCTACCGCGGGGACGACGGTGCGGATGACGCCGCGCCGAAAACCGCGCACAGGCAGCGCACCGGTGCAGCGCATGACGCGCCCAAGGCGCGCAGGCTGCACCTGCCCGCAAGGCGCAGGTCCGACGCCGCGCCCGAAGCGAGCGCGAAGCCCGCGCCGAGCGATGGGCCCGCTGCCGCCGCGCAGGAAGCCGCTCCGGCGAAGGATGATCTCTTCGCCGCGTGGGACCGCGCGCCCGTCGCCGCGCAGCCGGTGACACCCGCCGCGCCCGAGGCGGCAGCCCCCGTGCAGCCCAAACCGGCAGCCCCCGCGCAGCCCAAACCGGCAGCGCAGTCTGCGGCCGGGGCGGCGGATCCGCTGCTGGCCTATCTCAACAGCACACCCGCTGCGCCCGCCGAGCCGGAAACGCCCAAGCCGGACGATAACACGGACGGTAGTACCGACGGCGCAGCGTACTCACTCGACGACATTTTGGCGGAGTTTTCGGATTTCTAATGGAACAACGAACGATTCAAACACAGGAGAGCGCCGAGCGGATCGACGCTCTCCTCGCGCGCTCTTTGCCCGAGCTCACGCGCAGCGCCGCCCAGCGGCTGCTCGCGCAGGGCGCTGTGACGAAAGACGGCGCGCCCGTGAAGAAAAACTACAAAACCGTCCCCGGCGACACGTTTGTCGTGACGCTGCCGGATGCCGCGCCCTCGGAGCTCGTGGCGCAGGATCTGCCGCTGGACGTGGTGTACGAGGATGCGGATCTCATCGTCGTCAACAAGCCGCGCGGCATGGTCGTGCACCCCGCGCCCGGCCACGAGGACGGCACGCTCGTCAACGCCCTGCTCGCCCACTGCGGGGAGAGTCTCTCCGGCGTCGGCGGCGAGCGGCGGCCGGGCATCGTGCACCGCATCGACAAGGACACGTCGGGGCTGCTCGTCGCGGCGAAGAACGACTTCGCGCACCTGGCGCTCTCGGCGCAGCTTTCAGGCCACACGATGGCGCGCACGTATGAGGCCGTCGTCTGCGGCAATCTGCGCGACGATACCGGCACGGTGGACGCGCCCATCGGCCGTCACCCGACCGATCGCAAGCGCATGGCCGTGACGCAAAAAAACGCCCGCCGCGCCGTCACGCACTGGTCGGTCATCGCGCGCTACAACGGCTACACGCACATCCGCTGCGAGCTTGAGACCGGCCGCACGCACCAGATCCGCGTGCACATGGCGCACATCGGCCACCCCCTGCTCGGCGACCTTGTCTACGGGCATAAGCGGCCGGAAAAGGGGCTGAGCGGACAGTGCCTGCACGCGCGCGCGCTGCGCTTCGTGCATCCGCGCACGGGCGAGCTTGTGACGTTCACCTGCCCGCTGCCGGAGTATTTTCAGGACGTGCTGGCGCGTCTCGGCACACCCATCGGCTGATCGGAAAGGGCATTTTCATGCGCAGAGCAGATCGCGAGATCACAGATTTTGACGAGCTCATCGCCGTCATGCGCGGGTGCGACGTGTGCCGCCTCGCATTGCACGACGAGCCGTATCCCTACATCCTGCCGCTGAACTTCGGCCTTGAGGCCGACGGCGGGACCGTCCGGCTGTACTTTCACGGTGCGGATACCGGCACGAAGTATGACCTCATCGCCAGAAACCCGAACGCATCGTTCGAGATGGATCGCGGGCACGGCCTCATCCTCGACGACGAGCACGGCAACTGCACCATGACGTATGAGAGCGTCATCGGTCAGGGGCGCATCACCGTCGTGCCGGACAGCGGCAAGGAGCACGCGCTGCGTGTGCTCATGGCGCAGTACCGCGCGCCGGACTTCCCGTTTTCCACGGCGGTCATCCCGCGCACGACCGTGCTGTGCCTGACTGTCGAGCACATGACCGGCAAGCGCCGGGTGAAAAAGCACGGCTGAACACACTTTCCCAAATACGAGACCAGCCGCCGCAGGCATTTCCTGCGGTGGCTGGTCTTTTGTCATACTGCCAAAAATCAGCGGATGAAATTGGTGAATGTGCGCACTTCCGTCTCCGGGCGCGCAACGCCCGCCGCGTCACCGGCGGCGATGCACCGCACCAGCCAGAGCAGGTTGCGCGCGAGCTGGCGCATGGTCTGCAGCCCTTCCGCATCCTGCGCGGCGTCCTCCGGACACGCACCGTGCACCATCGGCCAGTACTGCGAGGAGACGACCGGCATGTTCGAGATCATCGGGTACTTGACCAGCTGATCGAGCGCCGCCGTCGTGCCCGCGCGGCGCGCCGAGACAACGCACGCGCAGGGCTTGTTTGCCCAGCCGTCGGAGGCATAAAACAGCCGGTCGCAAAAGGCCGACATCGCGCCGGAGATCCCGGCATAGTGCACCGGGGACGCGAGCACGAGCGCATCGGCCGTCTCCATCGCGTCGATGGCATCGTTCACCAGGCCGCCGCGCACGCAGCGCCCGGTCGCACGGCAGCCGCCGCAGGCCACGCAGCCGCCCATCTGCTCGGCACCGACGGTCAGGATCTGCACCTCGGCACCAGCTGCGCGCAGCACCCGCTCCATTTCGTGCAGGGCGGTGTATGTGCAGCCGCGCGGATGCGGGCTGCCGTTGATCATGAGAATTTTCATCGTATCACCCCACGCGCAGGATAGCACAAATCACCGCGCAGCGCAAGGCGGCGCCCCGGCTGAAAACCGGGGCCGGCTGATTCCCCGCACATGGGCAAAGATAAAAACGCCCTCCGGACGGATTCCCGTCCGGAGAGCATTTTTGCGGCACAAAGAACGGCCGCCCCAAAGGCCATCAGCCTTCGGGGCGGTTTTTCCCATTTTGGGGACATACGCTCGCGCACATGCACATCAGCAGAGGCCGGGGAACAGCGCGCACATCACGATGACGGCAATCGTGCCGCAGGTCGTGGCGATGACCGTTGTGATAAACATGGGCGGATAAATCTCCTTGAGCTTCATGCGGCACATCGGCAGCAGCATCAGGATGGCGCCGGAGTACGGCATGGAATCGAGCGTCGTCGCGGCGAAGCAGGCGATGCGGTGGATCGCGTTGACATTGAGCCCGAGATCGAGCAGCTTCGGTGCGATGAGCGGCAGAGAGATCAGCTGGCCGGTGGAGGAACCGCCGGTGAGCATGCACATGACGGCGACGACCACGGCGCAGATCAGCATCGGGGACATGTTGATGCTGGTAATGGCATTGAGCATGGTCGTGAACGCTTCCGTGTTGGTCACGACGCCGGCAAAGCCGCAGATGGCCGCGACCGTCAGCGACATGTGGATGGAGTCCGCCGCGCCAGTGCTGATGAGCTCGCGCAGGTTCTTCGCCTTGAGCTGCTTCCAGAACAGCAGGATGGACAAAACGGTGCTGCCGATCACGCAGATGTTGATGTTGATCTTCAGGATGTTGAAGGAAACAAAGAGCGCGACCAGCGGAATGAGCGCGATCCAGAAATTCGGCCGCGGCGTGTTCTTGTCATAGTGCGGATCGAGCGGGTGGAGCTCAAAATGCTCGCCCTTGGCCCGCGCCTTGTTGATGTAGATATTCATCAGGACGATGATGACGATGACTTCGACCGCCGCGCCGACAAGGCCGGGGACGAGCGCCACATCCGCCGCCGTGCCGAGGGCGGTCATGGCGGCGACGTTGGTCACCTGCGGGCTGCCGGGCATGGTCAGCGTAAACGTATAGGAAGCCGCGGCGAGCACGCCGAGGATAAAGCGCTTGGGAATGTCGCAATATTCAAAGATTGTAAGTGCGACCGGGTACATGAGCACGATGAACACACTGGCATTGATGCCGCCCATGCAGAGAATGATGCCGATGGCCACGATGACCGCAACCGCAATCACATTTTTCTTTGTGTTGCTGGCGCCGGGCCGCAGGAGCTTGCTCATGATCGTATCGGCGATGGAGAAGGCCGCGCCGCTCTCCGAATAGATCTTTGACTGAATGCTGCCGAACAGCAGCAGGAAGAAGAAGCTTTTGATCGGGACGAACATGCCGTTGACATAGGAGTCGAGCAGCGTGTCCATGAACGGGAGCACGTTAAATGCGATCACGACCGCCGCGCCCACGATCGAAGCAATATATACGGACCAGTCCTTGTAGCAAAGATAGATAACGACAAGGAAGCCGAGAATACAACCAACTACGCCCATAGGATGCTACCTTTCGTATTGATGTCGGTCTCTCCGCTTTCAGTGCGGCATGACCGGAGAAAGAGAAAACCGGTCATGCCACAAAAAAGAGGGGAGGATGGTCTGCGGATGATGCTGCGCAAATCAGGCCTGCGCGGCCTTCTCCTGCGCGGCTTTTTCTTCTGCAGCAACCTCTGCCAGCGTGCGTCTCTTGGGCTGGGGGATGGTGGTGTAGAAGACGACGGCAATGATGCAGGCGATGATGGCATAGATCATGGAGGCAGTGTAGCTGCCGCCAGTGGCCTTGACGAGCGCCGAGCTGATCTTCGGGCTGATGAAGGTGCAGATGATCATGTAGCCGAGCATGCAGATGCCGAAGATGCCGCCGGCATACTTGGAGCCATAGGTCTCCTGAACGGCGACCGGGTGGCAGCAGTTCGTCGCGCCGAAGCCGACCGCCAGCAGGACATAGGCAATGTAGAACATGGCCAGGCTGTGGGCAAACATCAGGCAGACCGAAGAGGCGATGGAGCAGATGCCGCAGATCGTATAGACCTTGCGGTAGCCGAGCTTGTCGATGAGCGCGCCCATGCCGAAACGGCCGATGACGTTGCAGATCGAGTAGATCGACACGCCGATGGTTGCCGCGTTGAGCGAGTAGCCCGCGTCCGAAATGAGAACGGAGAAGCGGGGGTAGCAGATGATGTACATGGTCGGGAACAGACCGTAGCCGAGGAACAGGTGCCAGTAGCCGCGGGTCCGGAACGCCTGGCCGGGCGTCAGGCTCTCGAGCTGCGTGGCTGCGAGCTTGGGATCGTCCGCCTTGGCTTTCCAGCCAGCCGGGGCATAGCCCACCGGGGCGCTCTTGAGACCGATGGCCGCGCAGATGCCGATGACGATGATCGCGCCGCCGACGATGTAGAGCGTGACGATGATGCCGATGCTGCCGATGAGCTTGACGATCAGGGGCGCGAGGAAGGTGGCGGAGCCGCCGTTAAAGGCCATGCACAGGCCGGAGGCAAAACCGCGCTTGTCGGGGTACCAGCCGGTCGCGCAGTAGGTGCTGCCGGTGTACGTGAAGCCGACGCCGAGACCCTGCAGGACGCTGAAGGTGATGTACAGCATCCAGGGGGAGCCGGAGGGGACCATGCCGGACAGCAGGAACGCGAGGCCCAGCAGGATGCAGCCGAGGATGAGCGTTTTCTTGGCGCCGATCTTGCCGAGCAGCCAGCCGCTGAGGATGTGGCCGGGCGTCTGCATAAAGGCCATATAGGTGGCGACGCCGGCAATGGCTTCCGTCGTCCAGCCGAAGTGCTTTGCCATCGGGGAGACGAAAACGGCCGCGGAGTTGACGATGCCGCACATGGCGAGCACGATCAGGGCACGCACCAGAATACCTGTGCGATTTGGTGTTTTGATTGCGTTGTCCATATCTTTCTCCTTATATCTTCATATTGTTCTGAGCGGATGTGTCAGTTGCAGGTCCAGCCGCCGTCGACCGCGACGACCTGGCCGGTCGTGTACGTGCAGCAGGGCGCGGCGAAGTAAACACACAGGCCGTCCATCTCGCCGAGGATGCCGTGGCGCTCTTTCGGGCAGCGGTCCTTGTGCAGCTGCACAAAAGCGTCGGAGTCGATGAACTTCTCGGTCAGCTCGGTCGGGAAGTAGCCCGGCGCGATGCAGTTGACGGTGATGTTGTACTTGCCCCAGTCGTTGGCCATGGCCTTGGTCATCATGTGCACGCCGCCCTTGGAAGCGCAGTACGGTGCGGTCCAGACGTTCTTTCTGGAGACGAAGCCGTGGATGGAAGAGACGTTGACGATGCGGCCATAGTTGTTGGGGATCATGGACAGGCGCGCGACGTCGCGACAGAGATAGAACAGGCCGGTCAGGTCGGTATCGACCACGTGGGACCACTGCTCATCGGTCATGGTCGCCGGGTCGCCGGAGCCGCCGGTACCGCCGGAGTTGACCAGAATGTCGATCTTGCCGAAGTGCGCAATGACGTCCTCCACGCACTTGGTGACGGACTTGGAGTCGCACAGGTCGAGGTAGTGGGGGTAAACCTCCACGCCGTACTCCGCGGCGATCTCCTTCGCGTTCTTCTCGAGGCGGTCGGTGCGGCGTGCCACAATGGCGACATTGGCGCCGGCGTTGGCCATTGCCTTTGCAAACTGCAGGCCGAGGCCGGAGCTGCCGCCGGCAACCAGAGCGACCTGACCGGTCAGATCAAAAATGTTGTTTTTCATGATATCGTCTCCTTTTTTTGAAATCGTTCAGAATCGTTTTTTCATATCTATGTGTCAGAATTCCCATGCGAGGGCGAACGCATCGCGGTTGGCCTCGAGCATGGTGCCGCCGCGCACAGCGTCGCCGGCATAGACGACGTGGTCAAAATTCCGGTCGAATGCCGCGCGCGCGGCCAGATCCGGCCGGCTGCCCATCGCGAGAACGACGGCCTCGGCCTTCAGCTCGGTGCACTGGCCGGTGTGCGTGTCCCGCAGACGGATGCTGCCGTCGTCCACTGCGGCGATGGCCTGGCCGGTGCGGAACGTCACGCCGGCCTCCCGCAGCAATGGCAGGAGCTTAAACTTGGTGATGTAGTACACGGACGCGCCGATCTCATCGGCCATTTCCACGATCGTGACCTTGTTGTTCGCGCACAGGAAGTGGGCCACTTCAAGTCCGACATGTCCGCCGCCGATGACGGCGACTCCCCTGCCCTCGATCACGCGGCGGCCAAGCAGAATGTCCTCGATGCCGAACACGTTTTCGCGGTCGATGCCGGGAATATCCGGCACGATCTGCTGCCCGCCCATGGTGACGAAGATACCGTAAGGATCGAGCCGCCGGAGCTCCGCCATGGTCGGTGCGTGATTCAGCTCCACCTGCACGCCGAGCGCGGCGAGCTGGTTTTTCTGCGTCTCGATATACTCGGCCACAAGCCCTTTGCACGGCGCTTTCGAGGCGAGCACGGCGCTGCCGCCGAGATAGGCGCGCCGCTCAAACAGGATCGGGCGGAAGCCGCGCTCGGCCAGGACGATGGCTGCCTGCATACCGGCAGGCCCGCCGCCGATCACCGGCACACACCGGCCCGCGCCGTCGCGCCGCAGCGCCGCGGCGTTGTAGTCCCGCTCGCGGCCGAGCCGTGGGTTGATGGCGCAGCGGATGCCGCGGTGGTTGACGACCTCCTTATTGCAGCTCATACAGCCGATGCACTTGCGCAGGAGCGCTTCCCGACCGCTGCACGCCTTGTTGACCCAGTCCGGATCTGCGAGCTGTGCCCGGGACACACCGGCGAAATCGCACACACCCTCGCGCAGCAGCGCCTCGGCGGTCGCGGGATGCTTGATGACGTTGACCGCGATAACCGGAATCTGCACCGCCGCCTTGACGGCCAGCGCATTTTCCTTCTTCCAGCCCTCAGGGAAGTAGCAGGGCTCGATGAAAGCGGCCGGGTTTTCGTAGCCGCCGCTGCTGACGTTGATGCACGACACACCGTAGCCCTCGAGCAGCTTTGCGATCTCCACCGCATCCGCCTTCTGCAGGCCCTCGGGGATGTAATCGCAGCCGTTGATGCGCGCGCTGATCGGGAAGTCTCTGCCGCAGGCGCGGTGGATGCCCTCGATGATCTCGCGGACGATGCGCATCCGGTTTTCAAGGCTGCCGCCGTATTCATCGGTGCGCACATTGCTGTGCGGACTGAGAAACTGGTGCAGCAGATAACCGTGCGCGCAGTGGAGCTCCACACCGTCGGCATTGGCCTGCTGGGCATACACGGCGCCGGTGACAAATTTGTCGACCATGCCGTGAATCTCCTCGCGCGTCATTTCGTGCGACACGCGGCCTGTGGCCGGGTTGACGATGCCGCTCGCGGAGATGACCTGACGGCCGCCATTGAACTGCGGCTTGCCCTCGCGCCCGGGGTGGAAGAGCTGGAAGAACACTTTGCAGTCGTAGCGGTGCAATGTGTCGGTCAGCAGCGCGAGGCGCTTGATGAACCGCGGCGCGTGAATCTGCAGCTGATGGGTCTCGGCGATGCCGTTTTCCCCGTCGACCGCGCAAAACTCGGTGATCAGCAGCCCGCAGCCGCCGGCCGCCCGAGCCTTGTAGCAGGCGATGATCTCGTCGGACGCCTCGCCGTTTTCTGCGGCAAGGCCGTTGCCCATGGCCGTCATCACGACGCGGTTTTTGATCCTCAGGCCGCCGATGTAACCGGGTGTAAACAGGTTTTCGTAGTTCATGGTTTCGTCCTTGTCGTCATGGAATCTTTCAAAGTACCGCTGAGCAAATGCGGTTTTTTTCTACCTTGGTTCGCATGATACCAGAAAGATAAAAAAGTCACAATGTCACGGACGCTTAAAAAGAATGCGGAATTTGTTCATGGCTGACAAAAAAGTAACATGCCCGCCGGAACGCTGCGCGAGACGCAGAGCGCCTCGCGCGTGGGACTGGAATCAGATGTAAAAGCACTTTTCGTAGGCGGCCTTCGTTGCGTCGGCCATGGTGCCGGCCTTGGTCGCGTCGCCGACGACAATGACCTTGTCAAACGCTGCGGCCAGCTTGTCCTCATAGGCCTTGCCCGGCCGGTTGCCGAGCGCCATGATGACGATGTCGGCATCGACGCTGACGGTCTCGCCGCCGGGGAGCTGCTTGAGCTCGACGGTCCCCTCGCCGACGCCGGCGAGCGCGTGCTGCGTCAGGATCTCGACGCCGTTTTCCTGCAGCAGCGACAAGAGCTTGTACTTTGCCGTGCGGTAGATGGACGTGCCGACTTCCTTCTGCATCTCGACGACCGTGACCTGGTTGTCGGCGCACAGATAGTGCGCGACCTCAAGGCCGACATGGCCGCCGCCGATGACGGCGATCTTCTTGCCGGCAAACTGCACCTTGCCGAGCAGAACGTCCTCAATATAATAAACGTTATCGCGGTCGGCGCCGGGGACTCCGGGGATGATCTGATTGCCGCCGCAGGCGACCACGACGCAGTACGGCTCGAGCGTCTGAATGCGCGCGACCGTGCCCGGCGTGTTGAGGTGCACCTCGATGCCGTATTCCTTCATCTCGGCGATCTGCGTGTCCACAAATTCCTGCGCCATGTGCTTGCACGGCGCCTTGGAGGCAAGAATGGCGCTGCCGCCGAGCGTGCCGCTCGCTTCAAAGATCACGGGCTCGAAGCCGCGCTTTTTCATCAGCAGGGCCGCCTGCATGCCGGCCGGGCCGCCGCCGACGATGGCGACCTTGCGGCCGTTGCCGTTTTTGACGAGCTTGTCATCGCCAAACGTGACCTCGTGGCCGGCGACGGGGTTGAGCGCGCAGTGCAGCGTGCGGCCCGCGACGACGGACTTGTTGCAGTTCATGCAGCCGAGGCACTTGCGGATGAGATCCTCGCGCCCGGCCATGGTCTTCTGCACAAGATAGGGGTCGGCGATGTGCATGCGGGACATGCCGACGAAGTCGCTCACGCCCTCCTCCAGGAGCTGCTCGGCAAACTGCGGATGCTTGACGGTGTTGACCGCGATGACCGGGACGCTGACCTGGCTCTTGATGGCCTTGACAAAGCCGCTTCTCCAGCCCTCAGGGCTGTAGCAGGGCTCGATCATGGTCGCCGCGCTCGCGTACACGCCGCAGCTGACGTTGAAGTAATCGACATACGGCTCCAGGTACTTGGCGATCTCGACGCAGGCATCCTGGTCGTTGCCGCCCTCGACGAAGTCGTTGCCGTTGATGCGCGCGCCGACAACGAAGCCGGGCTCGACGACCTCGCGGATGCCCTTCAGGATGCGCACGATAAAGCGGCAGCGGTTTTCCATGGAGCCGCCGTATTCGTCGGTGCGTTTGTTCGTGTAGGGGCTCAAAAACTGCTGCAGCAGGTAGCCGTGCGCGCCGTGGATCTCCACACCATCGGCGCCGGCGGCCTGCGCATTGAGCGCGGCCTGAACGAAGAGGCCGACCAGCCGGTCAATGTCCTCGACGGTCATCTCGCGCGGCAGGATCGTGTCGCGGCCGACCACGCTGTTGAGCTCCACGCTCGGCGCCATGGCCTGACGTCCGCCGTTAATCGCCGGGGGGGCTTCGCGCCCGCCGTGATGCAGCTGGACAAAGATCTTGGCGCCGTGGCGGTGCACGGCGTCGCAGATGCGCTCAAAGCTCGAGATCTGGCGTGCATCCCAGATGCCGAGCTGAATGCGGTTGCAGTGACCGCTGTCCGGATCGACCGACGTGAACTCCGGGATGATGAGGCCGCAGCCGCCCTTAGCGCGCTCCTCATAGAACCGGACCTGCTCCGGCGTGGAGCAGCCGTTCCAATCGCCGAGCATCGTGCCCATGGCCGTCATGACCACGCGGTTGCGCAGCTCAAGCCGGCCGATGGTTCCCTTTTCAAATAGTTTTTCATAATGCATAAGCAGCAAACCTCAACTTTCAACTTTCTGCGTTTCTGCCATCCGGTGCTCACCCGGGCGGCGAAAAGGTAGAAAAACGCATTCGGCTCATATCAACTTTGCTGCCCTCATTCTATCGGGTTCCGGCGGCTGTGCCTATGTCATGTGTGAAAAAAACAGCAAGCAAAACCATGCACGATGCACAATGTACACGCACGCCGGTCCGGCGGTTTCGGCGGCGGACAACCTCCGCTGTCGAAATGAACAAAAACACCGCAAATTTTGTTCACAATGCACTTGCGGAGCGGCCGGTGTTCCATGTATAATGTTCTTGTTAATTTATTAACACTTGTTGTAAAAAAGGAGGCGCCCTATGCTGTTTTCAGAGCTGGCCAAACGCGTGGCGGAAAAATATCCGGAGGTCAAAACGGCCTACCCCATGGACTGCGAACTGAGCAACGTGGAGCTGTATGACCCGAGCGGGGCGGTCCCGCCGGTCGATTCGCTGAGCATCTATACCGCCCGGCAGATCAGCCAGGACATGACACTGCCGCTCTGCTTTGTGTGCGCGGGCACGCCCGACCAGGCGACGCACGACAAGATCGCTTACAGCGACAGCAATTACATCATCATCCCGCAGGTCTCGGTCGTGGACGTGGTGTATTACATCATGTCGCTCTTCGGCGACTCCTTCAAGCAGCAGAAGCTGTATTCCAACCTGATCTATATGCTGCTCAACGGCGCGGATCTGACGTCGGTGTTCTGCGAATTTTCCAAAGGCACCGGCTCACAGCTGCTGGCCATCGACATTTCCGGCAAGGTGCTGGCCTATTCCAAGCCGTTCAGGGTCAACCACCCGCACTGGATCCACAGCATCGAGGTCGGCTATCTGGATAACTACCTGATCGAGTACATCCTCTCGTACCGGGTCAAGCATAAGATGGACATGTCGCCCAACACGTTCGTGCTGTTCTGCAACCGGCTGCAGATGTACATCAAGGTCATCCGCGTCATTGCCGACAATGAGATCATCGGCTACGTGTTCATGGGCAATTACACCGGGGAGTTCCCGTGGTTCAGCGACAAGCTGATGCACCTGCTGGCCAAAAACCTGCACTCCACCCTGCTCGGCAGCCGCAGCTACAGCACCTACCGCTTCAACATGCACCAGAGCGTGCTCAGCAACATCATCGATGGCGCCAGCGAGGAGGAGACGATCCAGCGCATCAACGCCGCCAAGCTGACCTTCCCGCCGAATATGCGCGCGGTCGTGCTCAAGCCGAGCTATTTCAGGGGCAACGAATATCTTTACGATGTGCTGATGCCGCGCGTCGCGGAGATCCTGCCGGCCTCGCCGCGCGTGTATAAGAAAAACGCGATCGTCACATTCGTCGGCGTGGACAATGCGGGCGCGCTCCCGGAGGAGACGCGCACGGCCATTGAGACCCTCGCGGCCGACGGGCAGGTCCTCGTCGGCGTGAGCAATCTGTTCCACAAACCGTCGAAGCTCTACGTTTACTATCAGCAGGCGCTGCAGGCCATGTCCTTTTCGCGGCGGCTGTCGAACACCGGCGGTGTGTTCTTCTTCTCGGACTATGCGTTTTACATCATGCTCGACCGTATGGAGGACAAGCCGCTGCTTGAGCAGTGCCGCCATCCGGTGCTCGCCAGCCTGGAAGCCTACGACGCTGGCAAGAACACCGAGCTGTACGAAACGCTGAAGATCTACACCAAAACCGGCTTCAGCAAAAACCACACGGCCGAGCTCATGTTCATGCACCGCAACACGGTCAATTACCGCATCCAGCAGATCGAAAATCTGTTCTCCGTGGATTTTTCGGACCCGTCGCTGCTGTTCAAACTGCAGTATTCCTTTTACATCGACGCGTTTTTGAAAAACCGCTATTCCGATCTCGCGGCGCTGCCCGAAAAACCGGCAGGCGAATGACTCCGACGACGCGGGCG
>ERZ831979.2062-NODE-2062-length-15156-cov-3.271439_pt1 | contig 15156 bp, 10 predicted proteins | sample MGYA00519952_ERZ831979 | MGnify/ENA primary metagenome ERZ831979 (study PRJEB31850, sample SAMEA3708723) | human gut metagenome | biome: human gut; feature: human-associated habitat; material: faeces | place: China | collected 2014 ...
AGCAGAGAAGTAGGGCAAAAATTATCTGGGTATTTTTTAATTTTTGCCCTACAATAAACGATGCTGATTCTGACATTTACTTGCGCTAAATAAAGTTGCAGAGAATTTTCCGTAGACGGACACAGAGAGCCAGACGTCCATTTATGAATGTACATAAACTTAAAGTCTAAAACGAACCATGGATAAATTTACACAATCCTCACAATATTTTCACAGAGCACCTCTTGCCATTTCATTTTTTATTGTACGTTAAAAGCCATGGAAGAAACGCACCTCCAAATTTTTCACTCCGTCAATCGTTCATCTGCTCCATAAAGTACATCCTGGATGCAAAGTCTGGGAAATGCCTTATCTGTTCATTGTAGCCGGTGCCTCCAAATGCCTGCTTTAATTTTACTCCGGCATACATGAGTGCATCGCCATATGCACAGAAATCTTCTGCCTCACCATCCATTTTCACAAACTTTGCGATCAGATTATGTGCGACAGAATCCTGCCTGATATGCACCGGAGCCACGGTGTTTACAAGATCGCCGAACTCTTTTACATTATATTTCAAACTACGATTGTAAAAATGATATCTGGCTTCCGGGTTTAACCCATTCGGACGATAATATTCAAACTGCGTGTTCGGCGACACAAGTTTCTGCATCAGAAAGCCAACCGCTTTTTCCCGGTCTTCTGATACACACGTCCACTCCTGAATATTTCCGGTCAGCGGACCTGACAAACTGCCGGTGCTGCCCTGATCCGAAAAATTTCTTCCCCGGTAAAAAGAACCGGTCTGCAGCACTTTGCGCCACTCTTTATAAAGTGCGATCTGCGCTTTTACCGCATCGAAATCCTCCTTTTTCATGTCGCAGAAATTACATTCATATCCGCAGATTCCAAACGCTGCCACCTGAAATCTTGTCTCAAGTGGTGTCATTCGGAGCGTCTGGTGATTCGGGCAGGATGAGACATGTGCGCTCACCACGGACATTGGATAACCGTAACTGTATCCGGTCTGAATCTCCGCACGGCACAGTGCGTCTGTGTCATCACTCGCCCAGATCTGTGGGAAATACGATAAGATTCCAAGATCAAACCGGTTGCCACCTGCTGCACATCCCTCAAATAAAATTTCCGGGAATCGCTCTGTCAACTCCCTCATACACCGGTAAAGTCCAAGCACATAGCGGTGAGCCACCTCCCCCTGCCGCTCCGGTGGAAGTGTCTTTGAATAATAATCGGTCACGATCCGGTTCATATCCCATTTCACATAGGCGATATTTGCAGATGAGAACAGGTCACTCATCTGCCCAATGATATAGTCCTGCACCTCTGCCCGGCTCAGGTCGAGCAGCCGCTGGTTTCTTCCCTCGGAATGATTTTTGCCCGGAATATCCATCGCCCAGTCCGGGTGCGCCTGATAAAGTTCACTGTCCACGTTCACCATCTCCGGCTCTACCCAGATACCAAAATCCATACCGAGATCGTTGATTTTTTTACAGAGACCAGCCAACCCGTTCGGAAGCTTTTTCGTATTCACCTTCCAGTCTCCAAGCGACGAACGGTCATTGTCCCTGTGACCAAACCATCCATCGTCCATCACAAACAGTTCAATCCCTGCTTCTTTTCCGGCTTTTGCGAGCTGGAGCAGTTTTTTCTCATTGATATCGAAATACGCAGCTTCCCAGCTATTCAACAATACCGGGCGCACTTTTTTCTTCCACGCACCACGCACAATATGTTCCCGTACAAAGCGGTGCATACACTGGCTCATCCCATTGTAGCCGGCTTTGGAATAAGCCATCACTGCCTCCGGTGCCTCAAAGCTTTCCCCTGCCGGAAGCTGCCAGCAAAAATTCTGCGGATTGATTCCAGAGACAAACCTTGTTTTTCCATAGCTGTTCACTTCGACCGCCTCATAATGGTTTCCGCTGTATACAAGATTGAATCCATAGCAGTCCCCGGTATCCTCCGTGGTCTCTCTCCCACTTAACATCACAAACGGATTCGCTCTGCTTGCGGAAGTTCCGGTATAAGAAGCATTTACGTATTTCCCTGCTGCCACCGGGACATCCCATCTTCGCATCTCCCTCGCCCACGCGCCATGAAAGGAGGTAAACACATGATCCGATGTTGGAAAATCGACCTGACAGCTCATCAGCCGCCGGATCTGCACTGCATTTTCACCGTCATTGATGAGTTTTGCACTTCTTGTGATCACATCACAATCCTCATAAATATAATAATGAAGTTCTAATTTCAAAGCAGAATTGTTGTCTTTTAACGTCACACAGAGATGTTCCACCTGATTTTTTTCATCATAGGAAGCTGGCAATGCATCCTCTGCATCTCTCGCCTCTCTTCCCTCAAACCGGACAGACGATTCATACACAAAATCCGAGGAAAAACTTCCATCTTCATAGATAAGTTCCACAAACGGCTCCCTGATATCTCCCTTTCCATAAGAGGACATTTCCAGACACACATCTTCTAACGTATAGGCGTCATGCTCCCTGTCGTAGACACAGCTGTTGCCCGGCTGAAAGGTATGTTTTTCGATCAAAGGTGCGACCGCATTTTCATCCAGAGGCTCACACACATGGATTTTTCTTCCATAATATAAATGCTCCAACTGCCCTGTCGGCAATTTGCGGAACGCATAGGTCGTTTGTGCTGTATGTAACACAAAAATATCATTTGCTGTCTGAATCATGATTTTCTCCTCTTTTAATTCTGATGTTTTTTCTCTAATTCTTTGGAAATCTCCGTTAACTTCCGGTCTGTCAGAATATAACGTTTCTTAAATACGATAAATCCGATCACCAGCACAGCGATCGGAATGATCGTCATGGATAAACGCAGTCCCATGCGGGAGGATGCTGCGATCGGTTCCGTTACTACCGCTTCTTTGTTTGAACTGATATGGAACACAAATAAAACCATCGAAGATATAAATCCTGCGATTCCTGAGGCAAGCTTGACAACAAACGTCTGCATGGAAAAAATGACAGATTCGTCTCTCCGGTTATTTTTAAATTCACCATAATCTACCGTATTTGCTAAAAAGATGGTAATAATTACATTCAACACACCGACTGCCGCCATGATCAGTGCCGCCGGAATAAACAGCCATACGACAGAACTTGTTCCGGTTGCGGAAATAATAATGATCAAAATATATCCGGTCACTGCCATTCCAAAACAGGTATAGAAAATTTTAATCGTGTCCATGAATCTGCGGAGCACCGGAAACAGGATCATCATCGCCAGAATCTGACATCCGCCGCCGACCATATTAAACAGCGTAAAATCTCCCTGATAAGTACTTGGGCTGAAATCATATTTCAGAAAAAAGTAAACCAGCTGCTGGGTGATATATAAGGCCGTATTGATCATTACAATTGCAACTACAACCGTCATTGCCTGGTCATTCTGGATCAGTGCCCGAAACATCTCACCGATGGAAGCGTTCTTCATATCGACCGTTGATTTTTCTTTGATGCACAGACAGGTGATCAGAATGAAGATCACAAATAACACCGCAATGATCAGTGCAAATTTACTGTATCCGATACGGTTGATCTCATTGTCTGTCGTTCCACCGAATGCTTTTCCAAGTGCGGCAACACTCATGACCGTGACGATCGATACCAGTGCGGAGCCGACACCTGCGCAGGAACGTGCAAATGCAGACAATCCCTCTCTTTCTTTTCCAGCCTCGGTAAATGCCGGAATCATACTCCAGAATGGAATATCCATCATCGTGTAAGTCATGCCCCACAAAATGTAGGTAACAGACGCATATGCCACTAACCCTGCACCGTTTAATTCCGGTGGGATCGTGAACATCAGGTAAAGTACAACTGCGTTTGTGACCGTACCGACAAGCAGCCACGGACGAAATTTTCCCCATCTCGTTTTTGTCTTTGCGACCAGCACACCCATGATCGGGTCGTTAAATGCATCAAACACGCGGGCTGCCATCAAAAGAACTGCGATCGCTGCTGCGCTGATTCCCATAACATCCAGAAAATAAATGGAAATGTAGCTGGCGGAAAGCATGTAGACCATATCCTTTCCCACTGCCCCGATTCCATAGGCAAATTTCTCTCTGCCACTCAAACTTCTCTTTGCTTCCATCGTAAAAATCTCCTTTTTCTCCATTAAAAATTCATCATTTCTGTTTATTTTTTAATCCCATTGCAAGTTCCACAACTTTGTAAGCACCGTCATAAAGACCTGCCTTTTTATTCGTTACAATGTTCTGACACATATCTGAAAGAAAAGTATCGTCCTGTAAAAATAATTCCAGCATCTGGATCGTGTGCGGAATATCCCGGCACTCTAACGTTCCGTCTCCCACCTCCGCAGAATGGATCGCACCCCACATCTCATGTTTTCCCACGCGGCGGATGAACAGTTTCGGCACCGGATAAAATGCGAGTTCGCTCGGTTTTGTTACCAGGACATCACAGCTTCTCATGAGAAGATTCGTGCAGTATACCGCCTCGAAAATATTTTTGTGCCAGAATCCGTGGATTCCCTCGATTTTCTCCTTCTCATCCAGTGCTTTTTTTGCAAATGCTTCCGTATCTGCCCAGTGATCAAAGTGTTCTGTTGCATATTTTTTCATCTCAGGAATCTCTGCAAGCAATGATTCCCAAACATTTTTGTAATCGCCCACATTGACGTATAACGCCGCCTGCTTCTTCTCAATATATGGAAGCAGGAATTTGATGATCGCTGCAAAAATCTCCTTCTGCGCACCAGCCCCGCCAATCGTTAAAAGGAAACGCATCGGCTCGCCATTCTCTTTTCTTTTGATACGCGCCGCACAGTCCGCTTCGATGCCCTGCACAAGTTCATGGTCAATGTAATGTCCTGTGTATACAAGGCTGTCGGATGGCATTGGTTTATTTACTTTATCTTTATTCATGCCGTTTAAAATGCGGTATCCCATATAGGAATTATGACACTGGATCGTATGCACGCTTCCCTCTGATAAATGTAGTGCCATCGGCCAGTTATCCGGGATCGCGTTCACCACGTATTTCATTCCGGCATGTACGGCTGCCTGCGCCGGCCAGACATGTGTTCCGATCACCGGAATATTCTTCGGCACATTGCGGTACACCGGAGCCATCAGCTCCGCATTTTTCTGGTCTGCCGCATTGTAGGACAATGCCCGGAATCCCTCATAATTCATTGGCTCCCAGACCAGTTTGTTGAAGATTGGATTTTTCGAGAGCCTTGAGCCAAGTGAATACAGATCATTCTGTGCGCCGATCACTTTCGTGCAGGTCGTCTCTCCATAGGAATTTAAGTCCATCCAGTAAGGCGTATAACCCATCGCCTTCGCCGCAGACGCCATCGCCATCGAAATGCGGTAGTGTCCGAATCCCATACGGATATTTCCGACAATGATCCCTTTTTCTGTGTCAAATGTACCTTTTCCCGCATGTGCATTGACATCATAATGTGCATTCTCTGCCGGATTTCCAACCAGAATATTATAAACCCCCAGGGAATCTCCGATATAACGGTTCTTCTCGACCGACACCTCATAATTTTTCCGGGAGTCATCTCCAAATTTTTTTATATATTTCTTTTTGGACTTCACTGCCTTTTTGTAAACCTTGTCCGGCATTTTATTTCCAAAAATCACGCTTGATCTGTCTGTCATGTTTTCATTCTCTCCAAACTTTATTTATTTCTCTCACTTCGAACCGTAAAACCGATTTTTATCTCCGTGTCACAATCCCGTATGATAAGTGCCGCATTCTGCTTTTCTCCTGGCTGAAGCCTTTTGCTCTTCACATAAGCGCCGCCCATTCCTCCCTGCAAAGCCACCGTCTTTGGTCCAATGATCTCAATCGGTCCCTCTGTTTCAAAAGTAAGTGGTTCATTGTAAAATGGAAGGATATTGCCGTGTTCGTCCTGTGCCTGAATCCGAACCTCAGCCACATCATAACTCTCTGCGTCGATCAGATTCTCATGATCCGCCACTGCTGAGATCTTCCGCTCTGTCATCGGTTCTTTGATGATTGTTTTCACCACCCGCTCCTGCCTTGTAGATACATCCACCATCACCGCCTCAAAACGATACGTTGTGGAGGTGCCACCCCAGTCGCCAATGTATTTGTTATACAACCGGACTGCCTCTTCCATATTCATATGATAGCGAAGAATCAGCCATATTCCCGTCGCATAAATGGACTTTGGAAGCTTTGCGAACCCAAACCTGGTAAACGCATTCAAAGCTTTTTTCACACCGGCTTCCTGTCCCGGTTTCATATGTTCTTCCTGCAGGGCATCTCCGATAAAATCGTTGATAAGGATCGGACCGTGTTTCAGATGTGTGTACGGGGAATCTGCGGCACTGTACTCCTTAATGAACCGGTCATTTTTATACATCCGCACCTTATCCGCATTCGTAAAAATATAGGTTTCCCCGCGGTTACATCCCGGATGTTCCCCAATATCCATGGAAGAACTTAATTCCAGCACCGGCTCTTTCTCCTGCTGACAAGCATAGACCGCCGCTGCCAGTTTCGGATTGCGGAACATATCCATGACTCCGTGATAACAGATGCGGTCACCACTTCCGAAATCCTTGTGAGTGTTGTAATCAAACATGCACCAGCCAAAGCATCCTGCAATGTCCTCCTCGGCTGCCACCGCATCCAAAACATTTGCATGGCGGAGCGCATGCTCTGCCCGGTGTTCTTCCCAGTCAAAAGTCTTCGTCGGATACATATGCCCATTGTATTCACTGATGAGGTATGGTTTTTCCATATCCGATGTCACATTCTTTTTCGGCTCACATCCCTTTGCTTTTCCATCATGCACAAAATCATTGTAGGTATACACATCTTCCAGCAGACTGCTTTTTCTGTTTGCACGCACACCACCTGTCGGTCTCGAATCATCGAATTCATGCGCCGCCTCATTTGTTCTTCTGTAAAATGCATCATCATCCTGCGATTCATTAATACGCACGCCCCAGAGAATGATCGACGTGTGATTCCGGTACTGTTTTACCATATCCCTGACATTTTCCACCGCCTGATCTTTCCATGCAGCATCACCGATATGCTGCCATCCCGGAATTTCGGTAAAAACAAGCAGCCCTATTTCGTCACACCGCTCTATAAAATAATGGGACTGTGGATAGTGGGAGGTGCGCACTGCATTCACCCCCAGCTCCCTCTTTAAAATATCCGCATCCAACCGCTGCATGGATTTTGGCATTGCATATCCAACATACGGGTAACTCTGGTGACGATTTAAACCTCTCAGTTTTATTTTTTTGCCGTTCAGATAAAATCCGTCTTTTTTGAATTCTGCCCTGCGGAATCCGATTCGGTCTATCCTCTCATCCATTAACTTTCCATCACAGATTAATTCTGTCTTAACTTCATAAAGTTCCGGATGTTCCAGATCCCACAGGATCACATTTTCTACCGGATAGGAAAGCTGCATGGAAGTGCCGGAGATTTCACTCTCCCCTAATGGCCGATACTCTCCTGTCTTTTTATTTTTAAGACTCTGTTTTAAAAACAATCCCTCCTGCGTTCTTTGCACCGTCACCTCAGAGATGAGTTCCGCATTCTGGTCATCCATTTGTCCAATGTTTGTCCTGATAAAAATATCTTCGATGTAGTCTTTATTTTTAATATCCAGATAGACATCCCGGTAAATGCCGCCGTATGTCATATAGTCGATCACATAACCAAACGGTGGAATATTCAAGTCCTCCCTGCTGTCTACTTTCACGACAAGGATATTTTTTTCTCCATAGCGGAGTGCTCCGCTGATATCCATCGTAAAAGCTGTGTATCCACAGTGATGTTCTCCCACTTTCTCCCCATTTAAAAATACTTCGCTGTCATGGGCTGCACCATCAATCGTCAATAATATCTTTTTCCCCTTCCACGCTTCCTCTGCCTCGATGACTCTTCGATAACCACTGATCATCTGATAACAATGTTCATCAAAATAGTGAAGCGGCGTTTCCTTACAGGTATGTGGAAGCCTGACATTCTGCATTGTACTGTCATCATAAGCTGCCTCTGTCATAGAAGCTTCAAACTGTTCTGCAAACTTCCAGTCATTATTCAAATAAATACGTTCTGACATCATCCTCACCTCTCTGTTCTTCTGTGTAACGAACTCCATGCTATCTTTTACCTTGTAATTCCATCCACCAGTATATTGACTACTTCCTCTAACGCCTCATTGTAGGAAATCTGATTTGTGATCAGAATATCTCTCTGGAAAAACTGCTCAAGAGTTGCCTCCAGCATGGTTTTCAAAATCGGAATCTGAATCGGCCGGACCGTGCCCTCATGAATCCCCTGCTGGATCAACGCGATCGTTGTCTCCCAGCCTGTCTCTAACCGCTGCTCCACTTTTTTATAAATTTTTGGATATTTATCTTTCAATAAATATAGCTGCCGAAAATCAATGTCTTTATAACCCTCCGGGAGCACTCCTAAAATTGCCCTAATCTTCCCAACCGTATCAAGCGAAGTATCCGAGAGTACTTTCTGCTCGCTCTCTTTGATGGAATCAAAACAGTAATCCACCATCTCTGACACCAGTGTATTCTTATCCTGAAATACGGTATAAATCGTTTTCTTACTGATTCCAAGCAGGGCGGCGATATCATCCATCGTAAACTTCAATCCCTTTTTATTAAATGCCTGAATCGTTCCCTCTAAAATGGTCTCCCGTAACTCCATGTTCTCTCCCCTTTTCGTCTGTATTCTGTTTCTTACTTTTGCTCTTTCATTTGTCTGCATCATTTTATCTATGTTCTCTGCTTGGAAACTATTTTTTATATTTCAGTTTCCACTATTGTAGCATGTTCCGTTTTTCCTCACAAGAAACTATTTCCACAAAAATAGTTTCCATTTTTTGTAGAAATGTACCAACAGGAATCCCTGCTTGCATACTATGAAAATGTCGATTAAAATAAAATAAGTCAGGCACATTCCGTTACCTCTTTTTACATAACATGTAACAGAATTCTGACCTTTGTTTTTACTATCAGAAAGGAATTTTATCTATGAAAACATTATATTTTGAATGTAAGATGGGTGCTGCCGGAGACATGCTCATGGCTGCCCTTTATGAAATATGCGACCAGAAAGAATTATTTTTGCAGACGATGAATCAGGCTTTCTCGGAATATGGGATTCAGATTTCTGCGGAAGAATCAAAAAAGTGCGGCATTTCCGGCACACATATGCATGTTATGATAAACGGAGAAGAGGAAGGCGTGCATGTACATGAACATGTACATACACATACCCATGATCACACAGAAGCAGAACATGTACACACGAACAAGCATGAGGCAGCTGAACATCATCATGATGAATCTTCCCATGCGCACACGCATCACAGTTATCAGTCCATCCTCGCACAGATCGAACACTTACAGCTTCCTGCCCAGGTAAAAGCAGATGCCGCTGCTATCTATCGCCTGATCGGAGAAGCAGAATCTGCCGTACACAACACCACATTAGAACAGATTCATTTTCATGAGGTTGGAACTTTGGATGCGCTGGCTGATGTCTGTGGCTGTGCTCTTCTCATGTATCTGATTACACCGGAAAAAGTATTCGCTTCCCCGCTTCATGTCGGAAGTGGTTTTGTAAAATGCGCCCACGGTATCCTCCCTGTTCCGGCTCCTGCGACCGCGGAGCTTTTAAAAGGAATCCCTTTTTATACCGGTTCCATCAAGGGCGAACTTCTGACGCCAACCGGTGCCGCTATCCTTCGTCATTATGTGGAAGGTTTTGAAGAAATGCCTGTTATGACTTTAGAACATATCGGCTACGGCATGGGACAAAAAGACTTTGAAACCGCCAACTGTGTCCGGACATTTCTCGGTAATGTTCAGGCGAACGGTTATGATGATAAAATTTTAAGTATCTCCTGCAATCTGGATGATATGACAGGCGAAGATATAAGCTTTGCTGCGGAAACCCTTTTAAACGCCGGCGCACTCGATGTATATACGATCCCGATCCAGATGAAAAAAGGCAGACCAGGGATTATCCTGACCTGCCTCTGTCCGCTGTCTGAAAAAGAAAAGTTCACAAACCTTTTCTTTCAGCACACAACCACCCGCGGCATCCGTTATGCTGTTTACGAACGTGCAAAACTTGTCTCCACGTTTGAGACAAAAGAAACTCCTTACGGAAAAATCCGCATAAAAAAAAGTTCCGGTTATCATGTAAACCATGAAAAACCGGAATTTGAAGATTTAAAAGCCATTGCCTTAAAACAGGGCTGTTCCCTGGAAGATGTACGAAATCTGCTCGACTGATATGCAAATAAATCCCAATAGGATTTTATCCTGAACACTCTATCTATTATTATGTTATGTGTATATCTGCAGACTACACGGTACCTATTTATACATTTGCAGTCTGATTCATATGTGCATACATCTGTGTTGTTGAAATATCGGAATGTCCTAATATCTCCTGCACGCTCTTTAAGTCTGCCCCGCTGCACACAAGATGTGCAGCAAAAGAATGTCGCAGCATATGCGGAGTGATCTCGGACTCTATTCCTGCCCGCTTTCCATAGGCCTTGATCAGCTTCCAGAATCCCTGACGGCTCATCGCATCCCCGGAACAATTTGTAAACAACCAGATGGAATCCTCATCCTTCACCAACTGTGGACGTCCATCCTTGATATATCTGACAAGTGCGTCCTTTGCCACCGGAGTCATTGGAATCATACGCTCCTTGTGTGAATCTACACATGTAATATACCCGGTATCAAAATTCACATCTGTTAATTTCAAAGAGATCAATTCAGAAACACGGATTCCTGTTGCATACAACAATTCAAGCATTGCTTTATCACGCAGACCTTTCGCCGAATTATCCTTCGGCTGGGCTAACAGGCGGTTTGTTTGCTCTGTTGTCAGAATAGTTGGGGCTTTCTTCTCCACCTTTGGAGCTTTCAGTTCAAAAGCTGGATCTGCGCTTGTCCTTTGTTCTAACTCTTCATAGTGAAAGAATGCTTTCATGGACGCAACACTTCTGGATACTGTTGCAGGCTTTAATCCTGACTGTTCTAACTCTATCACATAAGAATTCAGAACTTCTGGGGTAACAGCGTCAATTCTATCCACTCCATGTGCTGTTAAATACAGAGTCATCTTCTTTAAGTCTCGCTCATAAGATACTTCTGTATTCTCTGAAGTTTGTTTTTCCTGATGAAGATATTGGATAAAATTATGTATATCCTGATTCATGCTCATTACCTGCCCCAATTCTTTTCTCTCAATGTAAACTCTTTCAAGCCGAAAAAATACCTCATTTTCGAGGTATATTCCCTATTATAATGATTCAGAAATCAAATTGCAATCAGTATTTTTGCCTGTTTTTTGTTTCTTTTTGTCCATATACAACATGTCGTTTTTTGTAATTTCTGTCTTACCATATGTTGTAATTATTCATTACAATTTTTTTACATACATATTACATAATCTGCCCCATTTTCGCTGTCATAGTACTTTTTTCAGGAAAAACGGTGAAATATACCCCTCTGCAAGACACCCCAGCACAACGAGCAAAGCACAGACAACTATTATCTTTCTTTCTCTTCCTCTCTCATACACGGTGAACGCCAGTAAATAGAAAATCCACTGCGGAAGCATTGCCAGTAAAACTGCTGCGATTCCAGACAGTCCCCGTTCTATCACTGACATTGTGATAAATATTCCTGTCAGGAACAGAAAAAATGCCAGAAAAACCCTTGTCACAATCCTCCTGTCAAATACTGTTCCAAGCAGCAGAATCAGAATCATTCCCTTCAGCCGCATGAAAAAAATATACCAGAAATACTGGTCATAGGACATGCTCCAGAAAGTGACCGCTGACTGATCCCAGAAGGAAGTCACACCATAGGTATTCAACAAACTGCTTCCCATAAAATTGACAATCAATATTCCGGCAAAGAAACATAATGCATAGATAATCTTATTTTTTTGAATCACAATTTTCTACCAAAAATCAATCTTACTAATAATCTATGCTTTTCCAGAATCCTTATTCAGCAAATTCTTATAGGCGAGGATTGCAGAAACCGTCTTGGAATCCTGTATTTTACCTGCATAGATCATTTCACACAATTCGTCTACATCATGTGCTTCCACGTCAATCGCTTCTCCCTCATCCAGATGCTGTGCACTCTTCACTAAATCTCTTGCAAGGTACACATCAATAAATTCATCACAAAATGCAACGGTTGTCCGAAGGGAAAGTAAAAATGTCAGATTCTCACTCCGGTATCCGGTCTCCTCTTCGAGTTCCCTTGCAGCACACACTCTGGTGTCTTCTGTCACACTGTCTCTCGCTCCGGCAGGAATCTCTAATGTCATACGCTCCAAAGCATTCCGGTACTGTCTCACCATTAGCAGTTTTCCATCCTCACGCACTGCAACAACTGCCGCAGCTCCCTTTCTATGTGAGACAAAATCCCATTCTTCTGTTTTGCCATTTGGAAGTTCCATTGTGTCTTTGTATACATCAAGAATGGTACCTTTCATCACTAATTCCCGCTTCATTCTTTTTGCATGTTCACTCATCTTTCTTTCCTCCTGCTTCTTCTGATTCTATGATTATTTTATAACAATCGAATGCTTTTTCATATAAAAAAGAAGATTCGAAACAGGATCCATCCTCTTCAAATCTTCTTTTATGCTCTCTTTGTCAAGCTATTTCGCAAAATCCGTTACACGTGACTCGCGAATTACATTTACTTTAATCTGTCCAGGGTATTCCAATTCAGACTCAATCTGTTTTGCAATATCGCGTGCTAATAATACCATGTCAGCATCACTGATCTGTTCTGGAACTACCATAATTCGAATCTCTCTACCTGCCTGAATAGCAAATGATTTTTCTACTCCCTTAAATCCGTTTGAAATATCTTCTAACTGTTTTAATCTGTTGGTATAAGTATCAAGTGTCTCTCTTCTTGCGCCAGGTCTGGCCGCACTGATTGTATCAGCAGCCTGCACAATACAAGCAATCAAAGACTCAGGTTCTACATCACCATGATGAGCCTCAACTGCATTGATAATAATTGGAGATTCTTTGTATTTTCTACATAAATCAACACCAATCTGAATATGAGATCCTTCCATATCATGATCCACAGATTTACCAATATCATGTAAAAGACCTGCACGTTTTGCAGTTCTTACATCTACACCAATTTCCGCTGCCAATAATCCGGAAAGCTGTGCTACTTCAATAGAATGCTTTAATGCATTCTGTCCGTAACTTGTCCTGAACTTCATTCTGCCGAGTAAGCGAACGAGTTCCGGATGAATTCCGTGAACACCAACTTCTAATGTTGCTGCTTCACCTTCCTCACGGATCATTGTTTCAACTTCTTTTTGTGCCTTTTCTACCATTTCTTCGATTCTAGCCGGATGAATACGTCCATCTACAATCAATTTTTCCAAAGCAATGCGGGCAACTTCTCTTCTGATTGGATCAAATCCAGACAAAATAACTGCTTCCGGTGTATCATCAATAATTAAATCCACACCTGTCATCGTCTCTAACGTACGAATATTACGTCCCTCTCGTCCGATGATTCTACCTTTCATCTCGTCATTCGGAAGCTGTACAACAGAAATTGTTGTCTCTGCCACATGGTCTGCTGCACATTTCTGAATGGCAGTTACCACATAATCTTTGGCCTTCTTATCAGCTTCTTCCTTTGCCTTGTTTTCCATTTCTTTGATTAATTTTGCGGTATCAAGTTTAACATCTTCTTCAACGGTTTTTAAGAGATATTCCTTTGCTTGTTCGGAGGTTAATCCAGAGATTCTTTCCAGTTCCTGTAAACGCTCTTCATTGAGCTTTGCGACCTGCGCTTTCTGTTTGTTGATCTCTTCTTCCTTTGCAGCAAAACCCGCTTCGCGTCTCTCGATTGACTCAAGCTTCTTGTCCAGATTCTCTTCCTTCTGTACAACACGACGCTCGCTGCGCTGAATCTCTGCCCGGCGTTCTTTTACTTCCTTATCCAGATCGTTCTTCACACGAATGGATTCTTCCTTCGCCTCAAGCATTGCCTCGCGCTTCTTGGTCTCCGCTGTCTTCACCGCCTCATCAATAATCTCTCTTGCCTTCTCTTCTGCGTTTCCAATCTTGGCTTCCGTCACCTTCTTATGGTAAGCAGATGTAACAAAATAGACCACGATGGCAGTCACTGCGATAGCAACAACAACAGCAATCACTGTCTCCACAGGAGCACCTCCTTTATTAAGTTTTCATTGTACATATAACACATATAACATAAAAATATAATCGTTATCTGTCATAAATTACAACACATAAATTTTATTCTATTTCATGAATTATGTCAAGTGAATAACTGTACAATATGCATAATATTGCATTTCATTTTTACAAAAATACAAGATATTGTACTGAAATTTATTTTAAAATTCGTCGAAAAAATGCTCTTCGCGCATCACTGCAAGAATATCACTGCTCTTAAAACCGCGCCTCATGAGGAACTGATACATCCGCTGCTGTTCCCTGCGGTCTGCCTGCGCCGCATCGTAGTGCCGCTTCTCTAAAAGCTCCGCAATCTGTGCCCGCTCATCCGACACAAACTCCTCCGCGAGTGCCTGCTCAATCTGCTCCCGCCCTACCCCCTTTTTCATGAGGTCCATCTTTAAGCGCTGGCTGCTCTTCTTCTGCTGGTGATAGCGGATATACTGCTTCGCATAACGCAGGTCATCGATATAGTGATACTGCTTTACATACTCCACCGCCGCCGCAACACACTCCTCGGGATAACCGTTCTGGCGGAGCTTTTCACAGAGCTGCGACTCCGTGCGGTCCATGCGCTCCAGCAGAAACAGTGCACGCTTTTTGGCTCTCTTTCCGACAATCTCCGTCAGAATCTTCTCATATAGTGATACCGGCAGATACGCATCCTCCGTCATCAAAAGCGTGCTCTCCGCCTGCGGCAGTCCCCGGATCTCGCTCCGGTAGAGTGTAAATTCGGTTCCGTTGTCAAACCGGAAAAACACCCGTCCCTTCTCACGTCTGGCTACTTCCTTTACCTGGACTTCCTGCATGATCTGTCTGTCGCACTCCTATCCTTATTCT
>ERZ831979.2067-NODE-2067-length-15095-cov-5.215160_pt1 | contig 15095 bp, 10 predicted proteins | sample MGYA00519952_ERZ831979 | MGnify/ENA primary metagenome ERZ831979 (study PRJEB31850, sample SAMEA3708723) | human gut metagenome | biome: human gut; feature: human-associated habitat; material: faeces | place: China | collected 2014 ...
ATAGTAGTCTGCTGATAATTGGGATGGATTCCTTCCTTCATTGCTCTTGTTCACCCCTTTCTGGTTCACTCGTCGCCGCGGCATCGCCGCAAACGCAACTGTGATAATAGCACACTCTTCCCGCAAATGCAAGTATTTTTCGCTATTTTCACAAAGAAATTTCTTCTCCGCAGGCGAAGAAATACAGAATGCGCTCCGTCACCGGCTTTTCCAGTATCCGCGACAGCGCTCCGGCGTAAGCGTCCAGCTGCGGCCGATAGGCCTCCGCCCGCTGGGACGCCTCTGCCGCTGTCACCCGATCAGTCTTGAAATCCACCACCGTCAAACCCGCCGTCGTCTCAAACACGCAGTCTGCCACGCCCTGCAGGAGTATCTCCTCCCCTGTTGCCGCGACGTCATAAATACCCGCATCGGTGAGCAGCGCGAAGCGGTACTCCCGCCACACCTGCGGCGCAGTCCGTATCCTCTCTGCCAGCGACGACGCCAAAAACTGCGCCAACGCCGGGATATCCAGCGCCGCAGCCTGCTCCGGCGCCAGCAGCCGTCGGGCCGTCAGCGTCTCCGCAAAAGCCGTCACTGCCTCTGGTGCCGCAGGGGTATCCAGCGGCAGAAACTGCATCGCCAGGTGCATGGCTGTGCCGCGCTCTGCCCCGGTCAGTCCGCGCTTTTCCTGCAAAAACCGCGGTTTCTCCGGTGCGGCGGTCCGCCGCGCCGGCAGTGTCCCCTCGGCGATCTCCTGATCGATGGCCCGCCCCTTCAGCTGGGTAGCCGTCACCTTGGAGGGCGTCACTGTCGCCGCTCTGTGACTGTACCGGAATACCAGCGCCGCCTCGTCCGGCTGCGGATCCGGTGCCTGCGATCCCGGCTCCTCCGCCGGCATCGTCGCACCGCCGTCCTCCTCACCGCTGATGCGGTGCAGCCGCATTGTCAAGCCCTCCGGCCCGTCGTACAGTACCGCGGGACGTACCCCGGCGTAGTCGTGGAACACCCCTGCCTGATATGTGCTCAGCAGCGCCAGCAGCAGCCAATCGCCCGGGCAGTTTACCGCGGCCACCGCCTCCGGCGGCGCCGGCAGTTCTGCCAGTGCACACAGCTCCTTGAGGTGCTTCTCCGGGTTTTTCCGCGAGCATACCATGATGAGCTTCTCCTGTGCACGGGTCATGGCTACATACAGTATCCGCAGCTCCTCCGCCTTGGCTTCCCGTTCCAGCGTCAGCGCCAGCGCCGTTTTGGAGACGGTGTCGTACCGCAGCCGGCGTTCCACCTCCACGCGCTCCGCACCAACGCCCAGCTGGGGATGGACCAGCACCGGTCGATCCAGGTCCTGTCGGTTGAAGCTCCTGTTCAAGTCAGCCAGGAACACCACCGGAAACTCCAGTCCCTTGGACTTATGCACGCTCATCAAGCGCACACCGCCCGCTGCACCTGCAGTGGTAATGGCCGGCGCATCGCCGCTTTCCAGCAGCTGCCGTACCTGCCGTACACAGTCAAACAGGCTCGTTCTGCCGCCCTGCACAAGCCGCCGTATATAGTCATACAGTGCCCTCAGACGCGCCTGGCGGGCTGTACCGTCCTCCATGGCACCGAAGATCGCCTGCACTCGGCAGCGGTCATAGATATACCACAACAGCTTATCGGCGGACAGTTCCCGCGCCACCTGCCGCAGCTCATGCAGCAGCGACAGGAACGCCTGCGCGTCCTCACCCTCATCCTGCCGCAGCGCCTCGTAATAATCCCCCTCACGCTGTACGGCCCGTATCTCCGCCAACCGGTCGGCGCTCATGCCTACCAGTGGCGAACGCAGCACCGCGATCAGCGGCACATCCTGTCGTGGGTTATCCACCACCTCCAGCAGTGACAATACCACTGCGACCTCCATCGCCGAGAAGAAATCCTCACTTTCCCCGCCGTCGCAGGGGATCCCCTCCCGTGCCAAGGCGGCGGCGAATACCGTCTGCCGGGCGCTGGGTGAGCGCATCAGTATCACGATATCCTCCGGTGCTGCCGGACGCATGGTGCCGTCCTCGCCCCGGACAGTGAACCCTTCGTCCAGCATACGGCGAATACGCTTTGCCACGAACCGCGCCTCAGCCTCCGCCCGGTCGAACCGCTGCTCCGGTGTGTCCTCCACAGCCAGATAGTGGAACTCCGTCTCCCGCGGCACCTCCGGATAGTATCCCGCCCCAAAGTGAAGATGCTGCTCCTCTGTATAATCCAGCTCGCCCATTTCCCGGGACATCAGCGCCGCGAACACAAAGTTCGCAGCCGCCAGCACCTCCCGGCGTGACCGGAAGTTACGGCTCAGTACCCGCCGCCGCGGCGCACCCGGCGCAGCGTGGTCCGCATCGGCATAGGTCCTGTATTTTTCCAGGAATATCCCCGGTTCCGCCAGCCGGAACCGGTAGATGCTCTGCTTCACATCGCCCACGGCAAAGATATTCTCTCCCTGCCGCGATACCGCCCGGAAGATACAGTTCTGCACTTCATTAGTGTCCTGATATTCGTCCACCATGATCTCCCGGTACCGCCGGGACACCTGCTCGCCAAGCTCCGTGGGCGTTCCGTCCTGGCGGCACAGCATCTGCACGGCGTAGTGTTCCTGGTCAGAGAAATCCATAGCGTTCCGCCGCACCTTCTCTGCCCGGAACCGCTTGTCGAAGTCCCCTGTCAGTGCCAGCAGCGCCCGCATAGCGGGCGCGATGACCTGCAGATCGCCCAGCAACTCCGTCTCCGCCGTCTGATACGGCGCGGACAGCTTCTTCAATGCGTCACGGCACTTTTCCAGCACCGCCCGCGCCGCGTCCTTCGCCCCGGCGCACTCGTCCCCCTTCACCACACCCATCCGCCGGAAGGCCGGCTGCACACGGCCCATGGCATCCCAGCCTTCCCGGGCCGCGGCCGCGTATTCCCGCAGCTGCGCCGCCGTTTCGAAAAACCGATCTCCATAGGCGTTATACACGCTCTCGCAGTCTTCCATATCCTTCACGGCGCGTTCCAGCCGCCCCGCCCAGTAACTGGCGCGGCGCACCGTGTCCTCCATGATCGTCCGGCCGTACACGCTGTCGCCCAGCCGTTCCGGCAGGTTCGCCCAGCTCTCCGCAGCCTTCTCCAACCACTTGTCCGGGTAGGGATGGCTCTGCAATTTTCCGTGCAGCTCCGGCACCAGCGCCGCCAACGCCCGGTCATCCCGGCCGAAGCCCAGCGTCTCCGCCAACGCCCGGCAGCCTTCGTCCCCCTGCTCGATCCGCTGATAGAACGCCTCCAGTGCATCCTCCAGTGCCCGCTGCTTCAGCACGCCGGCCTCCGTCTCATCCAGGATACGGAAGTCCGGCGTCAGACTCCGCCCATCCACCGGCTCCAGCAGATGGATATGCTCCCGCAGCAGCCCTGCACAGAAGCCGTCCACCGTCTTGATGTCCGCCTGATACACCCGGAACATCTGCTGCCGCAGGTGACTGTTCTCCGGGTCCTGTGCCACCCGCTTCGCCAGCTCTGCGGCCAGCTTTGTCCGCAGTTCGGCGGCAGCGGCGCGGGTAAATGTGATAATAAGGAAATCGTCTATGTGGCAGTGTTCCTCCGTCAGATAAGCGAACACACGCTCTACCAGCACCTTCGTCTTGCCGGATCCGGCGGCGGCGGACACCAGCAGGCTGCCGCCCCGGTCCTCCACTGCCCCACGCTGCTGTGCCGTCAGTTGGATATCAGCCACGGCGCGTCACCTCCTCGTCCACCAGCTGCCAGAATTCTTCCGGCGTGGTCTTTTGCAGATAATGGGGCTTGTCCCGTTTCTCGTCAAACCAGCAGGCCGACGCGAAGGGGCACCAGTCGCAGGCACTTTCCTGAGGCCCCCTGCGGCATGGATCTGCGTCAATATTGCCATCGCCCAGTTCCCGGGCTACCTTCCGCAGCAGCTCGTCCACATACCGACCCATTTTGCCCATCTGGGCCGCATCCGCCAACACACTGGCCGCCAAACCGCTGACCGAACCGTCCTTTTTCACTGCAATAGGCAAATAGCAGGGTGACTCCAGCGCACTGTGCTCCATGGCTGTCAGCACCTCTGGGTCGGATAGCACCATGCCCGTCCGACGCAGCTCGCCCCGCAGCAGCGCAGCCAGCTTGTCCGGCGCGATGGCCCGATCCGCCTTTTTAACGACGTCCCTCGCCGGCAGGTACAGCACTCCCGCCGGCTCCACCGCCGCCCCAAAATAGTCCCCGCCGTACCGCTGCAGTGCGAAAAGATACAGCAGCATCTGAATACCCAGGCCGTAGCGCACATCCGCCAGATCAAAAGCCTTTTTCCCGGTTTTGTAGTCCACTACCCGCAGATATAGCTTCCCGTTCTTCAGCCAGCCGTCCACCCGATCCACCTTACCGGTGACGGACAGCGTGGTATCTCCCGCCGTCACCGTGACGGCAGGCAGCTGTCCGTTTTTGCCGCCAAAGCCCAATTCAAAGGCCACAGGCCGGAAATCCGAATGCTCCAGCTCATCCAGCACGTTCTCAACAATGACCAACGCCGTCTCCCGCAGCCGGGAAAACAGATACCGGAACCGTGCGCTCTTCTCGCCGTAGCCGTCGATGACCGTCCGGACATACTCATCCGTATACCGCCGCACCAACGCCGCCAGCGCCGGTCTTTCCGGCCGCTTCCCCTGCTGCTCCACCTCCCGCAGGACATTCTCCAGCAGATAGTGGATAAACGTCCCCACCTCCGGCGCCTGGAAATCCGCCTTTGTCCGTTCCCTGGCCCGCAGGCCGTACTCCATGAAATAGCCAAAGTGACAGCTCTTCACCTGGTCCAGCCGCGAGGCGGACATGGCCAGCGTACTGCCGTACAGGCTGCGTACCGCCCCGGGTGACAGCCTTCCCCGGCCCATAGCCCGGGCCGCTGCCATCTTCTCCAGCGTACCGCCCTGTCCATGCATCTCAAAATAACGCCACAGCGCACCGCCGGGCCGCTGTCCCGCCAGTGCCAGCGCTGCCGCAGGCAGTCCACAGCGGTACGCGCCGTCTTCCCGTTGTATTTCCACTTGAGGGAACAGCTTGCGGATACGCTCTACCACAAAGGACGGCAGCAGCTTCGCCCCCGACTCATCGCCGGCGCACCAGGACACGGTCAGTGTCTCCGTTGGCTGGGCCAGGGCGGCATAGATATTCTGCAGCTCATTGCTCAGCGGGTCGAACGTGGCGTCGGACAGCAAGATTCCCTGCTGCTGCAAAAGCTCACGCTCCTGTTCGTCCAATATACCGCCGCCCTTCTCCACCGTGGGCAGCACATGGTCATTGGCGCCCAGCAAGAAAAGATGCCGCACTGTATGGCGGTCATTGCGCGTCAAGGGGCTTACCTTTACCTGGTCCAGCGCAGCGGGTATGGTGGCCACGGCATACTGGCTCAGCGTCAGCCGCAGCAGCCGCGCAAACTCATCGCCGTCCACCTCCGTGTCACCCAAAAGCGCCACGAACTGATCCAGCACATCACAGAATATCCGCCACAGCTGGGCATACTCCTCTGCCGCCTGCATCTGCCCCTGCTCCAGCAATTCTTTCTCCCGCTGTTCCAACACGGCCGGTGTACCGGCGTCCTCCGCAAATTTGTAAAGCGTTTCAGCTTTACCGCTTACCGTTTTATTGAATTTTATCCCATCACTCAGGGTAAGAAACAGTTTTCTGACTTTTCTTCTGACCGCGTTTATCTCGGCCAGCTGTTCCCGGCGATAATCAGTTATCTCTCCGCTGTATCCATCCGGATCCGCCGTCCAGTCGGCGTCCCGCAGCCACATATTACCCCGAATTTCCCAACGGATCACGTAGTTTTCCAGAAGATCGCATTCCGCCGCTGTCAGGTCTGTCATGCCAGTCTTCAGGCAGCGAAACACATCCTCATACTCGAAGCCGCCTGTCACTGCGTCGACGGCGGACAGCAGCAGCGTCAGGACCGGCTGCTCCAAAATGTCGCTCCGGCGGCTGATATAGGCGGGAACATCGTCCCGGCGGAACACGGCCTCCAGCAACGGGCCATATACCTCCATATTCCGCGCCGCCACGGCCATCTCACGCCAGCGAACGCCCTTTTGTGCCAGCGCCCGCAGCTGCGCGGACACATACTCCACCTCGGAATAGGCGGTATTGGCCTGGTACAAGGTGATGGACGGCGTGCTGCCCGTCCACGCTTTTTCCGCGCCGAGGAAGTATCGCTCCAGGTGCGAAAACGCTGTGTCGCTGTTCCTGACAATGTTTTCTACTTCACAACTACAACCGGCGTCCTTCGCCAGTCTGCGCAGGCGTTCCCGCTGCTGTATGCCGTTGCGGAAGAGCTGCGGGTCACTGTCATCGCCCAGCAGAGTCACTGTAACAGAGTTGGCCTGTTTCAGCGCGGCGGCAATGATATCCTCCTCCGTTCGGTTGAAATAGGAAAACCCATCAATGTAGATATCTTTTCCGCATAAATAATCCGAATTCGGCAGTTTATCGCAGAGTTTCTGCACTTTTGACCGGGCATCAAAGTCGCCGCCGTGGAGTCGCGCGTCATAAGCGCCGAACAGCAGCGCCGTAGAGCGCAGCTTATCTCCGGCGGCGCCCGGAATGTCCTGAACCTGTTGCAGCAGAAGGGACGGCGCGATTTTATAGGCATACAACTCATCGACCAGGGCCACCAGCTCCCGCAGAAAGGCCGGGCGCTGTGACGGCTTGGAAAACACCGTCAAATATGATGAAACTTCCTGCAAGGCGCGGCGCATTATCAGTATTTTACCACCATTATCTAACGTTATATCGGATATGCCTCCGGTTTGTGACAGTACGCGGGTGGCAAGGCTCTGGAAGCTCAGCACCTCCCCGTCACGGCTGGCGGTATCCCCCAGCGCGCGGCAGAGATCCAGCTCCGCCTCGTGGGTGGCGTGCTCCGGTACCAGCAGTATCTGTTTGTGCTGAAACCGTTGTGCCGCAATGGTTTCGAGCACCAGCTTACTTTTTCCCGCACCGGCGCGGCCGGTGATGATACGCAGCTTCACCGCGTCACCTCCCCTGTTTTCTCCCCCATAGTATACCGCAAACCGTCCCTTATGGGAAGTAAAAGTCGAAAAAAGGACGCGGGATCTTCCCGCGTCCTTTGACGGTGTATGTTACTTTTGTTTACTTAAGGCTGCTTTTGTTGGTGCTCTCCTGCGCTCTTATTTATACCTTTTTGTCACCTGCGGTACACCATAGCGCAGCGTTTGTTAAAGGGTCATGGTACGGCGCAGCTCGTCCCGGTTTTCCACCGTGACGGTCACCAGACGCACCCGGGGATGACCGGCCACCGCCCGGAGAAATTCCGTGTCCGCCTTTTGCAGGACGCCCAGAACGGGAAGGTCACCGTCCAGAGCCGCGAGCACCGCTTCGCAGAATTTTTTGGCACCGGACTCCGCCGGGCCCAGTTCGTCCATCAGCAGGACGTCCCCGTCACGGTCACGCAGGGCCGCCGTGCCCAGCGTGTCGAACCTATCGCAGGAATAAGCGCCGCAGTAAAACAGCAGATTTTCCGCCGACGGTACTCCGCCCACCGCGGGCAGCAGATGCACAGAGGGCCGGTCCAGCACGCCTGTTACCCGCACCGTGCGGAAGCCGCAGGGTGTATGCCCGGCCAGCAGGCAGCGCGCCAGCGTGGACTTGCCCACGCCCTTGTCACCGGTGAGGAACAGATGGTCAGTGCATGGGGCAGCCATGGTGTACCTCCCCTGCCGCTTCGCGCCGTGCGGCACGGACGCAGATCATCTCACCGGCGATGGACACGGCGATCTCCTCCGGCGTCACGGCCTTGATGGGTGTGCCCACCGGCGTGTGGACAAAGGCGATCTTCTCCTCGGGAATGCCCGCCTCCCGCAGGCGCTGGTTCACAAAGGCCGTTTTCTTCCGGGAGCCGATGACGCCCACATAGGCCGTCTCGCCCCGCAGCACCTGCACCTCCGCCTGAAAGTCGTGCTCATGGCCGTTGGTCATGATGACCACATAGTCCTCCGGCGTCAGCGTCAGGTAGTCGCTGATGCGGTCAAAGTCGCCGCAGATGGTCCGGTCCGCCTGGGGAAAATGCTCCGCCGTGGCAAAGCCCGGCCGATCATCCACCACCACGGGACGGAAGCCAACCGTCCGCAGCAGAGGCGTCAGCGCACGAGCGATATGTCCCGCGCCGAAAATGACCGCGCGCTCCCCCACCGGCAGCGGCAGGGAGAACACGCCCTCGCCTGTCTCCGCCGTCTCGGCGATATGGGGTGCGGCGCCGTCCAGCGGCAGCACCAGCCAGCCGGGCACACGGTCACGCACACAGCGCAGCACCTCCGCCGCCAGCGCATCCCAGCCGGGTTCGGACAGTCGGGCGGGGGTGAACAGCACCGTCACATCGCCGCCGCAGGCCATGCCCAGCTCACCGTCACGGGAAAGCTTGAAGTCATACAGGGCGTCCACGTGCTGACCGGCCAGCAGCGCCCGGGCCAGCTGAATGGACCGCAGCTCCACCGCGCCGCCGCCGATGGTGCCGGAGAGCAGACCCTCCGCCCCCACCAGCATCTGGCTGCCCGCGCCGCGGGGGGCAGAGCCGTCATCCCACACGATGGTGGCCAGCACGGTGTCCTTCTGCTTTTCCCGCTGGTAGAGCAGGGTCTGGAAGATGTTGTTCATATGTGTCTCCTTTCAAGGGCCATAGGGAGCGGCGGTGCCGCTCCCTGTTCGTTTATTCAGCCGGCGGCCTCCACAGCGGGGAGAGAATTTGCCACCAGCGCGTTGTACTGGTCGATGGTCAGGTCGCAGTGGTAGAACAGTTGGAAATAGGTCTGGGCGACCTCATACATATCGTAATCGGCAGCCTCGGGGTACAGGACCTTGGCCATCCACTGCATACCCAGGATGCGCTGGACGCTTGGCGGGAAGCCCATCCAGTTGTAGGGGCCGAAGGGCACCTCGTAATACTTGCCGTCCTTGATGGCAGGTATGGTTTGCCAGTTCTCGTTATCGGCCACGGTGCTGTAAATGCTGCCGGGGGCGAAGAACACGATAGAGGGGTCCCAGTTCAGGATCTGCTCCATGTCCACCTCGTTGCCGGTACCCTTGGAGGAGGGCTCGTCCACCACAGCCAGATTATTGCACAGCATATCGACGACCTCGGCGTGATAGGAGTCCCTGGCGATGACGTTCAGGCCATCTTCACCGGTGATATACAGGACATCGGCCTTCTCCACGCCGTCCACGATGGCCTTGACGGTGTCATAGGCATTGCGGCAGTAGTCGGCCAGGGCCTGACCCTCGTTGGGCATAGCCAGCAGGTCGCTGAGCATGGCATAGGTATCGTCCATGGAGGCCAGGTAGGCGTCAATGTGGACAAAGGGGATTCCGGTCTGTTCCTGCAGGCCGTCCAGGTCCTCCGCCATGGTGCTCTTGGGCTCGCCCACATCGATGACCACGTCGGGATCGGCAGCCAGCAGCGTCTCCAGGTTCAGTTCGCCCTTGCCGCCGTACAGCTGGCCCAGCAGGGGCAGGTCCAGATACTTCTGATCAAAGTAATTCTCGGCGGTCTCGTCCCAGGCATTGGCCACACCCACCATCTTGTCCGGGGCGATGGCAAAGACCACCATCTGGGCCAGAGGGCCGGAGACGGCGACCTTCTGGATATCGGTGGGGACGGTGACCTCGCGGCCGCAGGAGTCGGTGAACACGCGGGTGGTGTCCTCCGTCCGGGTGCTGTCGTCGGTCTTGTCGTCCTGGGCCTTCCGGCCGCAGGCAAACAGGGTCAGGCTCATCACCAGCGCCAGGACCAGCGCCAGCAATCGTTTTGTCTTGTTCATATGTGTTCTCCTTCTTCTGTTGAAAATGCAATCATTCCAAAGCGGCGGACGCCGGGCAGCTGCCACGGGAAGTCCGGATCGCCGGTGGAAATAAGTTTGGTGCGGAGATCGTCCTCCGCAGGCGCTCCCCCGCCGTAGAGGGCCAGGAACGTCCGGGCATCCTCCAGGGTGCGGAAGGGCTGGGGAAAGTCCAGCGCCGCACGCTGCGCCGTATAGGGGATACCGTGGGCGCCCAGCACGCCACAGGCATAGCCGAAGCTGTGCCGCCCCGGCGCACGGGGCGCACCGGAAAAGCGATGGCAGACGTCGTCACGCACCACAGCCAGCACCGTGCCACGGCATTGGCGGCGGGCGGCGGCCAGTATCTCCTCCATGCTGCCGAAAAAGCAGAACACCATGGCGTCGAAGGGCACCGGCGGCGTATAGGCCAGCACATCGGCGCACAGGGGCGTCACATTGGCAACGCCGCGGGCGTCCAGCTCCTGCCGCAGCACCGCCAGGGCGGCAGCGTCGCGCTCCGCCGCCGTGACACGGGCCGCATGGGGCGACAGGGCCAGCGACAGATATCCCAGGCCGCAGCCGGCGTCGCAGATATGATCCGTGGGCTTCAGGTACGGCAGCAGCAGCGCCGTCAGCTTTTCGTGGAAGTCGGTGCGGCGGCAGGCATCGGCCATGAAGCGGACAGTGTCCGCCGACCAGCTAAACATGGCGGTCACCTCCCCGCACCGGCAGCAGGGCCGCGCCATCGGGCGTATCCAGCAGCACGGACTCCACACCGTAGAGCTGCCGGATCAGGTCCGGCGTCAGCACGCTGCGGGTATCGCCCTCCGCCGCCACGCGGCCCCCTTGCAGGGCCAGGACGCGGCGGGAAAAGCGCAGGGCGTGCTGGGGATCGTGGGTGGAGAGCAGGACGGTGTAGCCCTGCTCCGACAGGGAACGCACCTTCTCCAGCACACGGAGCTGGTTGCCGTAATCCAGAGAGGCGGTGGGCTCGTCCATGATGAGGATATCCGACTGCTGGCACAAGGCGCGGGCAATGAGCACCAGCTGCTGCTCGCCGCCGGAGAGGGCGGCGAAGTTCCGCTGCGCCAGGTGGGCCACACCCAGCTGCTCCAGGGCAGTCAGAGCCTGCTGCTCCAGGGCCTTGGAGGGGCTCTGGAACGGGGACAAGTGCCGGGTCAGGCCCATGAGGGCGGTGTCCAGCACGGAATAGCCGAAGGTGGGACGGTGTATCTGCGGAATGTAGGCGATGCGGGCCGCCAGCTCCCGGCGGGAGAAGGTCCGCACGTCGCGGCCGTCCAGCGAGATGGCGCCGGTGTAGCCCTCCAGGCCGCCCAGCAGGCAGCGGAAGAGGGTGCTCTTGCCGGCGCCGTTGGCACCCAGCACGGAGAGGAAATCACCGGCGGGCACGGTGAAGGAGACGTCCTCCAGCACCGGCGGGGCCTTGGGATAAGCGAAGGTCAGGTGCGATACCGTGAGGGTCACAGGCGGTCGCCTCCCTTCACCATGAGGTAGATAAAGAACGGCGCGCCCACGAAGGCCGTCAGGATACCAATGGGGATCTCCGTCGCCGCAAGGGTGCGGGCCAGGTCGTCCACCAGCAGCAGAAAGGCCGCGCCGAACAGACAGGCCATGGGCAGGAGCCTGCGGCAGTCGTTACCCACGAGGCGGCGGCTGAGATGGGGGATCACCAGACCCACCCAGCCGATCATGCCGGAGACAGAGACGGCGGAGGCCGTCAGCACCGTGGCGCAGAGGATCACCGCCAGACGCAGGCGGTCCGTGTGGACGCCCATGGCGCGGGCTTCATCCGGCGAGAGGGTCAGCAGGTTCATGCGCCAGCGGAGCAGCAGCAGGGGCGTCAGCCCTGCCGCCATACAGACGGCGGCAAAGGCGACGGTGTGCATACGGGTGCCGGAGAGGCTGCCCATGAGCCAGTAGGTGATCTGGGGCAGTTGGTTGGCGGGATCGGCCACCAGCTTGATATAGGAGGTACAGGCCGAGAACAGCGAGCCTACCATGATACCGGCCAGCAGGAGGTTCACCACACGGCTGCCCCGGGTTCGGCGGCCCACCAGATAGACCAGGGCCACGGACAGCAGGCTGGCCAGGAAGGCGAAAACGGTGACCATCACGGTGCTCTGGCCCGTCAGGATCGCCAGCGCCGCACCGAAGCAGGCACCGGAGGACGCGCCCAGGATATCCGGTGCGGCCATGGGGTTCTGGAACACGGTCTGGTAGGCGGTGCCGGCGGCGGAGAGGCCGCAGCCCACCAGGCAGGCCAGCAGGATGCGGGGCAGGCGGACATTCCACACGGCGATGGCCATGTTGTCCGTCCAGGTCTGTTCAATAGAAAAGACGCGGGAGAGGAGTATGTTTACCACCTCGCCCAGAGGGACGCCGTAGCGGCCCAGCACGAAGGACAGCAGAAACAGCGCCAGCAGCGCTGACGCCATGATCGTTATGCTGCGTGTGGGGTGCCGGGGCGTATGCATGGACGGGCCTCCCTTTTCAGTCTGTTCCGCTTCCGCGCGTACCGCGCGGCGGTTCGCTGTCTATTTTACAGGATAACGCAGAAAATGCAAGGGGCATTGTTCGGTATTGTCGTATGTTTGTCCGTCTATATCGTTTTTTTGTGTTCGGAGCGGCAGACCGGCTGCTGCCGCGGAATTTCCAGTTTCTGGGAGAAAGTGGTTCGTTTTTGTATATTTTGCATAATTCATATAGTGACAGTTTGTGCGTTATGATGACGTTTTTTGTGAAAACACCGTTGACTTTGGAATTTCGCTTTGCTACAATAGGCCCAACATTTCCGAAGCGAAAGGAGGCGGCCGTGATGACCAAGACCACGAAGAAAGCCATGAATACCATGATGACCGCCGCCTGCGCCGGTGCTGCTTTCTGCTGCGCCTGCGCCGCTTCTCATACTGTCATCCTGTCCGTGCTGGGCGCCATTATTATGGCGTCCATTATTATTTGCGCTCTGGTGCTGGTACTGCTGGTACTGGCCGCCTCTGCACATACGCCATTGGCACGGATAACCGCATGACGCGCTGACACCTGATACAGCGAAGCGGCTCCGCCATTGGCGGAGCCGCTTTTTTGTATACCTGCGGCAGACGCCGCCGGTGCATAGTTCCTAAGAAAACCAACGTAAAGGAGAACAAAACCATGAAAAAGAAAGTAGTTGCAATGTTTTTAGCCGCTGTGATGGCGTTGAGCCTGGTGGCCTGCGGCAGCAAGAGCGATAACGGCGGCAGCGGCGACGCCAGCGGCACCGAGACCATTAAGCTGGGCGGCGTCGGCCCCCTGACCGGCGGCTATGCCAACTATGGTCTGTCCGTACAGCACGGCGCGGAGCTGGCCGTCAAGGAGATCAACGCCGCCGGCGGCGTGAACGGCAAGCAGCTGGAGCTGAGCTTCCAGGACTCTCAGGGCGACCCGGAGAGCGCCGTGGCGGCCTACGGCAAGCTGATGGACTGGGGCATGAACGTCAGTCTGGGCGCGGTGCTGTCCGGTGAGACGGCCTCCGTGGTGGCGGCGGCCAAGGCCGACGACGTGCTGGTGATGGAGACCACCGGCTCCGCCGACAAGTGTATCGACGGCAACGACAAGGCGTTCCGTATCTGCTTTTACGATTCCTATCAGGGCACCGCGGCAGCGGACTACCTCACCGACAACGCCCTGGCCACCGAGGTAGGCGTGTTCTATCAGAGCGACAACGACTACTCTGTGGGTCTGTACAATGCCTTCGTGGCCGAGTGCCAGAACACCGGCGTGACCATCAAGGAGACGCAGACCTTCACCACCGCCACCAGCACCGACTTCTCCACCCAGGTGAACGCCCTTGCTTCCTCCGGCGTGAAGGTCGTGTTCATCCCCATCTACGCGGAGGAGGCCTCCACCTTCCTGACCCAGGCCAAGGGTAAGTTTGCCGACGATGTGTACTTCTTCGGCGCTGACGGTCTGGACGGCATCCTGGGCAAGGTGAGCCAGGATGTGACCATCGCGGATAACGTGCTGATGATGACCCCCTTCGCCGCGGATTCCGCCGACCCCAAGGTCCAGGCCTTTGTGAAGGCATACCAGGACGCCTACAACGCCACCCCCGACCAGTTCGCCGCGGATGCCTATGACGCGGTGTACGCCGTCAAGGCCGCTGTGGAGGCCGCCAACGGCAGCACCTCCGGCGCTGACCTGGCCGCTGTGATGCCCACCATCACCGTGGAGGGCGTGACCGGCACTATGACCTGGAGTGCCGACGGCAACACCAACAAGGCCGCCAGCGCCATCCTCTACAAGAACGGCGAGGGCACCCTGTTCGGTCAGGACAACGCCAATGACGCCGCCGGCGCGGAGAGCGGGGACGCTGCGGATACCGCGGCCGACGCGGAGGCGTAAGCAAGTAAGCTACCTATCTTCCTCACAATAAGCCCATACGCCCTCCCGGCGCAGCGCCGGGAGGGCGGAACGGGCGCCATGCAAAGGAATGACGACTATGACGAATTTGATACAAACATTGATAAGCGGGCTGAGCCTGGGGAGCATCTACGCGCTGATCGCGCTGGGCTACACCATGGTCTACGGTATCGCCAAAATGCTGAACTTCGCCCACGGCGACGTCATCATGGTCGGCGGCTACATCTCGTTTTGCGCGATGTTCTATCTGGGACTGCCCAACATCGTAGCGGTGCTGCTGGCCGTCATCGTCTGCACGGTGCTTGGCGTCGTCATCGAGCGGCTTGCCTATAAGCCCCTGCGCTCCGCGCCCAGCCTCGCGGTCCTCATCACTGCCATCGGCGTGAGCTATTTCCTCCAGAACTCCGCGCTTCTCATCTGGAAGGCAGCCGCGCGTGTCTATCCCCCGGTGGTTGAGGGTTCGATGCAGCTGTTCGGCGGCAAGCTGACCGTCTCCTATGTGTCGCTTCTCACGATCGCGGCCTGCGTCGTCATCATGATCGGCCTCACCACGTTCGTCAACAAGAGCAAGATGGGCAAGGCCATGCGTGCCTGCTCGGAGGATAAGGCGGCGGCCCAGCTCATGGGCATCAACGTCAACGCCACCATTTCCGCAACGTTCGCCATCGGCTCGGCGCTCGCCGCCATCGCCGGCGTGCTGCTCTGCTCGTTCAATACGTCGCTCATGCCGACGACCGGCTCCATGCCCGGCATCAAGGCCTTCACCGCGGCGGTGTTCGGCGGCATCGGCTCCATCCCCGGCGCGTTCCTCGGCGGCCTGCTCCTCGGCATCATCGAGGCCATGGCCAAGGCGTACATCTC
>ERZ831979.2075-NODE-2075-length-15055-cov-22.095533_pt1 | contig 15055 bp, 11 predicted proteins | sample MGYA00519952_ERZ831979 | MGnify/ENA primary metagenome ERZ831979 (study PRJEB31850, sample SAMEA3708723) | human gut metagenome | biome: human gut; feature: human-associated habitat; material: faeces | place: China | collected 2014 ...
AAGAGATAAATCTCCAAATCAAATCTTCGTCAGAAAAGTTTAGACGACTTCTATACGATTCAGGAGAATCAGAGTTGGTTGATGAAGCGTTGAAGTTCGTCGACCATTTCGCCCGCAGTACGGCCTTCGGGAATACCCTCCGGTTCAAACTGCTTGACAAGGCTGTTGAGCTTGTTCAGCGTATCTGTCTGACCCTTAGCTTCAAGTTCGGCACGCAGTAAACGTATTTTTTCGGCCAGCGCAACGCCCTCGATGAAACGCTCGTAGCGCACCGAAGAACGCGGGCCGGGGTAAATACAGTAAGTATCGCCCGGAGCAAACAGGCGGAAACGCGAATCAGTCAGTGGTTTGCTGTCCCAGTTCATCCACGACCAATGCAAATAGCCCTCAAACTGATTGGCAATGCAGTAAACCGGCAAGTATACCGCTTCGGCAGGCAGACTGTTCGAAAAGATGTTCGGTTCGGGCGTGCTGCAGCAAGTATATGTCGTCGAAATCCAACCCTTATCCTTGCGCGCTGCCAGTTCCTCGGCCGAAAAGTCCTCGCCGTAGGCAATGCAGTAGTCGTAGAGTTTGTCAACCAATTCCTTGTGGTAAGTACCCGCCAACGCCATCTTGATGCCCGGAGCCGCCTTTTGTGCCACAGCATAAGCGTCGAGCATATTGCTCAATCCGCGTTCGTCCATAGCAATGCACGTTTTATCATACCAGCCCTTTTCCTTCAGGTGCGCTGCAAAGTTGCGGATAAACGATTCCCAAAGTTCCTTGTATTCCTTGCTCGAAGTTGAGGTTTTCAAATCCACCATGCGGTGCTTAGCCTCGTCGAAGTAGCGGAACGACATATCCCAAGGCACCATCGAAAAACAGTTAATCTGTTTTGAAATGCCACATTCCTCGCATAGTTCCACCCATTTGTCGAACACCGAGTAATCGTAAGCCCACGAACCATCCTTTTTCTTGGTAGTTTGAATCATCGGGTCGAACTTGTCAACAGACTGGTCGCCCCACGGCTCATAAAACAAAATGGCCGAAACCACCTTCTGTCCCGAACGCGCCAACAAACGTAAATAAGGCTTCAAAGCCTCGCAGTGCGCCTCGCTCCACCGCTCCAAACCATAGTAGCGCGAAACGGCGTAGGGCTGCTGCCAAAAGTCAACATGAAATTGCTGTTCGGCAGGCGAGGGGAGTGTATGTTTCGACACGTTGACTTTCAGATTCAGACGGGTAATCACCTTGTTCGACGCCGAGTCAACCACCTCAAGTTTGGTTTTGTATATGCCCGGTTCTGCATGGTCGGGCACTTCGATGGTACACCACACCGGACGTGCCGTTTGCGCCCCCAACTGTTGTGCCCCGTCCGTTTCAATCACGTCGGGCACCTGATAAGGAGCCAAGTGTTGCGGATGAAAGCCACAGTTTTGAAAGCCATCGGTCGTAACGTAGCTCACAAAGCGCGCCGACGTATTTTTTGCAGGAATCACCTTTTTGCCGGCACGCAGTTCCGAAAGCCGTAACATCAGTTTGCCCGTTTGTTTCGGAGCATAAATCACAGCTTGCACGCCCAAGCGTTCGCCCCGCCAGGCATACATCGTGGTATCGGTGCAAGTGCCGGTATGAGGACGCAGGTTTTCAGCAAATTGAATGTTCTTCGACGCCCAGTTAGCTTCCGGAGCGTTTTGCGCCGTGAGCGAAAGCGGACAAGCCAGAAGCGCAGTCAGTATGTATTTATGAAAAATCATGATCAGTTGTTGTTCAAAAAAAATTACTTCAACGCATCGAAATGCTGGTGGAAGCCCACCACGGCTGCGATACCACGGTGCAACATGTCGAGCGGGAAATTTTCGTTGGGTGAATGAATGGCGTTGCTTTCCAAACCGAAGCCCATGAGCACGGTTTTAACCCCCAGTTCGCGTTCAAAGTCGCTGATGATGGGAATGCTACCCCCACGGCGCACCGCCAGCGGACGTTTACCGAAAGCCTCGGTAAAGCCCAGTTCGGCAGCCCGGTAAGCCGGCAGGTCGATGGGGCATACATAGCCCTCGCCACCGTGCATGGGTGTAACCTTAATCTTTACGCATTTCGGAGCAATGCTTTGCAGGTAATCAGCCATCAGTTTCGAAATAACCTCGTGGCGCTGATGCGGTACGAGGCGGGTTGAAATTTTGGCGTAAGCCTTCGACGGCAGAACCGTTTTCGAACCCTCGCCCGTGTGTCCGCCCCAAATGCCGCAAACGTCGAACGACGGACGGCACGCATTGCGTTCAATGGTTGAATATCCCTTTTCGCCGCGCAGTTCGTCAACCTCGATGGCCTTTTTATATTTTTCCTCATCAAAGGGGATTGAAGCAATCATTTGTCGTTCAGCATCAGACAAATCCTCCACATCATCGTAGAAGTGCGGCACCGCGATACGGCCGTCAGCATCCACCACCTTTGCCAGCATTTCGCACAGTACGTTGATGGGATTAGCCACCGCACCGCCAAAGTGGCCCGAGTGCAAGTCACGGTTCGGTCCCGTCACCTCCACTTCCCAGTAAGCCAGTCCGCGCAGTCCTGTAGTGAGTGAAGGCAGGTCGGCCGAAAGCATCGAAGTGTCGCTCACCAATATCACATCGCACTTTAGCAAATCGCGGTGTTTTTTAAGGAAAGCATTCAGCGACGGTGAACCAATTTCCTCCTCACCCTCGATGATGAATTTCACATTGTGTTTCAGCAAGTCGTGCTTTACTAAATATTCAAAAGCCTTGAGCTGTATAAAACTCTGTCCCTTGTCGTCGTCAGCACCGCGTGCGTAAATACGTCCGTCGCGCACTTCAGGCTCAAACGGTTGCGACTTCCAGAGTTCAATCGGTGCCACAGGCATCACATCGTAGTGTCCGTAAATCAGTACAGTTTGCGCCTCGTTGCTCACATGCTTTTCGGCAAAAACCAGCGGGTTACCATCCGAAGGCATCACCTCGGCATGGTCAGCCCCCGCAGCCAGCAGCATTTCGCGCCATCGTTCGGCACAAAGCAACATGTCAGCGTGGTGCTTAGGTTCGGCACTGATGCTCGGAATACGAATCAAGCTGAAAAGTTCGTCAAGAAAACGGCCTTCGTTTTCGGCCAGATAAGGTTGCAGGTTATTCATGATGTTGAGATTTTAAAAAGTCCATTCAATCGTCAGCTCATTGTCGGCCACATGTCCGCCGTCAACCATCACCGTGTAGCGCGCCACAAAGCGTCCTCCCTCGGCATTCAGCGCAAAAGCATGCTGATGCGTGTAAATGCTCATGTTGATGGGGCCATGCGGCGTAGTGTATTGGCAGGGCAGCATACGTTGTTCGATAAACGTCATGCGCGACTGCGTTTGTCCCTGACGCTGCAAGTCGGCCAGTTCGTTGGCAATGATTAGCTGCGTGTGTCCTTCGTTTTCCGGTTCAGGATAAGTAACCATTACCCCTTTTTCTTCAACGACGCATAAACCGCTGGCGGTTTGTTCTATGAGTTCGCTTCCATTTTCGGTAGTGGTGTGAAGCAGTATTTTAAACTGCGCTTTCTTTTGCATGATGGTAAAGCTGATGTAGGTGGATTCAAAGTCAAAGCTCCCGTGCCCAAGGGCCCTTGCGGTTTGCAAATCAGAGCCGTTTGCCGAAAGCATATACAAAAATAACCAAACCATTTGTAATTTCGCCCGTTTCTGTCCGAAAAAGCACGCTTTCGCCCGTCAGGCGTGAAGCCGTAGGCTGTAGTCACGCCCCAATTTCGCAGTCATTTACTCACTTTGAACCCGAAAGTTTGCGCACTCCGTTTTGCGAACTTGCGCGAAATCAGATAATACGCCAAATCAACTCCTTTTTTATATCGAAAAAATTAGTACGCACCATAAAAAAGCACTAATTTTGCAGAAAATACCGTTGAAGTGTGTAATTCCTTGCTTCAAAGGCATCGAATTGTCTGCTGAGGCTTAAAAGCTAAGTGCTCAAACGGTATCTGCATTACGAAAAATCACAAAGCATAAATTGATAAGTATGTCCTCAACAAAAAAAATCAAGACCGCATTGGTATCCGTGTTCCACAAAGATGGACTCGAAGAACTTTTGGCTAAGTTGCACGCAGAAGGTGTAAAATTTCTTTCAACCGGCGGTACGCATCAGTTTATCGAATCGTTGGGCTATCCTTGCCAGAAGGTAGAAGACGTAACCACCTATCCTTCCATTTTGGGCGGTCGCGTTAAAACGCTTCACCCCAAAGTATTCGGTGGTATCTTGGGTCGTCGCGAACTGGAATCGGATCGCAACCAGATGGTACAATACGAGATTCCCGAAATCGACCTCGTTATTGTCGACCTTTACCCCTTTGAGGACACTGTTGCCAGCGGTGCAAGTGCTGCCGACATCATCGAGAAGATTGACATAGGCGGTATTTCGCTGATTCGCGCAGGTGCCAAGAACTTCAACGACGTGGTTATCGTGCCTTCAAAGGCTGAGTACAAGCCCTTGCTCGACATCGTCAGCAAGAACGGTGCACAAACCGAACTCGAAGAACGTCGCTGGTTCGCTACGCAGGCATTCGGTGTGAGCAGCCACTACGACACGGCTATCCACGCCTGGTTCGAAAGCACAAAGTAATTTTCATACATGGGTATTTGGCGTAGCCGCACACTTCGTACGCCCGGGGCAATCTTTGCAGTGGCCCCGCGCTTTGTTGGCGTCAGGGGTGCGGTTACGTTAAAACTAACAGCCAATAATTTACATGGGAATATTTTCTAAGTTCTTTTCCTTTACACAAGAGCTTGCCATCGACCTCGGTACGGCAAACACCATCATCATTGCCGATGATGAAATTGCCGTGAATGAACCTTCGGTTGTAGCACTCGGTACCCATTCTGAAAAGATGATTGCCGTGGGTGAAGATGCCAAGCGGATGTATGAAAAGACGAACAACAAAATACGCGTGATTCGTCCCTTGCGCGACGGCGTGATTGCCGACTTCAACGCTTGCGAGCAGATGATGCGCGGACTTATCAAAAAGGTGCATTCCGGCAAACGCCTCTTCTCGCCTTCGCTGCGAATGGTCATCGGTGTGCCCAGCGGCTCGACCGAAGTGGAGTTGCGTGCCGTGCGCGACTCTGCCGAACATGCCGGCGGACGCGATGTGTTCCTGCTCTACGAACCCATGGCTGCTGCCATTGGTATCGGTATTGATGTGAATGCACCCGAAGGTAACATGATTGTCGACATAGGTGGCGGTACCACCGAAATCGCAGTGATTTCGTTGGGTGGCATTGTGTCGAACAACTCTATCAAAATGGCAGGCGACGACTTCACAAGCGACATTCAGGAGTATATGAGTCGTCAGCACAACGTGCGTGTTAGCGAACGTATGGCTGAACGTATCAAAATTCACGTGGGTGCGGCCCTCACCGACCTTCCCAATCCGCCCGAGGATTATGTAATTCACGGACCGAACCGTATCACCACCATGCCGATGGAGGTACCCGTTTGCTACCAGGAAATTGCCCACTGCCTCGAAACTTCGATTGCCAAAATCGAACAGGCAGTAATCAATGCGCTGGCCAGCACTCCTCCCGAGCTTTATGCCGACATCGTGAAAAACGGTATTTACCTGACGGGTGGTGGTGCCTTGCTGCGAGGTATCGACAAACGCTTGAGCGATAAAATCAATATCCCCTTCCATGTGGCTGAGGACCCCCTGCTCTGTGTAGCTAAGGGTACGGGCGTTGCATTGAAGAATGTGGAGAAGTTTACTTTCCTCATGCGATAACCATATTTTCTGTGGAGCAGTTCTTTTCCCCGAAATTATAGAAAGGAAAGTCCTGCAAAGGATTCTGTTGCTATGTATGCAATTCCTGTGTATCTATACTATACCATTATATATAGAAGCGCATGAAAGCACACAGGGCAGCATTAGCCTTTGCAGGGCTTTCAACCTATTTGTGTATAGACTCACCGTTTGTTTTCGCTGCTGTCGAAAAGCCTGGGGCTAAAACGCAACTCCATTTTCTTTCATTCCGATTTACGAAACGTACGAAGCACGCGTGTTTGCTCCCCACAAATTCTGCTGAGTCTTGTTTTTGTCAAGCATCCGGCTGCTCAAAAATCATCCGGCGCCCCCATTCCTGAGGCCGCCGCATTTTTTCGAGCAGACAGACTTCACGAAGTAAAAGCGGTGCACCCACGATTCAACACCGACCCATCTCCTTCCAACCTTTAACAAAAGAAACGAAAAAAGCGCCGTATGCATAATTTGCTCGACTTTGTACGCAAGTACAGCTATTTCTTTTTATTCCTACTGCTCGAAACGCTCAGCATGGTTATGCTTTTCCGCTTCAACAGCTTTCAGGGCAGCGTTTGGTTCAGTGCAGCCAATGGCGCAGTGGCTTATGTGAACGGACTCTATGCCGATGTAACTAACTATCTGTATCTCACAGATGTGAACCGCGACCTTACCGACAAAAATATTGCGCTCCAAACCGAGAACGAACGCTTGCGTCAGGCACTCAGTACCGTTACACGCGACACCACACTCACCGAAAAACTCATGCAGGAAAAGCTCGTGGGTTACCAAATGTTGCCCGCCACGGTGGTGTCAAACAGCGCAGAGCGCGTCAATAATTACCTTGTCATCGACAAAGGCGAAACCGACGGCGTAAAGCCCGAAATGGGCGTGGTCGGCGGAGGCGGTGTGGTTGGTATTGTATACCTTACCGGACCTCACCATGCCCTTGTGCTCCCTGCCACCAACCGCAAATCGAGCATTAGCTGCAAACTGCGCGGACAAAACTATTTCGGCTATCTTGAATGGAACGAAGCCAGCCGCCGAAGTGCCTTCCTCGACGACATTCCCCGTTATGCCCAAATCAAAAAAGGACAGGTGGTCGAAACCAGCGGCTATTCTGCCGTATTCCCTCCCGGCATCTTTGTGGGCCGTGTGCAAAACATTCGCAATTCGGCCGACGGACAGTCCTACAGCTTAGACGTAACCTTAGGTACGAACTTTGCCAACTTGCGTGACGTATCAGTTATTCTCACCCCCTATAAAGCCGAAATCGACACGCTTCAAGCCCATGCCCGTCAAGCCAGCAATGGCCTGAACGAGTAGTTCATTCATTCCGAACATTTACTTTCCTTTCCCATAATATATATAAGCCACATGCTTCAAACCATCATTTCGCGCCTGGGCTGGTTTGTATTCCTGTTCCTGTTGCAGGTTCTTGTGTTCAATCATGTACACATCTTCGGCTACGCCACCCCCATGCCCTATATATATTTCCTCCTCATACTCCCCAGCGATACCCCCCGCTGGCTTTACGTGTTGTTAGGTTTTGTGCTTGGTTTGCTCATCGACCTTTTTACCAACACCCCCGGCATGGCAGCGGGCAGTATGACGCTGTCGGGCTTGCTCGTACCCTTGTTTTTGCGTATGTTCACCCCCACTGACAGCGTCGACGAAGCCTTCGAACCCTCGCGCAAAAGTATGGAGTGGAGTGCATTTTTCAAGTACGTCTTTTTAGCCGTATTGGTGAATTGTGCCGTATTTTTCAGCATCGAGTCCTTTTCGTTTTTCGACTGGGCCGATTTGCTCATCAACATAGGTGGCAGCACGCTGCTTACCACCCTTTTTGTGATAGCTATGGAGCTTATCCGCATCAAGTGACACACACCTCCTGGCGGCAGTCACTCCGTTTTCCCCGAAAAAAATACACACCTACTCCTGTTCTGCCCACACTGCTATTTTCATTTGCATCCTCTCAGGGCAGCAACCTAATTAACAGTTCCTAATCAATGAGTGTAAAGAACCCATTTCAGCTGCGTAAGTTTGTGATTGGCGGCGTAGCCACGGGCATCGTGCTGATTTACATGATTCGGCTTTTCACCCTGCAACTCTGGAGCGACGACTATAAAAAGAATGCCGACTCAAATGCCTTTCGCAAAGAAATACTCTATCCCTCGCGCGGACTGATTTACGACCGCAAAGGGCGCATTCTGGTGTACAACGAACCCTCATACAACATCATGGTGGTGATGAACGACCAGCGCGGAGTCGATACACTCGATTTTTGCGAAACCGTAGGCATCACCAAGGACGACTACATACGCCGCATGGCCGAAATTAAGGATTCACGCAAAAATCCAGGCTACTCGCGCTACACCCCCCAGCTCTTCATGGCGCAAATTCCCGCCCGCGACTTTTCCATATTCCGCGAAAAACTCTTCCGCTTCAAGGGCTTCAGTATCGAAAAACGCTCCACGCGCCAGTATTCAGCCAACATGGGCGCACACATACTGGGCGATGTCGGCGAAATCAGCGAACGCGAACTCAGCAACGATTCCGACAAATATTACCGGAGTGGCGACTACATTGGTAAACTCGGCGTAGAACGTTCCTACGAAAAGCAACTGCGCGGCGAAAAAGGCATGCGCATCATGCTGCGCGACGTACATGGGCGCACACAAGGTCACTACATGAACGGCCAGTACGACAAAAAAGCCATACCCGGCAAAAACCTCACCCTCGGCCTCGACAAAGACCTTCAGGCACTGGCCGAACGGCTGCTCACCGGCAAACTCGGTGCCATTGTAGCCATCGAACCCAAAACCGGCGAAATACTCTGCATGGCCTCGTCGCCCACCTACGATCCGCGCATCATGGTAGGCCGCGACCGCGGCAAACAGCATTTGCGTCTGAGCCGCGACCCCATGAAGCCCCTGCTCAATCGCGCCATCATGGGTACCTATCCCCCCGGTTCCACATTTAAAATCACCCAGGCCCTCGTGGGTTTGCAGGAAGGCATCATCAATCCGCAAATGTCGTTCCCCTGTTCCCACGGCTTCAACTACAAAGGTCTGCACGTGGGCTGTCACGGCCACGCATCGCCCATCAACCTTGTGCCTGCCATCGGCACCTCGTGCAACTCTTATTTCTGTTGGAACCTCTTCCGCATGTTCAGCAATCGCAGCAAATACGGGTCTGTACAGAACGCCATGACCCGGTGGAAAGACTACATGGTGGCCATGGGCTTTGGCTATAAACTCGGCCTCGACCTCCCCGGCGAACGTCGCGGCATGATTCCCAATGCCGATTATTACGACAAAGCCTATCGCAAGTCGTGGAACGGACTCACCGTCATCTCCATCTCCATCGGTCAGGGCGAAGTCACAGCCACCCCCCTGCAAATAGCCAATTTGGCAGCCACCGTGGCCAATCGCGGTTATTACATTGTGCCCCATGTGGTACGTGCCGTGCAAGGAGGCCGACTTGATTCCATCTACACCCAGAAAAAATACACCGGAGTCGATCGTCGCTGGTACGAGTATGCCGTAGCCGGTATGCGCAAAGCCGTCATCAGCGGAACCTGTCGCGGAGCCAACCTCCCTTATTTTGAAGTGTGCGGCAAAACCGGTACGGCCCAGAACCGCGGTCACGACCACAGTGCCTTTATGGGCTTCGCTCCGATGAACGACCCGCAGATTGCCGTAGCCGTCTACGTCGAAAATGGTGGTTTCGGTAATGTCTACGGTGTACCCCTCGGTGCGCTCATCATGGAACAGTATATCAACGGAAAACTTTCGGAAGATTCACAGAAAAAAGCCGAACATTTCCAGAATATGCACATCAAATACGGTGACTACGAACGCTAACGTCCCCCTAATCAGTCACTGCCTCCCCCCGGAGCTACGAGCAGTTTCACCCCAAACGCTTTTTCGTCAATGAATAACGAACTAACGAAATACCCCATTCTGCGTGTTGACTGGGTCATCATTTTGCTCTACCTCATACTCATCGTGTGCGGTTGGATGAGCATTTGTGGTGCCACCCACGAAGTGGGCAATACCGACTTTTTCAGCTGGGGCACCCGCACCGGCAAACAGCTGGTATGGATTAGCTGTGCCCTGGTTTTAGGTTTTATCGTGCTGATGACCGACGACAAGTACTACGACACCCTGTCCGGTTTTCTCTACACCGTGATGATGGTCGTGCTATTCATCACCCCCTTCATAGCCAAGGACATCAAGGGTTCCCGTTCGTGGGTTAATTTAGGTTTTTGCAACCTTCAGCCCGCCGAGTTTGCCAAATGTATAACCGCCCTGGCCGTGGCCAAACTCATCAACCAGTATGGTTTCACCCTGAGTAATATGCGCAATTTTGCCAAAGCCGCCGGACTCATACTCCTGCCCATGGCATTCATCATTATGCAGCGCGAAACCGGTTCAGCCCTCGTTTACCTGGCCTTTTTCCTCATGTTTTACCGCGAAGGCATGCCCGGCTGCATTCTCATCACCGCTGTAGCCGCCGTAGCCTATTTTGTCATAGGCATACGCTTTGGCGAAGTCGAATTACCCGGCACCCTCACCTCGGTCGGCGAGTTTGTAGTGCTCATCATGATATGGATATTCACCATGGGCATGGTACGCGTCTACGCCTCGAAAACCAAGTTCGAACGTCTGTTCCTCCTTGTAGGCAGTGTCGCCCTGACCATTGCGCTGCTCGTGTCAGAATTTCTTGTACCCTTCGACGTGTCGTGGGTACTGTTAGCCCTCTGCGTGTTCATGGCCGTTTATTTGGCCTGGCAATCGTTGGGCCAGCGCGTCAACACCTGCCTGTACATAGCCATTTTCACCATAGGCAGTGCCGCCCTGCTTTATACCGCCGACTTTGCCCTCAACAATGTGCTCGAAAAACACCAGCGCGTGCGCATACAAGTGTTGCTCGGCATGAACGAAGACAATAGCGGAGCCGGTTACAACGTGAACCAAAGCAAAATAGCCATTGGTTCGGGCGGTCTTGAAGGCAAAGGCTTCCTCAACGGCACCCAAACCAAGTTGAAATACGTGCCCGAGCAGGACACCGACTTCATTTTCTGCACCGTTGGCGAAGAGCAAGGCTTTTTAGGTTCAGCCGCCGTGTTGCTCCTGTTTTTAGCCATGATATTGCGGCTCATCTACCTCAGCGAACGGCAAAGCACCGCTTTCGGCCGAGTCTACGGATATTCCGTCATGAGCATTCTGCTTTTCCACGTGTTCATCAACATTGGCATGGTCACCGGCCTCACCCCCGTCATCGGCATTCCCCTGCCATTTTTCAGTTACGGCGGCTCCTCCCTATGGGGTTTCACCCTGTTGCTGTTCATCTTTCTGCGCATCGACGCCGGTCGCAATCGCGGGTTAGCCCAGCAATAGTGCAATTCCAGCCGTCCCAACCTCGAATATTTTTAGTAAAATCCGAAGCTCTCGCAACTCACTGCGTGTAGCCCCACATACACAATGCTTTATATCTTACAGCATGAATTACAATAAGTTACCTCAGTCAAACAAGCCCCTTCAAGTAGTTTTGTTTGCCCTGATTTGTTTAATGATTGTAGGTGGAATCATATTTATGAAGAGTTCATCTTCCGAGCAGCGTGCCTTAAATATGTCAGGCAAGTCGTCCGATCCCCACAGTCAGGTAGCAGTGCCCGATACCACCGTATCGCCCGATGTAATGCCCATTACCCCCGATACCGTAGTAACCTACGTCCTGGCCGACACCCTGTTGGGTAAAGACAAACGCGACCCCTACGAAGCCGGCTACGAAGACGGCTATCTGAATGGTTGCGACGACGGAGCCACCGGACAGGAACGTGCCTCGTTCGACGAAAGCAACAATTACCACAGCCAGGCCGACCGCGAAGCCTACGTTAAAGGTTACAACGAAGGGTATGTCAAAGGTGTTGACGACGGACGCAACGGCAATCAGTTCAACATTAAATAAACAGCCTAGGTATCTACATCTTCTCTCACTTTTCGCAATGAAACACACTATTCAATAGTAAGGAAGGTGTACCTGATTTTTTGTAGGCTGGTGTTCAGATTGCAGATTGTATTCGGACATTTGCTTTCACTTTCCGTGCGTTCACTATTTACTACACCACACTTATGTGCAACAAAAAAGCCTCCCTACGCATTGTACGAAATGCAATGCGTAGGGAAGTTGAATTAAATAGTCGTCCCTTAAGAATATCTTTATCTATTGATGTTCTTAAGGGACGACTAATTCATATTTGTAAAACAGACGTGTTTCACTATCTTTAAATAATATAGGATGCGGCTCGGCCATGCCTAATGAAAACTTTCGTTTTTCTTGGGCATTGCACTAGCCTTTTGCTTTCTTTGTTTTTTCTTGAATCTTGACCAAAAAATCAGACTCAATGAGCAGATAAATCAGAATTTACCGATACCTGACCATTCATTAGAAGTGGTAAAAGTTCATTGCGTTGCTTAATAAGCTGTTCCGTTTCAACCAAACGCTTAAATTGTTCATTAAACATAGGAGCTACAATTGACACAAACCTATTTATTATAGTTAATTCTTTTGCAAATTTAAAGTCAGCTAAGTCACCTAATACAATATAAGGAATGGACGACCCATGTTTACCCCCACTGAAAACTGGCTGAAACATATATCGAAGCGTATAATAATAAAATGGCATCCATGTGTCAGATTCAGATTTGAGGACACAAGCATACGTTCTTTGGTATAAATCAAATTTGCCATTAAAGTAGCCAACCCTACCTGTGTAAGATCCATTTCCTGAAACTAAGACAACCTCCCCATCATACATATATTCATTAGAAGAAATTGGCTCTGGTGCACATGAAAAGAACTTATATGGACCAGGTATTGCTTTAGACACATCTTTTTTACCCGTAAAGATATTAAGAGCAGACTTAATATCAGAACAAGACCACCCTTTCGGAATATCTCTTCTCAATTTCTCATTCCACACCATTTCACCACCGCTACTTTTATATGGCTTCCCCTCTTCATTCGGAAAATCAAACTGCACAAACCAATAATCGTAGAGCTGCTTTGCCATCGCTTCTAAATTCTGATTTATCGCTCGATTAAGTTCAATCTTACGATCGAGACTACGAAGCAGCTTGCCAATACGTTTCTGCTCAGTTAATTCAGGAATCCACACGGTACAATCCCTGATTTTATCAGGCGAAGTATGGCGAATTTTGGTTTGTTGGGCAGCAGCACTTAATTGTTGTTTGACTAAAGTAGAAGATATGAGATAGAAAGCGAAATCCTTGTCTAACAGTTCTTCTTTACAAATAATCTTTGCCACATCTTGACTTTGAATATATTTACCGCTTTCGGGGATAATGGCGGTAGAGCCAAGCAGACCAATAGCCTGTTCGGTCAGAGGGGTAATAATATCCCCTTCTTCCATTAAAAACTCCGGTTTGAAATCACCGATGTAGTATAGGTTGTCTTTTGACTTATTTTCCTTGAAGCAATTATTCTGATAGTCGAAGTTGCCGCAAGTCAAACGAATGTATTTTCCCTCAGTGGCGTAAAACTCGCCACTGAGACTTGCCCCTCTTGTAACATCAAGTATTTCTCCCAATTTATATTTTTTCAATTCCATCACTTCATCTTATTACTTTTCACCCAACATTCCCCTAACTTCTTTATCGAAGTCAGAATCAATCCGTTGGGTTTTATTGAAAATATCGTATTCGCTTTCAGCCTTTATCTTGGCTTGTGCTGCAGAAATGCGTCCTTTGTCCGGCAAAATCTGATAGCGTCGGAATGTAAGAAACTCATTAACACTGGCTGCAAACTGTTCCATATTAAACGTATTCTCACGCTCAATAAGGTCCTCAATATAATCGAAATACCCCGTGACTGCACGTTCCAACCGACGGATTTCATTTTCCTGCAAATAGTTTTTGGCTATTGACACATCCGATTTCAAGATACGCCCATCGGGAGCATTCTTCCATGTGGTCAGTCCCATGTGTTCTTGGGTATGGTCAGCCTTAGTGTAGATGATTTCAGCAGCGGTTTGCCCTGTAATGGCATAATGAAATCGGTTCTGTATCATGGCATAGAAATCGTGTGTGGTAGGTGAGTTCTTGTCATAGTCAATACTGCACTCTGCATATATGTCGGTAATCTGTTGCCAAATACGCCGTTCACTGGCACGGATGGAACGTACTCTTTCCAACAATTCACGGAAATAGTCTTTTCCGAATACTGCCGTTCCCTGTTTTAAGCGTTCATCGTCAAGCACAAAGCCTTTCTTGATATACTCATTCAGAATCTTGGTAGCCCACTGACGGAACTTGGTAGCTTTTGGAGAAGATACACGATAGCCCACAGCAATAATCATATCAAGATTATAGAAATCAACCAACTCTTCAACCTCACCTCGTATGCCTCGATTTACGACGGTTGCAATTTTTGCAACCGTCGTGTCTTGCTGTAATTCTTCCTCTTTAAATATATTGGCTATGTGGCGGCTAATACCTGATTTATCAATACCGAAAAGCTCTGCCATAGCCTTTTGCGTACACCAAATGGTTTCGTCTTTTATAACCACCTGTACTCTTCCCTCTTTATCGGGAAGATTGTATAACAAAAACTGTATTTCGTTACTCATTGTTTCCTACATTTTCGTTGAATTGCAAAGCATCCAACTGTTTCATAATTTCCTCTTCCAGACGATGGCTCTCGGCAAACTGTCTGGCAAGCGTCTGTTTGTAATTTGCCATACGAGCATTGAACTCTTCTTCCGTAATATCCACATAATCAATCTTAATGTCGAAATACTGTCCGGCAGAAAGAGAATATCCTTTTTCCTTTATTTCATCGTAGGTCACAGCGACTGAGAAATCATCCACGGCTTCTTTCCGCTGGAATGTGCCGACAATCTTTTCTATCTCGGCATCGTTCAGACGCACCTTTTTCAGTCCGTTGGCATCCTTGTATTCCTCGCCCAATTTGCTGGCATCAATCAGAATCACCTTTTCGGAAGTTGCAGACTTATCGAAGAACAGCACACTAACATTCGTACCTGTATTGGCAAACACGTTGCTTGGCATGGAAACACAGCCGAACACCACTTTGTCATCTACAATCTTATGAAGAATTTTCTTCTCAATACCACTTTTAGCCGTGATAAAACCTGTTGGAATGACAATTGCACCCTTGCCTGTCTTTTTCAGCGAATTGATAACGTGCTGAATGAAACAGGTATATATAGCCATTGACTCTTTCTTTT
>ERZ831979.2080-NODE-2080-length-15002-cov-245.996789_pt1 | contig 15002 bp, 11 predicted proteins | sample MGYA00519952_ERZ831979 | MGnify/ENA primary metagenome ERZ831979 (study PRJEB31850, sample SAMEA3708723) | human gut metagenome | biome: human gut; feature: human-associated habitat; material: faeces | place: China | collected 2014 ...
ACTGCTGGATTCCTATTCTATCCGCCCTTCTGATCTGGCTTTTGGGCGTCAACCCGATCTGGGTGATTATCGCAGCTGCCGTAGGTGGCTACATCTATGGTCAATTCATTCAACCAACAGAATAATATATGATATTTCTTCAGCTTTTCATCGTATTCCTTCAGATAGGCATCTTCGGATTCGGAGGTGGCTATTCCATGATATCCCTGATTCAGGGACAGGTTGTTACGCAGTATCATTGGATGACGATGCAAGAGTTTACCGATGTGGTTGCCATTTCTCAGATGACACCGGGACCTATCGGTATCAACACCGCTACCTATTGTGGCTATACAGCTGTCCATAATGCCGGCATGAGTGGCATGATGGCTGTACTCGGAAGTGCCATGGCGACCTTTGCGCTGGTTCTCCCATCCTTGGTTTTGATGATTCTTATCAGCAAGATGCTGTACAAGTATATGAACACCCCAGCCGTCCAGAGCATTTTCATCGGTCTCCGCCCAGCCATTGTAGGATTGGTAGGAGCCGCAGCCCTGCTCCTGATGAATGGCGAGAACTTCTCTACGCCAGCCAATCCCTGGCATTTCTATATCTCCATCGCCCTCTTCTTCGCCACCATTATCGGCGTGAAGGTAATGAAGATCAATCCCATCCGCATGATACTCTATTCTGCTTTTGCCGGATTGCTTCTTCTCTATTAAGACTTTTTTCACCCCAAACTACCCCATTTTTATGAGAAAGATATATTTATCCATAGCCCTTGGCTTCTGCTGCCAGGGCATTCAGGCACAGCAGACCTCCTACCGCTGGAAGGTGGAGGCAGAAGCTGGTGTCAGTTGCAGTGTGCTTGATACGGATGTATCGGGCTTGTCGGAGACTTATTATAAGGTGCGACCGGGTTTCACGGCTGCCATCGGTGCCGAATACAATATCGTAGATCAGCTGGCGGTAGGAGCGGGCATCCACTTCGTTCAGCGCGACTACCTGTACCAGAACCTCGGCAGCGACTCCTGGAACACCCGATACAACAACAACTTCATCAGCATCCCACTCCATGTGGGCTACTATCTCCTCCATAATCCTTACCACGAGAAGGGATTGTGGATCAAGCCGCAGGTAGGCATCTATTACGAGTACTTCACCTCCATGCATACCAAGGGTATGTATCCGATGAACATCATGGAGGGGTACAAGGGCGATGGTTCCTACATCCGCTATAACACCACCTACGATTTCAGGAAGAATGAGAACCATCTCCGCCGCAGTCTCTTTGGCGGCGAAGCAGGCATCAAGGTGGGTTATTCCTTCGGCAAGATAGATGCCAGCGTGGGCTATCAGTTCCAGTACGGCTTCTCGCATATCTACCAGGAAAAAGCCAGCACCAGCAAGACAGCCCGGCGCAACTCCAGCCTCATCACAGCCTCGGCTGCCTATAAGTTCTAAAAAATCATTTTAAAATATGAGAACCCCTATATATATAAAAGGTGGAATGCGATGCCTCTTCGCCTTCCTCCTGGCGACAACCACTACCGGGATGTCGCTTACCAGTTGTGTGGCAGACAATGATGCCAACGAGAAATCGATTTTCGATTATTCCGATACCGATGTCAAGTCGTATGGCGACCTGTTCCAGGTTTTCTGGAGCGTGATGAACCAGCGCTACTGCACCCTCAATGAACAGTCTGCCGTATCTTCGCAGACCTGGGACCAGGTGTACAAGGAATACAAACCCAAGTTTAATGCCCTGAAGACCTTCCAGCATACCTCCGCTTTTACCCAGCAGGAGATTCAGGAAGACAACGCCAAGGCAAAGCAGTATTTCCAGGAAATCATCGACAAGATCATCGACCAGCACTTCTATGTCAAGATTACCCTGCCCGTCTCCCACTCTTCTACGGAAACGGTGAGATTCAACAGCACGCTCCGCAACAAGACCGAGTATTTCCCACTGAATGCTCACTGGAACCATACCCGCGACCAGCTCAACCTGGATGGTACAGCCTTCGGCGAGATTACCTCGGATGGTTTCTGCATCATGGGCGGTTACCTGAAGGAGCAGCCGGGCACCTATTACCTCGGCTTCAACAAGTTTGCCCTCTACGAAAACTGTTTCCACGAGTATCAGAAGTCCTATCTCCCTGGCAATGCCGCCAGCACCTATCATCTGGATGCTTCCAAGATAACAGACAAGGCGAAGGAACTGATTACAGATGCTGGAAAGCGAGAGAAGGCAGAGCAGCAGGCAGCGCAGTTGCTTGCCGACATGGATAGCTATCTGGCTTCGGATGATGCAGCCCAAGCCTGCGAGAAGATGGCGGCCTACAGCAACCAGGGAGATTATTCCGGTCTCTATGCTCTCGCCAGCGAGGCTTACGAGAAGTCGCCGAATCTCCTCAAGCTGTTGCCTATTACTGCTGATGCAAGCGGCATGGGCGAGCAGATCCGACAGAAGCTGCAGGGCGATGCCCGTTACCAGCAGATGCTTTCAGCCTCCGGTTTTGCCAGCTGGTATTGCCAGGCACTTGCCGATTACCTCTGGCACGAGCGGGAACTCTATGCTTACTGGAGCGACCTGAAGTTTACCTACAATCATCTCTGCGTAGAAGGTTACCGCCGTCTGTTCCTGGAGCCTCTGGCTAAGGGCGAGATCAAGAAACTGATTCTCGACTTCCGTGGCAACGGAGGCGGAAGCGTGATAGACACCCGTCTGCTTACCGACTATCTCATCACCCAGACAGCCGTCTATGCCTACGTACGCAAAAAAGAGGACAATAATCCATACAGCTATACCCCTTGGATTCCGCAGAAGATTACGGTAACGCCGAAGAGCCTGGGCAGAAACATCCCTACCGCCATCCTGCTCGACAACTACAGTGCCAGCATGTCGGAGGTAACAACCCTCATCCTGAAGAGTCAGGGCGACCACGTGAAGACGATAGGCAGAAACAGTTACGGAGCGCAGGCGATGCTCACTTCCGACAACGAAGCCAGCAATGGCGGATGGATAGGAAATGTAACGAGCTACCTCTATTTCTACATGCCGTTCTCGCTTACCAAGGATGCACAGGGCAACCTGCTGGAAAGTGTGGGAATCACTCCTGATTATCAGCTCGACGAGATGACCCAAGAGGAAAAGGAGAAGCTCTACCAGAACGATCCTTCGGCTGTGGATAGAGGTCTGAAGAAGGCGATGGAAGTTCTGAAATAGCCCCAAAAAGCCGGTTTTCCCCGTCTTCAGATGCGCAAATCACAAAAAGAATTTCATCAAAATACAATATTTCATAAGCGAAAGTGTGCAAGTTACACTTTCGCTTTTATTTTTCTAAATACCAAGCACTTAGCTCCCCCCCCCGAAATTGTGCTCCCACACATTTTGCACAATAATGCAAACGTTTGCATTTCATTTTCCTTGATTTCCATCAATTTTTTGAAGCATCTTTGAGAAAATCTTCCTACATTTGCAACCGAAAAGGAAACCCAACGGCATTCAATCGTGCTGCAAGGCTTATCCTATACAACTAAGTAAATGACGATAAATAAGAATAAGCAACTAGCATTATCCTTAAGAAAGAAAATCAACAGAGTAAAATTATGATGATGAAGCAGAGAATGTTCAAACGAACACCGATGTTATTGCTGCTGATTCTCTCAACAGTAGTAACCCGAGCGCAAGAGGTAGCGCTGAAGACCAACCTGCTTGGTTTGGCAACCACCTCGCTCAATGCTGGTCTAGAAATAGGCACGGGCAGGAAGAGCACTTTTCAGCTTTTCGGCGCCCTGAATCCCTGGAAGTTCTCAGGCGACAAGAAATTGCGCTACTGGAACGTAATGCCAGAATACCGCTGGTACACCTGCCAGAAATTTGGAGGCCACTTCTTCGGCATCCATGCCCTTGGAGGTGAATACAACATCAAAAATGTGGACCTGCCTTTCGGCATCTTGCCAAAGACAGAGAAAGGAAGACATTACGAAGGCTGGTATGTCGGTGGTGGTCTCACCTACGGATACCAATGGCTGCTGTCTGAGCATCTCAATCTCGAAGGATCCATCGGATTAGGATACATCTACAGCCCATACAAGCTTTACGGAAGATGTGACAAATGTCTTAACAAGGATCACCGCAACTATGTAGGTCCTACTAAAGCCGCCCTCTCCCTGATATACGCATTCTAGGAACGATATCACCGAGATAGCAAAAACCAAATCAAACCCTCTTTTATTTAAGATGAAGAATATGAAGAAAATGAAGCTTTATGCGGTCATTTCGCCCCTTTGCATTCTGTTTGCACAGAGCGCATTGACTGTCCAAGCCCAGAAGATAGATGATTCGCAGCTACGGTTGGCTGGAGGCAAGATTCTGATAGACAGCGTCTTGACGCAGAAGAAGAGCGACAGTCTCAAGGTTGCCTTCCGCCTCCATCTCGATAGTCTGCAGCTCAAATCAGAGCAACAGCTGGTTTTCACTCCGCTTATTGCCGGAGAAGATACCATCGCCCTGAATCCCATTATCATCAATGGCAAAAACCAGAACATCAGATACCTGCGCAAAAGCAGCAAACTGAAGAACAGCCAGGCAGTGGTAGTGAGACGCAGGAATGATACCGAACAGCAGGTGCTCTTCTCACAGACCCTTCCCTACAGGAAGTGGATGAAGGCTTTCAACCTCTCCATGACGGAAGACCTCTGCGGATGCGGCAACCTGATGGATCAGGATACCACTCTGATGGCTAACATCCAGCCGACACCGAGAATCTGTCGCGACCATTACGTGAAGCCAAAGGCTGAAGCCATCAAGGTGAGAGCCGAAAAGGGTGAAGCTTACCTGAGCTTCAAACTCAACAAGAGCGATATCCTTGCCGACTTCCGTGAGAATGCCACAGAGCTGAGAAAGATTACATCCACCATTGACCTCGTAAAGAACGACAAGGATGTGAGCATCACCAATATCGATATTCATGGCTATGCGTCGCCGGATGGTCCTTACGACAACAATGTGCGACTCGCCAACAATCGTGCGGCTGCCCTGCGCAATTATGTATGCAATCTCTACACTATCGATAAAAAGCTCTTCACCTATCACGCCACCCCAGAAGACTGGGAGGGATTCAAGAAGAAGGTGGAAGCAAGCAACTTAGCCGATAAGTCTGCCATTCTTGCCGTTGCCAACTCATCCTTGGCACCCGATGCAAAGGACCAGAAAATCAAGAAGCTTTATCCGGCTAGCTATCGCTATATCATGAGTGAGATTTATCCTCGTTTGCGCCACAGCGACTATACGGTAACCTATACCGTTCGTCCTTTCGACATTGAGGAGGCAAAGGTAATCTTGAAGACCAAGCCTCAGCAGTTGTCATTACAAGAGATGTATCTGGTGGCACAGACCTATGAGCCTGGTTCTCCAGAGTTCAACGAGGTATTTGATATTGCCGTCCGTCTCTTCCCGGATGATGAGACAGCCAATCTCAATGCCGCCTGCACAGATTTGCAGAAGGGCGACCTCGTAACTGCCGAAAAGCATCTTGCCAAGGCAGGAAACTCGAAGGAAGCTGAGCGCATCAGAAAGATCTACGAGGAAATGAAGGCGGAACAATAAAAGTAATAACTAACAATAAAATCACATCAATCATGAGAATTAAACATTTCTTTGGATTAGCAGTGATAGCTGCTATGACAGCAAGTTGCTCTAGCAACAACGATTTAGTAAATGGGGGTAATGGTTCAGGTGAGGTTGAGAATGGTACTGCGTATGCTTCATTCAAGATCAATCTGCCTACAACAACAGGTGGTACACGTGCTGATGATCCAACACCAGGTACACCATCATTTGAACATGGTACTGCAGCTGAGTATGAGGTTAAGAATGGTACCATCCTTATCTTCGATGCTACTACTGATAAGTTTGTTACAAGTGCCGATCTTGGAACCATGAACCCTTGGACAAACGTTAAGGAAAATGGTGTTACAACTGCGGCCATTGCTACTGTAAAGCTTACAGATGTATCGGTAAAAGGCAAATATAAGGCACTGGTGCTCCTCAACAATAATACTAAAGATGATGAAACCAAGAAGGTAACATTGCCTACTACTGCCGATACTTATGCAACTTGGAGTAAGGATGCTTCAAAGGCTAATGCTGACAATTACGTCTCTTTAGACGGCATCTTTATGGCAAATGCTCCGATGTATAAGGATGAAACAACCGAGCCTACAACTCTGGTTGATATTAATGGTGTTTACGCTTCAAAAGAGGAAGCACAGGCTAATCCTGCTACTACAATTTACGTAGAGCGTGGTTTGGCTAAGGTTACAATGAAAGACTTTGAAACAAAAGGTTACTCTATTGGTGACGGTACTACATACGCTGGTGCCACAGTGAAAATAGAGAAATGGCAGCTCGACGTAACCAATAATTCTACATACCCGGTTCATCAGATTGATGGTTTGTCTTCGGCTACTACGGGTTTTGCCGATATATGGAAAACAGCTCGTTTCTTTGATGGAACAAAATCTGTCTTCAAGCGTGTATATTGGGGCGTAGATCCTAACTATAATGATGCTAAATATCAGACTTTGACAAACTGCAAGACTGCCTTCAAAATGATTGAAAATAAAGACGTTACGGGCGCCGCAGGTGACGCCAATCCTCAGTATTGCCTTGAGAACACCTTCGATCTTAGCAACATGAAGCAGGGTCAGACTACACGTGTTGTGTTTAAGGCAGTTTTCACTCCTAAGGACTTTAACAGTAAGTATAAGACATTCTATAAGATTGGTAACAACACCGATATCTGGCGCCAAGAAGATCTTGAGACGCAGATTAAGACAGTTGCTCTCACAGCTATGAATATTACAGATCCTGAAGAGCAGGCAAAGTATGGTGTAGACCTTTCTAAGGGTACAAACATCAGCGGTAAGGCTGGTCAGCATCTTATTGAGGAAGCTAACATTACCTACTCAGGCGAAGCTGCTTCATCAAAGGTTAAGCCAGCTGCTATTACTGCAATCAACGAAAAGCTTGGTTTGTCAACTGAAACCGGTATCTCTACATACCTCAATGGCGAGGCTTACTACATCGCCCGTATCAAGCACTTCAACGAGTTGACTCCTTGGGCACCTGGTAAGGTTTATGGTACAGACAACACAACATTCCTCGGTCGTTACGGTGTGCTCCGCAACAACTGGTACGAGCTTTCTGTAAACAAGGTAAGCAGTCTTGGCTATCCTGAAGTTCCAGAGGTTAAGCCTGATCTTCCAGACGATGAGAACGATCAGTACATCAGCGTCAACGTAAAGATCCTCGACTGGGCTAAGCGTTCACAGAGCATAGATTTGTAATCAAGTATAACAACGAAAGGCGGAGCTTAGGCTTCCGCCTTCGTTAAAACATACGAGTTGTGTTTTCAGCTTCACCATAGTGGAAGCTAGAAACACAACCTGATATTCTGAAACATTATATTGATAATAACCAAAAAGCATCATGGCAAACAAAAAGTTACATAGTTGGATCAAGAATATACGCATGGAATGGGGATTCGACAGCTTGGCTGCTATCAGCCGTACCGCTGCTTTCGGAACCATCGCCGCTATCGGCTGCATGCTCAGCAGCTGCCACGACTTGATGCACGACGATCTCCCTCCTTGCGATATGGGAGTTGATCTGCAGTTCAAGTACGACTACAACGTCCAGCGCGCCGATATGTTCAACGATCATGTAGGCGGCATCTGCGTGTTCGTCTTCGATGAGCAGGGCAACCTAGTGGCTCGCCAGGATGCAGCCAACGAGGGAAAATCCCAACCCCTCAAAGACCCTAACTATGCCATGCGCATAGACTTGCAACCTGGCAAATACCGTTTCGCCACCTTCGCCTTCCAGAAGAAATACGAAGAGGCGCTGTCACAGGCTGGTGCCAAATTCCACATCGAAGCTCCAGCAGCAGGAGAAAGCATCGAAAAACTCCGTACCCGACTCGACAGAAATGCCGGAAAGGTAGAAAACCAGGCACTTCCGCTCGATACCCTCTGGCAGGGATTGAGCAACGAAACGGTAGAGGTGAAGGATCTTCAGGTTACCCGCCATACCATCAGTCTCGTCAGAGACACCAAGCAGCTCACCATCAGTCTGCATCAGCTGGACACCCCAGCCGACATCAATGCCGATGACTTCAGTTATCAGATAACTGATGCCAATGGCTACATCAATTACGACAATTCTCTCCTCCCAGACGAGGAGTTGACATACACCCCATACAAAACCTGGACCACCGAGTTCACCACTCCGGAGGGTACCGTACAGGAGCGTACCGCTCACGCCGCCATGATGTTCTCCCGCCTCGTGTTGCATCCAGCAACCGAGAACGACAAGAATGCAATACTGAGCATCTGGAACAAGAAGACGGGCGAAGAAGTGGTCCGCATCAATCTAGCCGATTTTCTGGCACAGGGCCGTGGAGCATTCGAAGCATTGAATTATTCGGCACAGGAGTTTCTGGACAGAGAATACGACTACAAGCTGGACTTTTTCCTGAAAGGCGACAAGTGGCAATACGTTAAGTTGGGCATCTCCATCCTCGATTGGAGCAAGCGCATACAGCGAGCCGACTTATAATCTGATTCCACTTTGTCGAAATTAAACTATTGATATTAGTAAAGTAAAAGACAAAGTTATCATGAGAAGATTTCATATCTATATAGGTTTCATAGTTTGGTTGTTGACTAGTTTATTTGCAGTTAGTTGTACCGACGAGTTGGAGGGTAACGGATATACCCCCAACTCGTCAAGCAACCTGCACGTGCTGGTACCAACCGTGCTCAGTGCGAGCGGCACCCGTACCGACGATGCTTCCGGCCTTCCTACCTATAATGCTACGGTAGATGAATGCCAGATCAACGACCTGACCCTCTATGCTTTCCCTACAGGAAATGAAGGCAAGCTCCTGGTAGAGACGCTCCCTGCGCCATTGGCAAGCATGATGCTGAATGAGAAAGCTGCAGAATATCAGCTCACCATCACTCCTGGTACGTATCATATCTATGTTGTTGCCAATATGAGTGATGTATTGAGTAATCAGCCTATTAAGAATGAGGATGATCTCAAAAAGGTAACACTGAATTATGGTGTCGGAACAAAGCCAGGTATGCCTGTCTGCACGAATATTCCGATGATTTATGAGCCTGAGAAGGATGCTACAACTGGTAAGCTTGTAGAAACCAAGATTACTCCAGCAGGCAATAAATATACAGAAGTGATTGCCAATATGAAGTTTACCTGTGTCAAGGTGAAGTTGAATCTCATTTTCGACCCAACCCAGAAAGATGTAAAAGACAACTTCGGTGGCAAGTCTATTCTTATCGATAGCATCGTAGCCAATAAGCTCTCTCCATTTACCAATCTCTATTGGGGCGGTAAATTCGTAGAAGAATCTTTGGCAGATGGCGAATATAAGACAGGTTTTTCAAGTAAACAATATACTAGCGGCTCTGATGCTCCAGCTGTATATTATACAGACTGGGAAGACCATACTTCAGAAGCAGAAGCAAACAATAAGAATGATATTGTAGGTAAAGGAAATCCCACACCTGCCCCAATAGATGCTGCAAAAAAGTGGCTCTTCCAGAGCACCTATTATCTCCCAGAGCGTTATATTTCGTCTGCTGCCGACCGCAGCTACTTAACCATCAATGGCAAGGTAGCCAATTCTGCCAGCAACGATTATCGCATCGATTTGGGTCATAAGAAGGATGAGACCAACACTTCAGAAGTGCCAACCTTCCCTCGTGGTACCTATTATGAGATTACCGGCAGAATCAAGTCGCTGGGCAACATGGAGCTGAATTGCAATGTAAGCATCAAGCCATGGGAGTCACCATATATAGATGCCGACTTCAACCATACTACATTGTGGGTAAGCAAGACGAAGGCAGAAGTTACCTCTACGACAAATGATTATATTACATATAAATCGAATGCAGGCAATGTAGAGTTTGGATGCGATAATAAAATAAACTCAGAAGACATCATCAAAGGCATCAAACACGGTAAAGACGCTAATGGCAATGATAGTATAGAGTTTCGCGTGAATCCAAATATCCCAATCAGTGATTATGCACAGCAGCGAAAAGGCACTGCTAAGGTTTGGCTCAAGGCAAATAACCTCAAGAAATATATAGATGTACATTATGATGTTACACCTTATCTGGATGTTACAAAAAAAGTGGTCATCTATTATAATAGTACAGTAAATAATACAAGAACCATAGAATGGGATACTAATCTTGGGGGTATCAAGTTGAAAGAAACCGAACTTAAAAAAGGTAAATCCACCATCAAGATGACTTTAAATCCATCGGATGCAGCCAAAGCCACAGGTGTCTTCACAGTAACTGCAACAAGTGATCCTATAACGACCACCATTTATGAATTTGAGGTAAAACCCCAAAATGATACTACGGATGTCAAATATAAAACTGTTCGTGTAATTGTGCGTCCTCCTATCGGTGACTATCGTATCTATTTCAGAGCTATCAATGACCGAAGTAAATATAATGGAGGTAACGGTTCCGATAATTTCAAGGGAATCTTAACTGAAGGAGGTAAAAACAACTGGAGCGATGGATGGAATGAGGATGCAAAAGATACAAGTGATCCCCAACCAGACAACCACCGCATCTATGTATATACCCAGATAGGTGAAACAGAAGATGAAGTTACAGGAAAAGGTTGGATTTTTACGGAAGGACCGGCCGATAAAAATGGATGGCCTGGAGAAGAAATGGTGGCCGACGAGACTAACACCGGATGGTATTACAAAAACTTCCTTGAAAAAGCGCAGTCTAAATCAAATACAAATGGATCAGTAGGTACAAGAACTATTACGCCAGGTGAGACATTGATTATGTTCAGTAATAATAAAGATGTAGATCAAGGATATAGTTTACACCGTTGTCCTCATCATCTAGAGCCGGGTATTCCTCTCTTCGATTATGAAGATCGTGAAGGATGGATCGTATATGACCCTACATCCGATCCTATATGGCATGTATATGATAACATGCCTGAAATTGAAGACATAGAGTACAAGGTATATACCCGGTCTGAGCTTTTTGGATGGTATAAGGTATATGGTATCGCATCAGGAACAAACCAGTTTACCATTTGGGATACTGCCAAAAAAAGCTGGAAATGCAAGAAGGTGGGAAAAGATTGGTATAAAACAACCATCACGTTGAAAGCAGTAAAAGGGGAACACGAAAAAAACATCCTCCTGAAAAGGGGAAACAACGATATTACACTCTTCAATGGCAATAGTTTCAAAGACGATACAGGCTATTACGAAAATGGAAACTGGTATCAAGGTAAGCCTAAAGGCGTAACTGAATAAATAATATTGGAAAAAATGAAGAAGATAAAGCATTTAATGATATGGATAGGATTGCTCCTAAGCCTTGTTTCCTGCAAGGATGCAATGGAGACTATCGGACTCGGCGGGGATGAAATCCCTGCCGAGGGACTTGTCTTGAACATTGATTTGCCCAATTTTTCTGAAAAGCAACTGGGCACGAGAGCTGATGCTACGGAAACAGAATCAATCAACAAGCTCACTTTGCTTTATTACGACAGTAGCAACAAGTATCTAGGCAAAAAAGAAGATTGTACCAATCAATTAACAGAGACCAACAAGAAAAGCAATGGCAGCTATAACATCAAAGTAAACGCTCCGAAAGAAGCAAGCTACATACAAGTAGTTGCCAATGCCGATGTTACAGATGCAGAAGCAAGCGACTTACAGGATATCGGTAAAGCAGCAGATCGCCCTCTAAGCCTTACTGAGCCAGTTTGTTGGGGTAGCATCAAGGTTACCGATTTGCTAACTCCTGAGACTGCCAAGATTTCGCTTCTGCGCTCTAATGCCAAGATTACCCTCAAAGTTGCCGAAGGCATTAAGGGTATCTTTCCTGAAGAAAGCGCAGGACTTATCATCAATAATACAGCTAAGAAAACAGCTATCGCTCCAAAAGGCTATAAAGAGCCTACAGATGAAGGGTTGGCAACAACTACAGAATTCTGTAGTAAAAATGTTGGCACTGGCTCAAGCAGAGTTGTTGCTGTAAACGAGACATCTATTGGTCAAGCAAACATTATCATCAAGGCTGAATATGTTGATACTACTACCAAAAAGGCTGTAGAAGGTTACTATAAAGTTGGTCTTTATAATAAAGACAAGAGCTCTCAGTTTGCCCTCTTGAGAAACCATAACTATACCATCACCGTTACCAAGGTGAATGATTATGGTTTTAAGACTTTGGACGAAGCCATCAAGGCACAACCAGAAAACAGAATAGAGGCAGAAATCAAAGATGACAATCCTGCCATCACCAAGATGATTGCCTGCAAGGATTATGAACTTGGCGTATGTGATGATCAATCAGTAGAAGCGACAGCTGCTGAAGCAACTGAAGAAATTAAAGCAACAATCACTTTAGTCACCACACTCTCTTCTGCAACAAGTGCTGACAACAAACTCTACGGAGTAAGCATCAATCCTCCTGCAAATAGCTGGATTAAGTTTGACAAGGATAAAGATGTAAAAGAAACGACACTTCCGGAATCAGGAAGTAAATCATCACCTGGCATGAAATATGTTCTGACGTTTACATTGGATAAAAACGATAAGTCGGAAGACCCAAGAACGGGAACGGTTACGATAACATCAGGTGACCTCAAACTGGATGTGAAGATAACCCAGGCGGGCTTCGATTTTAGAAGAGACGATCCAAAGCGTAAAGTTAAGATGTTTATCGATAACATTATTAACACAGAAAACTACTTTGAGTGGTTGGATAAAAAAATGCAAGGTATCAGACCGGAGCAAATGCTAGGCAATGTAAGAAACAATGGTTTTCACTTCGCAGTAGGTAAAAACACCTATAGTTATAAGATTCCCTACCTAGAAGATGATAAGCTAACTGATACCGATGACCATTTTAAAGTTGAAAGAGATGGAAATTTCTGGAAAGTTACATTGACGGATAATCGAGACGATAATTATGATCTCTGGCAAGGCAGTTTTACGATAACAAATAAAGAGGGTATCAAAATCACCTACTATGTTTATCATACGGGTATCTTTCACCAGATAACAGATGAAATGGCAAACAAATACGAATTGGCAGAGGGTGGTGATGATACACTAAAGGTGAAAGGCTGGTTCTATTATGGTGTAGTGAAAGTACAGGGACAAAATAATAAGACCTACATCATGCTTGACCGTAACCTGGGTGCTACCGACAATAGTCCTTATATACCAGACGTCAACGAACTTAATGACCATAAAGGTGCTATCGGTGGATACTTCAAGATTGCAGATGATAAGGATGCAGATGGTAAGGATAAGGATAAGAAAGATAAGAAGAAGTGGAATCTATCCTCGACTCTATCTCCTGAAGGCTTTGAAATACCAGAGAAATCGGTGTTTGAGGACTTGGTTGCGAAAGGTACGCTTAATACAGAGATACGTACTACTTCTCTTGGCGAATCGTACTATTGTACATCCATGAATACTATAAACTCTGAGTTGAAAACCATCTATCTGCCATACGGAGGATATCTGGAAGGTGAAAGCCATAAATATCCAATGCACGTGGTCTTTTGGACCAAAACACTAGTCTCTGGAACACAAGGATTCAGTGTAGAAAGTCCGGAATATGGTTACTGGTATAACTATTTCGATATATTCAACTCGAAGAAGGGTATGTCAAACGTACGTTTCGTGAGTGGTAGTAATGGAAATAACACCGGCCGCTACAAGGCGATGCCTTTACGCCTGGTACGTGTTCTGCAATAAACACAAGATAAGTGATAAATACAATAACATCATTTACTTATATATAATTAAAGTATAAAAACAGCTGTTTTAAAAAGAAGGGTTGGGCTTTCGGGAGAAAGTCCAGCCCTTCATTTTGTCAGGATACTCCTGACAAGGGGTCAAGACGTCACTGAGAGGTCATCATGATAGTACTGACGGATGGTAAAGACGCTTCCATCGCTTATTGCCTCACTACGGCATTATATTGCCCTTTACCAGGGCAATATCTTGCCATTGCCAGGCACAAAACGATACGTCGGGAGAGAAAATCCCCACTCTCTTTTTTACTCTTCACTCTTCACCAAATCGCCTGAAACCCCGATAAACACTGGGGTTCCGAGAGGTGAAGAGTGGCGCACCACTCTTCACCACTCTTCACCACTCTTCACCTTTTGCCGGTGATCCATTTTATCTTTTCGTTTTGCCAAACAAATCAGAATGAGTACCTGTAGTTAACATCAACAGCGTCAATTCCGTATCATTCTGTTCCCATATCAAAAGCCAATCTGATTCAATATGAGCTTCCCATTCACCTTCATGATTACCATGAAGTATATGTGGTTTGTATTCTGAAGGTAAAGTACCATTTTCTACCAATAAGTTAATCGCTTTCTGTAATTTCTCTATCGGATAGCCACGCTTGCGACAAAGTTTCAACGCTTTGTCGAATCTTTTAGTTGTTCCTAATTTATACATCACTTACCAAGAATAGTGTCAAACATTTCATCAACAGAGTTCCATTGTGTAACTCTACCTTTAGCAACATCCTCTTCAGCAAGTTCCAATTCCGTTTTCTTAGGTTTCAAAACCGAAATAGAACTTACTCCATGGAGCATTTGAATGGCACTTTTAAGTTTATTGACCAAAGATGGGTCTGATATTGAAACCACTAACTGTGGTTCTTTTAATCCTATCGCTCTTGATTTCATAATCTTCTCCTTTAAAACGTTTAACATAATTAAGATACAAAAATACATTATTCCCCTCACACCGCCAAACTTCTTGCATTATTTTAACGTTAAAGGTCTTGATTTAACCCAAGTTTGGCACTTTAACCTGCTTTATTCATCATCACAAATTTTTCCGGTAAGCGGCTCCGCGTTTATACCATTGTAGACTTCTCATTTATTCGTACCTTTG
>ERZ831979.2082-NODE-2082-length-14993-cov-491.259807_pt1 | contig 14993 bp, 9 predicted proteins | sample MGYA00519952_ERZ831979 | MGnify/ENA primary metagenome ERZ831979 (study PRJEB31850, sample SAMEA3708723) | human gut metagenome | biome: human gut; feature: human-associated habitat; material: faeces | place: China | collected 2014 ...
AGATTGGTTACTCACACAAGGTTGTTGAGTTGATCAAGATCATGAAGAAGCACAACGGTTAATTCGTTGCCTCTTAACGATTAAGTATATGGCCGTCCAGCATTTTTTCAATGCTGGACGGCTTTTTGTTTTTATAAGTGAGAATTTCTTTTCATTTTATTTTGTTTTCTCAATAATTTCATTTAACTTTGCGGCATGAAATATTCGATGATAACCATATTGGGACCTACGGCGAGTGGTAAGACGAGTCTTGCTGCCGCTCTTGCAGCCAGGATCAATAGCCTGGGTGCCCATTTGTCGGGTACCCCTGCCAAGGGCGCTGAAATCATTAGTGCTGACAGCCGGCAGGTATATCGCGGCATGGATATAGGTACGGGTAAGGATCTGGCTGACTATACCATTCATGGCAAGCAGATACCTTATCACCTCATTGACATCTGTGAGCCTGGTACGAAATATAATCTCTTTGAATATCAGCAGGATTTTTATGATGTCTATCAGGATATTCAGAAGAGAGGGGCATTTCCGATATTATGTGGAGGTACAGGACTCTATATTGAGTCGGTGCTGAAAGGTTATCATCTCTCACCTGTTCCGCAGAACCCGGAACTCCGTGAGTCTTTGGCTCATAAGAGTTTAGAGGAACTTACGCTGATACTGAAAGAGCTGAAGGCGAAAACGGGTTCTAATATGCACAATCGCACAGACGTGGATACAGTACAGCGAGCTATCCGGGCGATAGAGATTGAAAGCTATAATCTGGAGCATCCGATGCCCGAACGTGAACTCCCTGCGGTTGATTCGCTGATTATCGGTGTCAGCATAGACCGGGACGCAAGAAGGGAGAAAATTTCACGGAGACTGAAACAGCGATTGGATGAGGGAATGGTAGATGAAATCAAGGGACTGCTAGATCGTGGTATTCCTGCCGAAAATCTCATCTATTATGGTTTGGAATATAAGTTTATTACAGAATATGTGATCGGTAAGACTTCATACGATGAGATGTATCGCGGTCTGGAAATTGCAATCCATCAGTTTGCCAAAAGGCAGATGACGTGGTTCAGAGGTATGGAGCGCAGAGGCTTTACTATCCATTGGGTAGATGCATTGCAGCCAATGGAGAAAAAGGTGGAGACGGTTTTGGAGCTGATGAGGAGCTAGGCTGTGGCCTGGAATCTGACTAGGGCTGGCATCCGATGGAATCGGATGCAACGGTGGCTGGGCGGAAGTGATATTTTATACAACTTTCAAATTACAAAGAAGAGACAATGGTAAACGAGAATAAATGGGGGCTGCTTTATTGCCCTAGAGGAGGCTGGCGAAGTAACAAGCGCTGGGAAAAAATAGAGAAGGTGCTCAAGCAGCAAGGCGTGGATTACGACTTTGTGCAGAGCGAGAATCAGAAGAGCGTAGAACGGCTCATCAGAATGTTTATCAACAATGGTTATAAGACCATTGTCATCGTTGGTGGAGATTCTGCGCTCAATGATGCCGTAAACTGTCTGATGCAGATAGATCCGAAAGAAAGAGAAGATGTGGCACTGGGTGTTATTCCTAACGGACTGATGAACGACTTTGCCCACTTCTGGGGATTCAGCGACAGCGATATCGAGAAGACGGTTGCGTCGCTGAAAAAACGTCGTATCAGAAAGATTGACCTCGGTTGTATCCGCTATGTGAACAAGAAGGGGGAGAAATGCCGTCGCTATTTCCTCAACTGTATCAATATCGGACTCATCGCCGCCATCATGAACCTGAGACGAAAAACCCATCATATCTTCGGTTCACGTACCCTGTCGTTTCTCTGTTCCTTCATCCTGATGATATTCCAGCGTCTGGACTATAAGATGCATGTGAAAATCAATTCAGATGTTATCAAGCGTAGAGTGATGACGATGTGTATAGGCAATGGAACAGGATATGGACAGACTCCGAATGCTGTGCCATATAACGGACTGCTCGATGTGTCGGTGGTATCTCATCCTAAGACAACCCAGCTCTTCGAGGGAATCTATCTTTTTGTGAAAGGTAAGTTCCTCAACCATAAGAGTGTGCATCCTTACCGTACCCGAGAGGTAGAGGTGCTCGCTGCCCAGCATGCCCTGATAGGTATTGATGGCAGATTGATGAATACACCGGTAGGCCCATTCCAGATTACTGTAATTCAGGAGGTTATCAACTTCCTGATACCCGTATAACCAGTATGCCCGTAATAAGTGAAATGTATCAAGAAAAACGTATAATGTAAAACATATAAATAAAAAATAGCAGAACTTTATCCGAGTTCTGCTATTTTTATGATTTCTTCTTCCTGTAAGATTTTGATTTTCCTTCCTTCTGTATTGATGAGTTCTTCTGCCGTAAAGGCTGAGAGCGTACGGATGGCATTGCTCGTTGTCATATTACAGAGATTTGCCAAATCTTCACGACTCAATCGGATGTCAAGAGTTTTTCCGTCTTTTTCTAACCCATAAGAGTCTTTCAGAAATATCAGTCCCTCGGCAAGTCGGGCACGGATATGTTTCTGGGTGAGGTTCACGGTACGGTCGTCCGATTTACCTATTTCCACACTGAGATATTTGATAAAGAAGAAGCCGATGTTGAAACTCTTGGAGATCAGTTTCATGAGAACTGCCAGCGGGAACTGGGCAACGACGCAGTTTTCCAGCGACATGGCTGCCGTCTTGTATATCTCATCTGCAAAATAGGCTCTGAAACCAAAGAACTCAATCGGTTTGATAACACGGATAATCTGGCTTTTGCCACCGATACCTTCTTTGTATATCTTCACTTTTCCCGCTATGAGACATAGTGCATATTCAGGAGTACCCTCGTTCTTGTAGATGATTTCGTTCTTCTTATACTTCTTGATTTCCAGATGTTCTTTCAGTAAATCGAACTGGTCATCAGTGATGCCTCCCCATAGCTTAGCAATCAGCATTGCTATATTTTCTTTATCGTATTTTCCTCTAGCTGCCATGTGTACAAATCTTTTAAACTGAAAACTGAGTGCAAAAGTAATGCTTTTTCTCGAAATAATCAAGCATTTTTGTCTAAAAATATGTTTTAAAACATAAAAAGGCAATTTTTTCTAAAAATGGCATACAAAAAACTTTGTTATACCATAAAAAAGTGTTACCTTTGAAAGCAATTAATTTAGTCAACAAAAATATAGAACCTTAATATAGATCTATGAGTTATCTAAAATTCGAAAAGGCCCTCATGACGAATCTTCAAGAGTCGTTGCCTAAGGAGTTGTTGAGAACAAATCGCTCGGGTGCATATTCGTGCTCAACGATTGTAGACTGTAATACCCGCAAGTATCACGGATTACTTGTCGTGCCGGTTCCTGAACTGGACGATGAGAATCATGTGCTCTTGAGTTCGCTGGATGTTACGGTGATTCAGCATGGAGCTGAGTTTAACCTCGGCTTGCACAAGTACCAGGGCAACAACTACAGTCCGATGGGCCACAAGTACATTCGTGAGTTTGATTGTGATAAAGTGCCAACTACCCTTTATCGCGTAGGTGGTGTTATCCTGAAAAAGGAAGTTGTATTCCAGCATTATGAGAATCGCATTCTGATTCGCTATACGCTGGTAGACGGCCATTCGGCTACAACTCTTCGTTTCCGTCCATTCTTGGCTTTCCGCAGTGTCCGTCAGTTTACTCATGAGAATGCTACCGCATCTCGTGATTATTCTGAGGTAGATCATGGCATCAAGACCTGTATGTATGCAGGTTATCCTGATCTCTATATGCAGTTCTCCAAGAAGAACGAGTTTAAATTCTGTCCAGATTGGTATCGTGGCGTGGAATATCCAAAGGAGCAGGAGAGAGGTTATGCTTCTAACGAAGACCTCTATGTTCCTGGCTATTTTGAAATGGATATCAAGAAAGGCGAAACCATCGTCTTTGCTGCTTCTACATCAGAAATCAAGGCGGTCAGCCTGAAGAAGCTCTTCGACAAGGAAGTGGATGAGCGTTCGCCTCGTGACAATTTCTTCCATTGTCTGGTCAATGCGGCTCATCAGTTCCATCGTCGTGAAAAGAACGATGACCGTTATATCCTGGCTGGTTACCCTTGGTTTAAGTGTAGAGCCCGCGATACATTTATTGCTCTTCCGGGTCTCACCCTCTCTATCGAGGAAGATGACTACTTCGAACTGGTGATGAAGACTGCCATGAAGGGATATTACGAGTTTATGGAAGGCAAGCCGGTCAGCGTTCATATTGCTGAGATAGAGCAGCCTGACGTGCCATTGTGGGCTGTCTGGGCTTTGCAGCAGTATGCCAAGGAAACCAGCAAGGAAGAATGCTTCAAGAAGTATGGACAGTTTATCAAGGATGTTATCAGCTTTATCCAGGATAACAAGCATCCGAACCTGAAGCTCGAAGAGAACGGATTACTCTATACCGATGGTAAGGACAAGGCTGTTACCTGGATGAACTCTACTGCCAACGGCAGACCAGTGGTTCCACGTACCGGATATATCGTAGAGTTTAATGCTTTGTGGTATAACGCCTTGTGTTTCTGTGCTTCTCTCGCTGCAACAGTAGGTGAAGAAGACAGCCAGCAGAAACTCCTGGCTCAGGCGGAGCTGACCAAGCAGGCGTTCCTCGATACCTTCCTCAATGAATATGGCTATCTCTATGATTATGTTGATGGAAATATGATGGACTGGAGCGTTCGCCCGAACATGATATTTGCAGTGGCTTTCGACTATTCTCCATTGTCGCAAGACCAGAAGAAGCAGGTTCTTGATATCTGTACACGCGAACTCCTTACTCCTAAGGGATTGCGTTCACTCTCGCCAAAGAGCGGTGGATATAATCCTGTTTATGTAGGTCCGCAGACCCAGCGCGACTATGCTTACCATCAGGGTACGGCATGGCCATGGCTCGGTGGCTTCTATATGGAGGCAAGTCTGAAACTCTATAAGCGTACCCGTTTGAGCTTTATCGAACGCCAGATGGTAGGTTATGAGGACGAAATGTCTTCCCATTGTCTCGGTACCATCAGCGAACTCTTCGATGGAAACCCTCCATTCGCAGGTCGTGGTGCCATCTCTTTCGCCATGAATGTGGCTGAGATTCTGCGTGCGCTTGAGTTACTTGAAAAATATCAATATTAATAATAGGAGGACTGCTATATGAAAGTTTTAATGTTTGGATGGGAGTATCCTCCTCACGTATTTGGTGGTTTGGCAACTGCCAACTTTGGTATCTCCCAGGGACTTCATGCCCAGGGCGATGTTGATATCACATTGTGTCTGCCTCATCCTTTCGGTGATGAGGACCGCAGTGCCTGCAAGATTGTGGCAATGAACAGTGTGCCTATTGCCTGGCGCGATGTAAATCACGACTATGTGCAGCAGCGGGTAGGCAATATCATGAATCCGGACGATTATTTCCGCTACCGTGACCATATCTATGCCGATTTTAATTATATGCATGTAAATGACCTCGGCTGTATGGAATTTGCCGGTGGTTATCCATCTAATCTTCATGACGAGATCAACAACTATAGCATCATTGCCGGAGTTGTAGCCCGTTCAGAAGAATTTGATATTATCCATGCTCACGACTGGCTGACATTCCCTGCCGGAATTCATGCCAAGCGCGTGAGCGGTAAGCCATTGTGCATCCATGTTCATGCTACTGATTTCGACCGTAGCCGTGGAAAGGTGAACCCTACCGTTTATGCTATTGAGAAAGACGGTATGGATAATGCCGACTGCATCATGTGTGTATCCGAACTGACCCGCCAGACGGTGATTCACCAGTATCACCAGGATCCACGCAAGTGTTTCGCCATGCACAATGCCGTATACCCATTGAAGCAGGAGTGGCAGGATATTCCACGCCCAAATCATAAGGGCAAGGAGAAGGTAGTAACCTTCCTGGGACGTCTTACCATGCAGAAGGGACCTGAATATTTCGTTGAGGCTGCCAACATGGTATTGCACCGTACCCGCAATGTGCGTTTCTGTATGGCAGGTTCGGGCGATATGATGGATCAGATGATTTATCTCGCTGCCGAAAGAGGCATTGCCGACCGGTTCCACTTCCCTGGCTTTATGCGCGGCAAACAGGTTTATGAATGTCTGAAAGACAGTGATGTCTACGTGATGCCATCTGTGAGCGAGCCGTTCGGTATCTCACCTTTGGAAGCTATGCAGTGCGGCACACCAACCATTATCTCCAAGCAGAGTGGATGTGGAGAAATCCTGTCCAACTGTATCAAGGTAGACTACTGGGATATCCATGCCCTTGCTGATGCCATCTACAGCATCTGTCACAACGAGAGTCTTTTCGATTATCTCTCAGAGGAAGGCAAGAAAGAAGTAGACCAGATTACCTGGGAGAAAGTGGGAGCCCGCATCAAAGACCTGTACCTCAAGACCTTAGGGTGGAAGTAGGTTAAGTGAAGAGTGAAGAACGAAGAATGAATAATTTTGAGGCTTTACTCATCTTACAAGTTAAACGTTCAAATTTCAAATTTTTATGAAAACAATTTGTTTATATTTCGAGATACATCAGATTACCCATCTGAAACGCTACCGCTTCTTCGACATCGGTACCGACCATTATTACTATGATGACTACGAGAACGACCGTAGCATCAACGAGATTGCTGAGCGCTCTTATATGCCAGCCTTGAATGCCCTTCAGGAGATGATTGAAAAGAACGGCAAGTATTTCAAGGTAGCTTTCTCGCTTTCGGGTGTAGGTATGGAGCAGTTGGAACTTCATGCTCCTCAGGTACTGGAGAAGCTTCAGCAGCTCAACAATACGGGTTGTGTAGAGTTCCTGGCTGAGCCTTACTCTCACGGACTTGCTTCTCTGGTTAATGAGGCAAGTTTCAAGGACGAGGTGATGCGCCAGTGTACTAAGATTGAGGAATATTTCGGAAAGAAACCTACCGTATTGCGCAACTCTTCGCTCATCTACAGCGATGATATCGGTAACGATGTTGCCAACATGGGATTCATTGGTATGCTCACCGAGGGTGCCAAGCACGTGCTCGGCTGGAAGTCTCCTCACTATGTTTACCATTGCGCCCTGAATCCTAAGTTGAAGCTCCTGTTGCGTGATGTGAACCTGAGCGATGATATCTCTCTGCGCTTCAGCAACAGCGATTGGGACGGTTATCCACTCTTTGCCGACAACTATATGAACCGGATTGCTGCCTTCCCAGAGGAGGAGCAGGTTATCAATATCTTCATGGAGCTTTCTGCTCTTGGTATTGCCCAGCCTCTGTCAAGCAACATCCTCGAGTTTATGAAGGCTTTGCCTCAGTGTGCCAAGGACCGTGGCATCACCTTCTCAACACCTTCAGAAATCTGCAAGAAGATCAAGTCGGTAGGCGAGGTGAATGTGCCTGATACCTTGAGTTGGGTAGACGAGGAGCGTGATGTAAGTTCATGGTTGGGTAACCCGATGCAGCGTGAGGCTTTCAACAAGCTTTACAGTGTGGCAGATCGTGTACGTATCGCCAACGATCCACGTATCAATCAGGACTGGGATTACCTGCAGGCAAGTAACAACTTCCGTTTCATGACTACCAAGCCAAGCAATGTGGGTCTTGACAGAGGTATCTATTCAAGTCCTTTCGATGCTTTCACTAACTATATGAACATTCTTGGTGACTTCATCACCCGAGTAAACGACCTCTATCCTGCTGATGTTGATAACGATCAGCTGGAGGGCTTGCTTACTACCATCAAGAATCAGGATGAAGAGCTTGAGATGAAGGACAAGGAGATTGTCCGTCTTCAGGCTAAGATTGAAAAGATAGAGAAGGAGGCAGAGAAGCACCATGGCGAGAAGCCTGCTAAGGCTGCTCCTGCCAAGAAGGCCGCAGCTAAGCCTGCAGCCAAGAAGGCATCTGCCAAGAAGGCTCCTGCCAAGAAAACAACAAAGGCAGAGCCTGCAGAAGAAAAGAAAGATTAGAATTTTTAGATTACTCATAAAGATTAATCCCCCTCGCTGCATTGATTTGCAATGAGGGGGATTTTTTTGTTTCCCAAAATATTCTCTGAAATAACGCGTTAGCTGGAAAGCGTTATTTTTCGAAATGAATCCAGTCTACGTCGAAGAAGGCAGCATCGTTCTTCTTGGCTGTGCGGGTGTTGAAGAAACCGAGCTTGGCACCTATCCACTTGCCTTCACGCACAGTGAAAGGATTGCCTATCTTGGTGAATTTCTTGCCATCCAGACTGTAGCTCCATTCAGCGATAGCCTGTATCTGGTTGGCGATACCTTCGCTATGAACCTTCACGCGAAGCCATACATCCTGGGTAGCGATGCGGGAAGAAGGAATATCATCTACGGCATACTTCACGGTGTAAGGTTGAGGCTGCTTGCTGGTCTTGATGGCCACTTGCTTCACCACCTTCTCAGCCTTTCCCTTCTCAGCCTTCTCGCAGGTTACATATTGCAAAACAACACCCTCTTCCTTGGTATCAACAAACTTGAGTGCCGCATAGTCCATGCCTTGCATGATCATGCCGGCGCTTTCGCCCAATACCTTATCATTTTCCTTGTAAGCCTCGGTGCGGTTAGGTATGAACTTCACCTTGGCAGTAGCAGTAAAGTTCTCGGTAGGGAGTTTCTGGAGCAGGAGGTTTGGCAAATCATACAGGTTCTTTACATCTTCTGCCTGCTGCACGCCATAGAGACGCAACTTGGAGTTCTTGGCATCACAGAAGTACCAGTACTGACTGTAAGGACCGTTCCACTGCCATTGCAGACCTAAATCTACGCTGTTGAAATCATCCGATTCCTTAGGCTGGAAGTTACCGCTTGATGGCAGGTTTGGCTTCTTCCATTGCTGAACAGGGTCACCGCAGCCGTCACCATCCTTGTCGTCTCCGATAACGAGCCAGTCGTTTACCCATTTGGCTGGTTGCAGATGAACCACACGACCATAAGCGTGCTTATCCTGGAAGTGGAGGAACCAGTCTTCGCCGTTCTGGGTATCTACCCAAGCACCCTGGTGAGGACCATTCACCTTCTTGTTTTTTCCCTGTGCCATACCTACATATTCCTCGTAAGGACCGTATGGATTCTTGGAACGCAGTTCTACCTGCCAGCCATACTTCACGCCGCCCGCAGGACTCATGATATAATAATATCCGTTGCGCTTGTAGAACTTGGTTCCTTCGATGGTAGGTTGATTTTCGTGTCCATCATATACGATGCGTGAAGGACCAATCACCTTGGTGCCGTCAGGTGACATCGGAGCTACGAAGAGCACTGACTTGATACCGGCTCTTGAACCGGCGCATCCATGCGACAGATAAGCCTTGCCGTCTTCATCCCAGAGAGGGCAGCAGTCGATAAGACCTTTTTCCTTCATCACCCAGGTGATAGGTTCCCAAGGACCGCGTGGATCTTGTGTCTTGGTCATGAAGAGTCCCTGGTCTGGGTCGCCGCAATAGATGTAGAACCATCCGTCGTGATAGCGGATAGAGGGTGCCCATACATAGTTACCATGCTGAACTTTCTTGCGCCAGTCCAAGTCTGTGCCCTGATACTCTGGCAATACAGGATAGTCATCGAGTAGGGCAGCGCCGATAATCTCCCAGTTTACCAGGTCGGTGCTGTGCAGAATCTGCAAGCCTGGGAAACATTGGAAGGAAGAGGAGGTCATATAGTAGTCATTGCCCACACGGCATACGTCTGGGTCTGAGTAGTCAGCGTCAATAACCGGGTTGCGGTACATTCCGTTCTTCAGGTTCGGATTCCATGTCTTGGATACCGCTTTCTGGGCATTTACGCTCAGCGCAGAGAGCGGAGAACTCAATGCGATGGTGGCGAGAATACACAGGAGTGAATGCGATTTTATTTTCATTGTTACCGATGTTTAAATGAATTATTTAGCTACGTATTTCTTGTTGTTGTAGATATAGATACCTTTTTTGAGACCTTGCAGGTCTTCTGCCTTGGCATTGAGCTTTACCATGCGACCGCTGAGGTCGTAAATGTTGTTATTGTCTACCTTGGCGATGGCAGCAATTGGCTGAATGCCTGTAGAAGTCTCTGTATAGAGAGTGAACTGCAAGATGCACTGCTTTACCTTTGGAGTAAAAGTAAGCGTGTGCTCTACAGGTGAATCAAACTCTACTGTATATTTTTTCAGACTGTTGTCTTTTGGAAAAACATAGGTAGAAGCATCATAGCTTGTGCCGTTTATCTCGCCGAGATAGGCATCTGCATCTGAGTAATTGTCTTTTCCCTCGATATCCATTTTGACAATCTTTATGCCGTCAGGAATGATGATGGTGTATTGATTGGCGCTATACTTGATATAGTTGGTACCAGAACCAGTATCGTATGTCTTTCCCTTCTCATTGCTGATAGCGAAGCCGTTGCTGAAAGAACCGGCTGTCTTATCCGTCAAAGTTTTTGAGTTTAATGTGAAAGGCCCCTTGGTATCTACTACTCCTGAACCTGTAGATGTAGCGCCACACTGGTCATCCCAGGTAGAATCAAACTTCTTGAGCCAGATTGAACCACTGCTGACGGTAATCTTAGAGTTGTTCTTGAACACGAGATTATCTACGAAGCGGATATCGATGCCCTTCTTGGCAGAAATCTGTACGTTGTCGAGAGTCACGTTCTTGATATGGCTCTCAGGGCGGCCAATCAGGAAGATAGCATTACCTTCGCAGACATCTGTAGTCTTCACGTTCTGGAGAAGAATGCCGTTGTAGGTAGGGGTAGTGCTATCCAAAGTTCTTGCGTTTGCCTTATCTACAGCAGGGTCACTGTTGTAGTTCTTATCGTAGAAGCAGTCGATAGAGAATGGGTTCTTAACCTTGGTCATGGTGAAGTTGGTGAACTTCCAGTCCTCCTCGCCACCGCCACGCAGTGTACCATCGCTATTGATACCCGTCTTCATGCGGATACCGGCAGTTGTGCCGTTCATGGTGATGTTGTCGAACCATACATGCTTGATGTTCTTGGTGAAACTACCGATAGAAGCACCATGTCCTGTACCGAACTTGCACTTCCATACATGGATATATTGTGCATCGTTGTCGCAAACGATATTGTCATCGCCGTTGCTGATGTTACAGTTGTAGATATTAACGTATGGACCCCAGATAGAGATTCCATCGGTGTTATGCGATGCCTTTCCCTTGCCAGCTTCAGATGAAGGTTCACTGATAATCAGATCATGGATGGTAGCATGGCTAGCCTTACCGCTGTTGCTGATGGTGATGTTTACACCCGGAGTATTCTGAATCTTGAAGTTGCGGAGCAGGAAGCGCTTGCCCTGCTCGAAGCGGATCATTGCACCAGGATTGAAGGTTTCGCCATTCTCTCTTGCGAGCCACCAACGTGCACCCTGACCGTCGATGACTGAAGTTTCACCTTCACCCTCGATAACAATGTCGGTAACGTTCTTACCCTTGTTCTTTCCGCCGATGAAGACAGTCTTATTATTCTTATTATTTGGAGCCTTGCCGTATTCCACGAGTTTCAATGTAGCACCTTTGCAAAGGTGGAGTACAGTCTTAGACTTGATGCTGAGTACTTCGGTCTTGCTTGTCATCTGGTCTATACTACCAAACATCCATGTACCGGCAGGAATCACGACCATACCACCTGTTGTAGGCACAGCATCAAGTGCTTTCTGGATAGCCTTGGTGTTGTCTTCTGCCGTAGTAGAAGCACCATAATCCTTGATATTAAATGTATTTGCCGAAGTGATGGCAGGCAACTGTGGCAGTTCTACGGCAGTCCATCCTCCAGGAGTGTTCTGTGCGTTCTGCTCGGCTGTGATACCAGCGAAAGTTTGTGCTTTAGCGAACATTGGCAGAGCCATGAGCGCAGCAAGCACGACTGTCTTAATGATTGATTTCTTCATTTCTTCTTAGGTTTATTTATTTTATTATTTTTGTATTCTATAAGATTTTCTGCAAAGTTACGACATTTTTGCTTATCACATGCAGATTGTGAATGAAAAACTACGAAAACGATTACGTATACCTTGCCGATAGAATAAAAAAGAAAGACCGCATCCGCCGGGTATTATCTCCCTTGGGATACGGTCTTAAACCTAATGATTAACGTATGTCCTGATAGGTTTTCTTATCAACATAATGACTTTGATTAGTAACCAGGATTCTGGTCGGCTAATGTCAGTTGGTCATTGGCATCAATTGCAGCCTGTGGGATAGGGCGAAGAAGCTTCTTGCCGATATACTGGGCAGCCTTGTCTCCCATCTCATGGTTATACTTGGTGCAACGTGTTACCAGGGTCTGGGTTCTGCGAAGATCCATCCAGCGTGCCTCATTACCGAAGTTCTCGCATGCATTCTCATCAAGGATGTCATCGATAGTGATAGTTCCTGTAAGTGCAGAAAGACCAGCGCGCTGGTGAACCTCATTGAGTCGTGCCAATGCCTTAGGATTATCACCAGCCTTCAGATAAGCCTCAGCTGCTACGAGATACATCTCTGGCAAAGTGATGATATGGATGTCGCGATAGCAGGTGTTCTTCTCTGTCTTAGCAGTCTTGCTGTCGTCAAACTTCTTGCATGGACTGGAACCATATACCAGTTGCTGGTTATCGTAATATTCCATATCTCTGCCGTCCATATTCTGTGCTTCCTTGCTCTGTGAATCCATCGGAATGCGATAGGTGTTTGCTCTGTTTGCAGGATCTATAGCCTTCCATGCTTCAAAGTCGGCATCTGTTTCATACCATGCAGAATAGTATCGCGTTACTGGCTTACCTACCAGACTCTCACCATTCTTGTACCAGGTCCAGTAACCGGTACCTGCAGCATTTCCCTTGTTTATATCTGGCAATTCCTTCATGAAGGTAGCATCGTAACGCTGGTCTCCCTTCTTGAAACAATGCAAGGCATAGAGGGTTGGTACATAGCTGGAGGTTGTAGCCTTGATGTTATCCTCGTTTCCACCCAGATAGTTGCAGTAGTAACCGCTCCATTCTGTACCACCTGATGTTGTATTGTTGGCTGTAGCCAAATCATATTCCACATCCCAAAGGAACTCTTCGTTGTCATCGCCCGATCCGTCTGCCTTCCAGAGCTTGGCAAATGGGGTAGTCAGTTTTCTGCCTGCAATCACCTCATCGGCAAGAGCTGCTGCCTTGGAGAAGTAGTCTTGTTTGTTGAGGTCCCATGCTGCAGAAAGGTAGGTTTTGGCTAGGATAGCCTTGGCTGTTTCCTGGCTGATTCTGCCGCCACCCTTGGTAGCTGTAGAAGCTTGGAGCACATTCTTGCCGATGACATCCTCCAACTCGCTGATGATGTAGGCGTATACGTCAGCAGCAGAAGACTTAGGATAACCCATATCGGCAGTGGTAATGAAGTCCTTCATGATAGGCACACCACCGAAGTTGTTTACCAGAAGATAGTACTCGTATGCTGCCAGGACACGTGCCTCGCCAACGAGCTTGTTCTTCGTGGCATCATCTACCTTAGCACTCTGTGCATAGTATGACACAGAGTTGGCAGCACGGATACCTGAATAGAGATAAGTATAGAGATTCTTGATATCACTATTCTCAGGAGTCAAGGTCTCGTAAGTATTCAAAGCCTCGTTCATCTTGTTGCGGGCATCAGCATACATATCTGTACCTGCTGAGAAACAGCTGGTGAACAGAGGCGCCGCATAGACGTCTTGTAGACGCTGGTAGGCATCGTTTACCAAAGTGTTGAAACCATCCTTGGTAGCGAAGGTTTGCTTGTCGCTCACGTTCGACTTGTTTTCTGCGTCCAGGAAGTCGCTGCAGCTGGTCATGGTGCCCATGACACAGGCTGCGAGAGCTACGCTATATAATATCTTTTTCATAATTGTTTCCTTTAATTTATATGAAGTTTAGAACTTAATTGGGATGAAGCTTAGAACTTCAAGTTGACACCAAACTGGTAGGTTACAGATGATGGACCGCCATTCTGCAGATTCTGTGATGCCCACTCTGGGTCGAAGCCCTTGTAGTTGGTGAAGCAGAATGGGTTCAGAACGTTTACATAAACACGGAGATTTCTGATACCTGCCTTGTTTACTACGCTCTTAGGCAATGTGTAACCCAGGGTAATATTCTTAACCTTGGTGAAAGAGGTCTTCTGATACTGGAAACCTTCTCCCTTGGCTGAACCCTTGTCACCGAAGTAACCACCCATCGAAGTATCGCTGTTGTTTGGATAAGGATACTTTCCGTAGTGGGTCTCTGTGGCGGTTGTAATCTCACCTGTTGCATGATCGATGATTGGTGCTCCCTTTGGTATGTAGTAATCCAGTTGCATGTGAGCATTACCACGGTCGCCATACTTCATATACTTCTCATGGAAGTAGCTGCGTGACCAGAATCCGCTCTTTGTATAGAACATGATAGAGAAGTCGAAGCCCTTGAAGTAAACATTGGTAGTGAAACTACCGGTCCAGCGTGGATCTGTGCAGCCATAAATCTGCTTATCGTTGTCGTCAATCTTACCGTCATCGTTCCAGTCGTTTACTGCCATCTGACCTTCATACCACTTATACTTTGTGCCATACTTCTCGTAGAATTCCTTCAGGGTATAGTGCTTGTCACCATTCATGGTGTGCATGGTTACACCCTTGTCGGTGATGACATCGGTATGGGTATAGTCACGGAGTACGTTCAGTGGCTCGCCGATAAACCAGTTGTTGGCTACCTCATCAACCTTACCATTACTCAACTCCTTAATCTTGTTCCAGTTGCGGGCGAAGTTTACGTTCGCACTCCAGGAGAAGTCTTTCTTGTTGATGATGTTAAAGTTCAAACCGAGTTCAATACCTCTGTTCTGGACAGAACCTACATTGAAGGTTGAAGTCTTCTCACCAGTTTCGATTGGCACTGAACGTGACATAATCTGACCATCAGAAAGACGGTTATAGAAGTCGGCAGTTACATTGATGCGATTCTTTAGGAAACTCAAGTCGAGACCGAGGTCAAACTCCTTCACTTTCTCCCAGATAAGGG
>ERZ831979.2085-NODE-2085-length-14976-cov-11.116279_pt1 | contig 14976 bp, 13 predicted proteins | sample MGYA00519952_ERZ831979 | MGnify/ENA primary metagenome ERZ831979 (study PRJEB31850, sample SAMEA3708723) | human gut metagenome | biome: human gut; feature: human-associated habitat; material: faeces | place: China | collected 2014 ...
GCAGCAGTTTTTATATTTTTTGCCGCTGCCGCAGGGGCACGGGTCGTTGCGGCCCGGTTCTTCCTTTTTAACAACAGGCTGTTTTGTGCCTTCGTCACCGGCGTTGGTAGAAGCATTTTCCAGACGGTCTTCCACCTTAGGCTGGGTAATAACGTTTACGCGGTAAATGTAACGTACAACGTCGTCCTGAATAGCGTCAATCATAGCCTGGAACATATCATAGGCTTCAAATTTATATTCAACCAGCGGGTCTTTCTGCCCGTATGCACGCAGGCCAACGCCTTCACGCAGCATATCCATGGCATCAAGGTGTTCCATCCAGTGGTTGTCTACAACCTTAAGCATTACAAGGTTTTCCAGTTCGCGCATCAGTTCCGGCGTAATGGCGGCTTCACGTTCTGCGTAATGCTCATCGGCAACTTTGTACAGATATTCTTCCAGTTCCTCACGGCTGAGGTTCTGCAAATATTCAACGGTTAAAAGCCCTCGCGGAGCGTAGAATTCTTCGGCATAGTTAATAAGTGCCTGCAAATCCCAGTCTTCGGAATATACTTCCGGCGGAGCATACATTGCCATCGTGCGGTCTACAACCTTATGCACCATTTCCATAATGGTATCGCGCAGGTTAGCCTGCTGCAAAATTTTGCGGCGCTGGCTGTAAATAACTTCACGCTGCTGGTTCATAACGTTATCGTATTCCAGAACCTGTTTACGGATGGTAAAGTTGCGCGCTTCTACCTTCTTCTGTGCAGATTCGATGGACTTGGTTACAAGTTTATGTTCGATAGGCTCGTCTTCTTCCATGCCAAGTTTATCCATAATGCCGGAAATGTTGTCAGAACCGAACAGGCGCATCAAATCATCTTCCAGCGAAAGGAAGAATTTGGAAGAACCCGGGTCACCCTGACGGGCGCAGCGTCCGCGCAGCTGGTTATCAATACGGCGGCTTTCGTGGCGTTCCGTACCGATAATGTGCAGGCCGCCGAGTTCAGGCACGCCTTCGCCAAGCATAATATCGGTACCGCGGCCTGCCATGTTGGTGGCAATGGTTACAGCGCCGTACTGGCCTGCTTTGGAGATAATCTCTGCTTCTTTTTCATGGTATTTGGCGTTAAGTACATTATGCGCTATGCCGCGGCGTTTGAGCATTGCGGAAAGTTCTTCGGACTGTGCGATGGAAGTTGTGCCAACCAGTACCGGGCGGCCGGATTTATGGCATTCTTCAATTTCCGCAACGGCGGCTTTATATTTGGCGCGTTTTGTTTTATAAATAACGTCCGGATAGTCGATACGGATCATCGGTTTGTTTGTAGGAATAACAATTACATCCAAACCGTAAATTTTCTGGAATTCCTGTTCTTCCGTTTTGGCGGTACCGGTCATGCCGCTGAGCTTGTTGTACATACGGAAGTAGTTCTGGAAGGTAATCGTTGCCAGAGTCTGGCTTTCGCGTTCAACCTTAACGCCTTCTTTGGCTTCAATAGCCTGATGCAGGCCTTCGGAGAAACGGCGGCCGAACATCAAGCGGCCGGTAAATTCATCGACGATAATTACCTGTCCGTCTTTTACAACGTAATCTCTGTCGCGGTGCATAATGGCCTTGGCTTTTAAAGCGCACATCAAATGGTGCGAAAAGTCAACGCCGTGTTCAGCGTCATAAAGGTTGGCAATGCCGAGCATTTTTTCTGCTTTGGCAATACCAGTTTCGGTAGGCGCAACGGTTTTTAATTTTTCATCTACCGTATAGTCTTCGTTTTCGTTCATGTTGGCAACTACATGCGCCAGCACGCGGTACAAATCGGTAGATTTTTCGCCCGGGCCGGAAATAATCAGCGGTGTACGAGCTTCGTCGATTAAAATACTGTCAACTTCGTCGACAATACAGAAATTAAGCTCGCGCTGTACCATCTGGTTTTCGTCAACTACCATGTTGTCGCGCAGATAGTCGAAACCAAATTCGTTGTTGGTACCGTAAGTAATATCGGCAGCATAAGCAGCCTTGCGGTCCGGGTAATCCATATCATGCACAATAAGGCCTACGGAAAGTCCGAGCGCTCTGTAAATGCGGCCCATGTCCTCGCTGTCGCGGCGGGCAAGGTAATCATTCACGGTAACAACATGTACGCCTTTGCCGGTAAGGGCATTCAAATAAGCAGGCAGAGTTGCAACAAGGGTTTTGCCTTCGCCTGTACGCATTTCGGCAATTTTGCCGCGGTGCAGAACAACGCCGCCTATAAGCTGTACATCAAAATGGCGCATACCGGTAATACGGCGCGAAGTTTCGCGCACAACAGCAAACGCTTCTGGCAGGATATCATCAAGCGTTTCGCCTTTGGCAAGGCGCAGTTTAAACTCGCCGGTTTTGGCAGCAAGATTTGCTGAACTCAGCGCCTGCATCTCCGGCTCCAGTGCATTGATTTTATCGACAATGACCTGAATATTTTTTAATTCTTTGGCATTCGGGTCACCGAAAATCTTTTTTAATATGCTTTCGAGCAACACACTCACTCCTTAAAATTCCCTGTTTTATAAACACTATACTAATATAAAATTTTACCAAAAACCGCGCAAAAAGTCAAAAGCCCGGGCCTTTTGTCCCGGGCTTTTTTGTGAAATCAATGTAAAGATTATTTTAATTCAGGCTGCAGCAAACCATAGTTGCCGTCTTTGCGGCGGTATACAACATTTACTCCGCCATAATCGGGGTCAAAGTATACAAAGAAGTCATGGTCAAGCAGGTTCATCTGCAAAATTGCTTCTTCAGCCGTCATCGGGTTCATCGAGAATTTCTTGTTCTTGATAATCTTGAATTCTTCATCCGGAGCCGCTTCTACTTCGGGAGCAGGTACGGGCTCTACAAAGTTGCTGTATTTACGTTTGGCAAGACGTGTTTTATATTTATGTACCTGGCGTTCAATTTTTTCCACTACCAAGTCAATGGACGAATACATATCTTTGGTAGATTCCTGGGCTCTGATTAAAATTCCGCTGGCAGGAACGGTAATTTCCACAATGTGGTTGCCTTTTTCAACTTTAAGTACTGCACTGATATCGCCAACGGTTTTAAACTGCCTCGTGATTTTCGTAATTTTCTTTTCAACATACTCTTTGAGCGCCGGTGTTACAACAATGTTCTTTCCTCTTACGTTTACGTTCATAAATTATCCCTCCTTAATCCCGAGGTCCGGGATAACAAACTCTTTAGTTTGTTATTATTTGTATTCGCCATAATAATTAAAACTCCTGCAAAAAATTACAAAAACTCGTGCAAAAAAGTCTTTTTTCTGCACGAGTTTACAATCTGCTACTATTGTAACAGTTTCAATTATAAAATTTTGGAAAGGAAACTGCGGGTACGTTCTTCTTTGGCATGTAAAAAAATGTCGTCAGGTTTACCCTGTTCCAGAATTTTACCGCCGTCAACAAACAGCACCCTGTCGCCAACTTCGCGCGCAAAGCCCATTTCATGGGTAACAACTACCATGGTCATGCCTTCGTTGGCAAGGCGTTTCATAACGTCCAGTACTTCTTTAATCATTTCCGGGTCAAGCGCAGATGTCGGTTCATCAAACAAAAGTGCTTTCGGCTTCATGGCAAGCGCACGCGCAATAGCAACACGCTGCTGCTGCCCGCCGCTAAGCTGGTCCGGATAGGAATCAGCCTTGTCGGAAAGGCCAACCTTGCCTAAAAGCTCCATTGCGGTTGCTTCCGCGGTTTTACGGTCAATGCCGCGCACTTTCATCGGCGCAAGCACAAGGTTTTCAAGCACCGTCATGTGCGGAAACAGGTTAAAACGCTGGAACACCATGCCTACTTCCTTGCGCACTTCGTTAATGTTGGCTTCGCCGTCCAGCTTAATGCCGTCAACAACAATCGTGCCTTCGGTTGGTTCTTCAAGGTAGTTCATGCAGCGCAAAAGCGTACTTTTACCGCTGCCGGACGGGCCGATAATTACCACCACTTCCTTTTCGGCAATGGTAAGGTCAATGCCCTTTAAAACTTCAAGGCTGCCGTAGCTTTTTTTAAGGCCTGTAATTTTAATCATTTCTGTACTCATTTTGTTTCAAACCTCCGCTCCATCAGCCCTACCAGGCGCGCAACCGTAAAGGTCATAATAAGGTAAATTACGGCAACTGCCAGCCAGATTTCAAAAGAAGCATAGGTACGCGCAATAATCAGCTGGCCGCGTCTTGTCAGTTCTTCAAAACCGATAACGGAAACCAGCGAAGAATCCTTCAGCATGGCAATAAATTCATTGCCCAGAGGCGGAATAATGCGCTTAAAGGCCTGCGGCATAATTACATAGCGCATGGTCTGGTACCAGGTCATACCAAGAGAGCGCCCGGCTTCCATCTGCCCTTTATCGATAGACTGAATGCCTGCGCGGAAAATTTCGGCAATGTATGCACCGCTGTTAATGGAGCAGGCACAGATAGCCGCAAAAAACGGGTCAATGCGCTGGCCGATAATGGTAGGCAGCGCAAAATATACCAGAAAGATTTGTACCAAAAGCGGCGTACCGCGGATAAAATCTACATAAAAGTTAGCTGCATAACGCACCGGTTTAATGCTGGCAAGCCTTGCAACGCCGATAATCATACCTATCAATAAGCCAAAGCCTACGCTCATGGCAGTTATTTCAAGGGTAATTCCGGCACCGGCCAGCAAAAGCGGTATCGCATCTTCAATAAGTTTAAAATTCAGTTCCATTAGGCTTGTCTTTCCTTCCAGTCAGCCTGCGCTTTAATAAATAAAATACGGGGCACACCTTCGTTGCCGTTGATGTTCCCCGCATTCAGGCGCAATGCTTATTTTTTCACTTCACCGAACCAGGTTTTGTAAATCTTGTCATATTCGCCGTCTTTTTTCAGTTCTGCCAAAGCTTTGTTAATGTCCTCAAGCAGTTTGGTGTTGTCTTTTTTAACGGCAATGCCATATTGTTCTGCTTCCATTACGTCACCAACGGTTTTGGCAACTTCGCTGCCGCCCTGTGCCAGATAATAACCGATAACCGGGCTGTCGTTGATAACAGCGTCAACGCCGCCGTTGGTCAGTTCCATTGCAGACTCGGTATTGGTATTGAAAAGTGTTACTTTGGCATCTTTAACGCTGTTTGCTTTGTCAGCGCCGGTAGTGCCAATCTGTGCGGCAATGCGTTTGCCGGTAAGGTCATCAATGCTCTTGATGTCGTTGTTGTCTTTTTTAACCATTACAATCAAGCCGGAAGTATAGTAAGGGTCGCTCATGCCTACAGCCTGTTTTCTTTCATCGGTAATGCTCATGCCAGCAATGGCAACGTCAATATTACCGGTATTCAGCGCAGGAATCAATGCATCAAAACCCATATTGGCAATTTCAACTTTGTAGCCGAGTTTTTTGCCGATAGCGCGGATTAAATCCATATCAAAACCTGCCAGTTCATCGCTGCCTTCCTTCTGGAATTCAAACGGAGCAAAGGTCGGTTCAGTTGCTACGCGCAAAACTTTCTCCGGCTGAGCCTTAGCTTCATCCTTGCTGCCGCCGCAGCCTGCAACTGCCAGTGCCACAAGCATTAAAGCAGCCATTAAAAACACCAAATACTTTTTCATAAACATAACCTCCAACAGCATAAATTTACAAACTTTTATCTGTTAAAATATTATAGCTCTAAAATACAGGTTAAGCAACAAAAACTTTCAAAAAGCCTGTATAAAAAAACATTATTTAGCTTCGCCGAACCATTTATTGTAAATTTTATCAAATTCACCGTTCTGCTTCAGCTCATTAAGAGCCTTGTTAATATCGGCAGCAAGTTTGTCGTTACCTTTTTTAACAGCAATGCCGTAATCTTCGGCATTCAAAACTTCACCGACGGTTTTAGCGTATTCACTGCCGCCCTGCGCCAAAAAGTATTTCAGCACCGGAGCGTCATTAATAACAGCATCAGCCGCGCCGTTTTTCATTTCCAGCACAGCGCTACCGTTATCGTTAAACGCTGTTACTTTGGCGCCTTCAACCTTTTCTGCGCGGAATGCGCCGGTGGTGCCAATCTGCACGGCAATACGCTTGCCTTTTAAATCGTCAATGCTCTTAATATCGTTGTTGTCTTTCGGTACCATTACCAAAAGGCCGGATTTATAATACGGGTCAGAAAAAATTACCTGCTGTTTGCGTTCTTCGGTAATGCTCATGCCTGCCAGCGCAACATCAATGTTGTCTGCCTGCAAAGCAGGAATTAAAGCGTCAAAGCCCATGGCGCTGATTTCCACTTTATAACCGAGCTGTTTGCCAATAGCACGGATTAAATCCATGTCAAAACCGGTAAGTTCCTCGCTGCCTTCCGCCTGCATTTCAAACGGCGCAAAAGAAGGTTCAGTGCCGACACGCAGTAATTTTTCACCGCCCGCCTGTTTCTCATCATTGCCGCCGCAGCCTGCCGTAACAAGCGCCATTGCCAGCATGGCTGCCATTAATAATGCCAAAAACTTTTTCATCAGGTTATCTCCCTCCAATATTCTGCCAACAGGCAGGTTATAATAATGTATATTATAAAACTAAAAGCCCTTCTGCACAAGCAAAAATATGCAAAAAAGGCTAATTTTTATAAAATAAAGCAACTCAGCTGACCTGGTCTTCGCCCCCACACCCGCCTGCTGGGAGGTTCGCTCCTAAGCAACGTGCTCCCCACTACTGCTCCTCTCGCTTTTCGCGGCAGGACTTACTTCTAAGCTGCGCCGTGCTCACAGTAATTTTTACTGCTTACGTGGATCGTTTTGCCCGCAACTGGCATCGACTTTCAACCACAGACCTGAGCTGCATTTTAATTATAGCGGCTAATAGATTTTTTGCAATACCTGCGGCTAAAAAATTTATAAAATGCTCTTTGATATTTTGCCGCGTTGTAGTATACTATTATGTGCAAGATTTGATTGGACGGATTTTTAACAGGATGGTTGTTTTATGATTGCTTTACCCCAGACACTGGATTTTCCACGCGAAAATAACATACGTGAAATATGCAACTCGCTTTTAACGCTGCTGCAAAAAAAGGATACGGGTTTATACATGCACAGCCAGCAGGTTGCCAACTATTCGGCGTGTATTGCGGCCAAGCTCGGCCTGCCCGCCGCAGAAATCGCTTCCATTAAAAGCGCCGCGCTTCTGCACGATATCGGGCATCTTTCCGTGCCTAACACGATTTTAAAAAAATCGCCCTATTTAAGCACGCGCGAGATGGCTACTTATAAACGCCATTGCCAGGCAGGCGCCAGCATGCTCGAAAATATTCCGGAATTTTCGCATATTATCGACATTATTTACAGCCACCACGAAAAGTGGGACGGCACCGGTTACCCCAAGCGTTTAAAAGGCGTAAACATACCGCTGGGAGCGCGTATAATCGCCGTAGCCAATTATTACGACCGCATTGTAAACCCATGTACCCATTACTGGCAAAAAACGCCTATGGAAGCCATTAAAGAAATGAACGACAAGGCCGGCACCGACTTTGACCCCAACGTTGTCCGTGCGTTTTTAGAATCTATAATACCGAGCAAAATAAGGTAAAAATAAACTAATACACAAAAGCTCTTGCTTCTTAATTGTAGAAACAAGAGCTTTTTATTTTACCTGTTCTTATACATCTTTTCGTAATACTTCTGGTATTCGCCGCTGATGATTTCCTGCCACCAGTCTTTGTTTGCCAAATACCATTCGATAGTTTTGGCTATGCCGTCCTCAAACTTTGTCTGCGGCAGCCAGCCAAGTTCATTGTGTATTTTTGTCGGGTCAATAGCGTAACGCCTGTCATGTCCCGGACGGTCTTTAACAAAAGTAATTAAATCTTCACTTTTGCCCAACGCTTTTAAAATAATTTTTACAACATCCAAATTACTTTTTTCGTTATGCCCACCAACGTTGTAAACTTCACCCTCACGTCCCTTGCGGATGATTAAATCTATCGCACTGCAATGATCTTCTACATATAACCAGTCGCGCACGTTAGCGCCATCGCCGTAAACAGGCAGCGCTTTGTCGTGCAAAGCATTAATAATCATTAAGGGAATTAACTTTTCCGGAAAATGATACGGTCCATAGTTGTTGCTACAGCGAGAAATCGTTACCGGCAAACCATACGTTCTGTAGTACGCCAAAACCAATAAATCAGCACTGGCTTTAGATGCCGAATAAGGGCTTGAAGTATGCAGCGGCGTTTCTTCCGTAAAAAACAAATCCGGCCTGTCCAGCGGCAAATCACCGTACACTTCATCCGTACTTACCTGATGGTAACGCTTAATGCCGTACTTGCGGCAAGCATCCATCAACACGCCTGTACCGATAACATTAGTTTTTAAAAACAATTCCGGCTCTAAAATACTGCGGTCAACATGGCTTTCCGCCGCAAAATTTACCACAATATCCGGCTTTTCTGCTTCAAATAAGCTGTAAACAAATTCACGGTCAGCAATATCGCCTTTAACAAACTTAAAGTTCGGCTGCTCCATAGCACCTTTTAAGCTGCTTAAATTGCCCGCATATGTCAGCTTATCCAAACAAATAAATTCATCCTCTGGATGATGTTTAAGCTCGTAATATATAAAGTTGCTTCCTATAAACCCGGCTCCGCCGGTGATGATGAGTTTCATTGTTGTACATAGTTATGCAATTATATCATTTTCATCTAAATTAAAATTATCAAAGTATTCATTTTTCTTTTGCTTCATTTCATCTATTTTTTGACACATAAACGAACAGCAAAAATCATATGAAGGTTTATTGGTTGCAACCTCATTAGTTTGTTTAAAATTTAACGAAATATTATAATAATTTATCAAGGTTGCATCTTCTGAATGATCTGCTGCAAATAAAAAAATATATTCACACCCTATTTGATTTTGTATTTTTTCTATTAATGGAACTATAAAATACCAAAATATAACTTCACCCATTGGGCGATTTATTCCATATGACTTCCAAATTTCCTTTGCATTATTATTTATACAAAAATGCATTAACTCTATCCCTGGATATGTTTCTAAAACACGAGCAATTTTTTTATTTACTTCTCTTTTAGCGTCTAAAATAATATTTTGAATTAATTTTTTTGTTTTATTATATTTGCTTTTATTTTTATCATCTAAACTTTTAAATAGATTAATAAGTTCTTGTAAAAACTTATTATCTATTTGCGCATTAAATAAAGCACCACACTTCAATGAAAAAAATAATAAAACATCGCCATCTTCTGATTTTATTAAGTAATATACAGTTTTACCTATTAAATCTTCCTCCCATGCTCTTTCTTTTAAATATCTTACGATATTTTCTCCTCTATCATTTTCAAATGTTTCAATCTTTTTCTTATTTTCAGGATTAATAGTCAATCGTTCACATAAAAAACTATTTATTATTTTCTCTTGTTCTTCTGTTATTTTCATTCATCATATCCATCCTTATTTTAAGATAAATTTAAACTTGCTATCATTTGTCTTCGTTGTTTTATTCTTTCAGCATCCAATTTTATATCTTCATTCTCCATTGGATTATCTCCATTATCGTTCATTGTTAACCCTTTCCTAGAATTTATCCAAGAAATTTCACCATGTGTTAATCTACTTAAACTCCATGAATTTTTATGAGCATAATTTTTTAAAACTGTATTCAAAACATTTATATCAACATTGTCTCTGTCAACAACTAAATCTGCTACGCCTTTAAAAAATTTGTCTTCTTTATACGCTTGACGAATTTCTTTTAAAACTGGCCCAAACTTCCATCCATAAAATACTGCATTAAAAAGCGGTTTGTCATTTTGTATAAAACTTTCTCTTTGTGCGAAATATAATAATTTATGCAATTTCATTTCATCAATTTCCTCACCAAATATTTTACTATAGTAATTAGCAATATATTTAGCAGCTTCCATAACTTTAATCATTTCTACTCCTCCTAAATAAAAATTAAAATTCTTATTTCAATCAACAGGTTTACCCTCATCTAGTAGCCTTTTTATTCTTTTTGAATTTTCTATTGAAAATGCACATTGTGCTTTCAAATATTCACACAACTTATCCCATGTCACATTTGCTTCTTTCAAACTTAAAGGAAATATACAAACTGTAAGACCTTTAGCAATAAATTCTTCTCTGCTAGTTATAATAAACGAGAATATAGTTTCTCGTACGACATCTTCTAAATTACCATCTTTTAATCCAGCTCGTCCTGTACATATTACGGGAATAGTAATTTGCTCTGAATTTCCATCTTTAATCAAATAGTCCCACAGACCACCTAAAGACTGAGTAACATTTTCCATACTAACATTTTCAGGCTTACCTTTTTTATTTACATCTGCTACAGCAAGGAAATAATAATGCACCTTATTTTTTGTAATTTTTGCAACTGTACCTATTTTATATCTTTTTCTTTTACTATTATCTCTATCATCTAAGATTTCAAAATCAGTAGGATTAGGATACTGCTCATCAAGTGAAATCTGTATTAATTTATCTAATTCCGCAAAATCTACTTCATAAAATAATTTTTGAAATTTTCCTTGTATACTTTCTTCACTAATGAAACTATCATGCATTATCGTATCAAAAGTTGTATTTGTTGGTATAACTATTGCAGAATTACTTATTTTTAATATATCAGATAATTTTAATCTAATTGAAATATCTTTCTTATCTAAATGATAAGAAACTTCATCCTTTTTACGATGGTATAAAACGTAAAAAATAAAAATTATAAATAGTCCCAAAAATATATTACTATTTTCCAATATATCAAAAATATTATGAGTTTTTAAAAATTTTTCTTCTATTTCACTAACAGTATATATTCCACCAATAGTTGAAAATACGCTTTTTATATATTTAGTTGGTTTATCTATAACAGGTTGAACATACTGAATTTTTAATTTATAAACCCAATTTTCTATATACTTCGTCATTATAATAATAAGCTCCTATTTTGCCATTTTTTCGATAATGCTTATCATTGTTAGGCCAATTTTCCAGAGCAAATTGCAATATTTTTGCATTAAAACTAATATGTACTGCTAAATTATCTCGCATTAAAGCAGGGCAATAAACGCTATCCAAAGAACGTTTTCCATTTAAATTTACTACTATACATGGTAATTCTCTTTTTATTGCCTGTTCTATTTCCCAGCGAACATATTTATATAAATACTTCGTATGTTCCCCAACCAACAACACAAAGATTTTTGTGTTTCTAAAACGCTCTTGTAAGCCAGCTTTTATAGATTCTTCACTCTTATCTAAAATCGTATTAATATCATGCGCGTCATAAAAATTAAATGGAGTATTATCGTTTTGTTTCCACGCTTTCATTAAATAGTAATATAATATATCATTATCAGCATCCATTGAAACATATACTTTATTTCTATACGCCATAGTTAAAACCTCCCGTTAAGCTCAAATATTTTCAATATAATTATAACAAATTTAATAATAACATACAAACATGTTAATTTTTCAATTTAACATATAAAGGTTACTTCATTCCCTTATACACACAATACAAATACTCTCTTTTGTAATACACCATAGCCCCTACCGCAAGTATAAAAACATATTTTATTAACGGCATTTTATATCCAAATGTTAGTAATATTGCCAATAATGAAAATACTGCCAAAATAATCAAAACTACTTTAACATTTACCAAATCTGTTGGGCAATTATTTTTGATGCAGATTTTTTTACACATAACATAATGAACAACAGCAAAAACAAGGTACGATATTAACACAACATATCCTGATATTAAATATCCATACACCGGCAACAATAAATGATTTAGCACAATATTTACTACTGCCGCACCAATAGATGCGGCAGCTATTTTTTTAGTTTCTTCAAAATAAAATTCAATGTTTACAAAATGCTGATAGATAAACATAATTACAACACTTGCAGCAATAGGTGGTATAATCCAAATTGCTTCATAATATTGCGGTGGCGCAAAAATTGCAACTGCTTCGGGAGCAAAAGCAATTAACAACAAATTAATAACTGCTACAAATAAAATAGGCATACTTAAAATTTTTGATATACCGTCATAATTATTATCTTTAAGCTTTTTAAAAAACCAAGGCTGTATTGATGAATTTAAGGAACTATTCACTAAAGTCATTACCATAGCAGCACTATACGCAACCGAGTAAATGCCAGCTTCCGCACTCCCCACAATATTTTGTATCATAATTTTGGAAGATGCCGCCAACAATACGAGCGAATAATAATATGGAATTAACGGTAAATTCATTGATAAAGCATAGTGCCAATATTGTTTAATAAAAAACGTACAACTAATTTTATAAAAAGAAATAACTAACACAGCAGCAACTATACCTTGTACGATTATACGTGAATAAATCATACCCTGATATTTATTCAAAACTAAATCATTAGCAATAAAATAAATACCAATAAGCGGTATAAACAAACTAATCAGTATAGTAACTGTAACCATTTGTTTATACCGCAAACAAACTTTTTGCAGTCCATTCCAAAAATTTATAACAGGCATGGTATATAAAACTGTAAAAATTAGCACGCTCATATCAAAGCTTAAACCGGTAACATTATTAACATACTCATAAAAAGCTAAATATAAGCAAAAAAATAATGTTGTAATAACAAAACTTAATGATAATAAAGAAGAAGTATAACGCGCTCTATCATTGCTAAATTTAGTTAATCCAACAATGTAACTGCCCCAAGATAATCTTAAAGTTACAGGAATTTCAAATAGTTGTAACCACGCCAAAAATACACTGTACAAACCATATTCCGAAGTGGTTAATAAACGAGTTAGTATAGGAATTGTAATAACACCGATACATCTTTGCAATAAATTGCAAATCATATACCATATTGATGATTTAGCTTCTAAAGATAAATTTTTATATTTGTTTTGAATTTTCATAACTGATATTGTTTAAAGCCATATCCAAATATTTTTTTGATTCTTTTTAACGGATATTTCTTCTCTATTGGGGAGTTCTTTATTGATTGACCATTCAAAGTCATTAATGCCAACCAATGCAGAACCCTCAAAAATCTCATCAACAATATGCAAAAGTTGCTTACCAATTGCATCAATACACATTCGCGTAATCATCTGTCGGTTATTATCCTGCATATCATAAATAAAGTACTCAAGCATCGGAATCCAGTCATAGAGGGCACGACATTTATCTAATGTAAATATATCTAAGCACATTTTTCTTTTTTTCGCTGTATACGAATAGCGTTTATGGTTACCAATATTTGTATGATATGGGTGTCCATAATGAAACAAAAGTAATTCAAGCCAAAGATGCGCCATTGGTACATCACAAAAACGACATTGCCCATAGAACCAGTTATTAATCTCTGAAATCACCTGATTGACCTCAGGTGTCACAACTTGTTTAAAATCTACATCTATATATTCATCATCAATATCATTATCACTACTGGAACCATGCTTTATATGTTCCTTTATTTTATTCCAATCAGGTGATGAATGGCTATATGGAGACTGCAAGAAAACCTCTGCTATTTTCATACACTCTAGCCGAGATCTTTTGGTTCCATTACTAAGTTTTTCAATAAATTCATCTTCTAAATATTGACTAGAGGGAAAACGTTGGGCATCCATAAAAGCCTCTTGAATAAGCACATCATGAAATTTACGAAAAAGCTCCTCCTTTTTGGCTATTACTTTACTATTGATTAGTCTTTTTGAAAGCATATCTTGCTTAAATACTTCATACGCAGGTTTATGTCTATTGGCATAATCAATTATTAAAGCTGTTTGAAATGCAGAATATGCATTTTCAAAATTCATATCAATAATTGACCTTAAATTTTCAATATCGAAACCCATCGCATCACAGCCTTCCACTCTTTGAACCTTACTATTTTCCTCCTCAGTATCATTGCTTGTCAGAACAGACGATTCGAAAAAAGTATCATTATAGAAAAAATTGGTAAGTATATCAATATTCTCTTCAGTCTTATCTGGATATGTTGTATTGACAGCAAGAATACTCATATCATTGAGAGCATTCAAGTCCAACATTTTTAATACGACCTTATATTCTTTAAATAAACTCCCAGTAAAATCAAGATAAACAATATCAAATTTCGTATTCTGTAATTCTGCAAAGACTTCAATCTTACCCTTGTAAATTTTTAGTAAAGGATATGTATTATGGAGTGATTTTACAGCCTGATTAAACAAATTTGAATCACATTCAAAAGCATAAATATTCTCTATTCTTACACCTAACCCAAGCAAATGTTTTACATCATTCTCTGGTTCATTACCGCAGAAGAAAGCGATTTTGAGTTCTTCCGGCTTCTTGGTCTGGTAACAAATATCTGCATATTGCTTCCACTGAATAAAAGCTTCAATATCTAGTTTTTCATTTAATTGCTGCTGACAATACAGCCACAAATGCTCCATATAGGTTGTATTCAAGATGCGATTACTATCCCTGAGAGAAGTCAGCGATTCTACAGCATGATTCCATAATAAGATACGGGATTTATCTTTCTCTGGTTGTTTATATGTCGTCATATAAAATTACAAAATGTTTAAGTGATTGAAAATAAATTACAGTTACCAACTCATAGCAGTAATAGGTTACGAATTAATTATCAGCTACTTTAGCTTTCTGTACGTTGCGTAACCTTCAAACTTTTCGTATGCAAAAGTACGAAATTTAATGGTATATATTGAAATAAAACCCAGCTTTTGAAGCTCTAAAAACAAGTTTTCCCTAAGATCTATTTGAACCGTAAGAGCATCATCATCAATTAATTGACGACCATGTTCCTACTACTATATTGCATAAGCATAGAAAAAAGTTGGCTTCACTCCTAAGCAATGTTCAGACTGATAACGCAAGCCCCCTTTCTTGTAGATACTAATTGAAAAGTGCGCCGTATTCTAATTGAAAAGAGCTCCATCCAT
>ERZ831979.2103-NODE-2103-length-14841-cov-3.266198_pt1 | contig 14841 bp, 12 predicted proteins | sample MGYA00519952_ERZ831979 | MGnify/ENA primary metagenome ERZ831979 (study PRJEB31850, sample SAMEA3708723) | human gut metagenome | biome: human gut; feature: human-associated habitat; material: faeces | place: China | collected 2014 ...
ATGGAAAACGGCTTTTTGTGATCGGAAAACATCTGATCGCAGAGAGCCGTTTTACTGTTCACATTGCTATGAAATTTCATGGTTACTTCCATGATACACAGAAATTAAGTGCAGGATATTGCATCGGGCGAAGAAGGCGCTTATAATGTGTTCTGATAAGAAACCGGCGCAGGGAGGAAGAGAAGATGACAATCAGACATGCGGCAATGGAGGATCTGAAGGCGGTTACAGAGCTGGAAGCAAAGTGTTTTCCTGCGGCGGAAGCGGCGGGGAGAGAGGCATTTTTCGATCGGCTGGCAAGTTTTCCCGATCATTTCTGGCTGCTCTACGAGGACGAAAAACTAGTATCCATGATTAACGGCATGGCAACCGACGAGGAGCATCTGACCGACGCGATGTATGAACACGCCAATATGCACAGCAAAGACGGTGCATGGCAGATGATCTTTGGCGTGGCGACGGACCCCGCAGAGCAGGGGAAGGGATATGCGGCAGCGCTGATGCGCCGGGTGATTGCGGATACAAAGTCCCGGGGGAAAAAGGGACTGGTGCTGACCTGTAAGGAGAGACTGCTTCCGTTTTACGAGCAGTTCGGCTACCGGAATGAGGGGGTGTCCGGATCGGAACACGGAGGCGCTGTGTGGTATGAAATGCGTCTGACTTTTTAGAATAAGGAGAAAAACATGGAAGAATATCTGATCAAAAATACAACAAGAGAACAGCGGGAGCAGATCGTAAAAGATTCCCTGGGATACAGTGAGTTAGGATGCGATGATGCCATGGACGGGTATGATATGTATCTGCCTTATATTGAGGGAATCAAGGAACTTCGTGAGATCACGATGGAATATCAGGCGCAGTATGTGCGTGATATGGAGCGCGAGGAGCGCGGGCGCTGCAATCTGTACTAGAAACGGTGCCATTTTTCCTTCAAGAAACGTCAAAATATAACCTTGAAATTATCATAAGAACCCGTGAGAACATATCTGAATTGCGGAGATGTTCTCACGGGTTCTTTTTTTTCAAAATCTTTAAAAATGTAAAAAAAGAAAAAACTTATACACTAAGTGTATATGATCAGCAGAAACATATACACTAAATAAGCGGAGAAAGAAGCGACAGGAAGAAAAGAAGCGGATTATTGGAAAAAACAGACAAAAAGAGAGTTGAAAAAGAAAGCATTTTGTATGAAAATGAGTATAGATGAAGGATACAAAATTTATACACTATGTGAAATTGACAGTCAGAAAGAAAAAACATATAGTAAGCGTATCGAAGAGATCAGTGATTTCTTATGAGGAACCATATGAAGGGAAACAGAGAGCAGATATACGAATTTGTAAAACTCCACAGCTCCGTGAATGCCAATCACGGGATCTCTACTAATGAGATCGCAGAGGCACTCGGAATGCAGCGCACCAACGTCAGCACTGCACTGGGCGAACTCCTCCGGGAAGGCAGGGTAAAAAAGAGCAGCAGCCGGCCGGTCTTATATTCGCTGACGGAAGCGTTTGCGGATGAGGAGGGAGCGTTCCGGGAACTGGTGGGATATGACGGCAGTTTAAAATACGCCGTTCAGCTTGCCAGGGCGGCACTTTTGTATCCGCACCGCGGACTGAATGTTCTTCTGATCGGAAGAGAGGGAAGCGGCAGAAAATACATGGCGGAAGTGATGCACAAAGCTGCCGTACAGCAGGGACTGGTTGCGGAACAGGCGCCGTTTGTAATGTGTGACTGCATGGATTTCGGAGCGGACGATGCGGCAACGATCGCAGAACTGCTCGGAGATGGCGTGCAGGGAGGAATGCTCGCGGAGGCAGCCACGGGAATCCTGTTTTTACATAAGGTACAGTTCCTGTCGGTGAACGTCAGACGCAAGCTGCTCCGCTGTTTTGTGGAGGCGGAGGATGCGCGGGAACTGCCGATGATTTTTCTATCCTGCGACGACAAGGCGCTGGATGTGATTTCCATGCTGGAAGACCACGTGCTGGCGGAGATCCGGCTCCCGTCCCTTACGGAGCGTCCGCTTCCAGAGCGGCGGAAGCTGCTGGAACATTTTCTGGTGGCGGAGGCATGCAGAACGAAGCGCACGATCACGCTGGAGTCCGAGGTGCTCACCTGCCTGATGCTGTTCCCTTGTGAAAAGGAGATACTGACCTTAAAGACACAGATCCGGAAAGCCTGCATGAATGCTTATCTGCGGGACTACATGGATCACGGGGGAGAACTTCACCTCTACATCAGCGACTTTGATCCGTCTGTGCGCAAGGGATTCTTAAACTACCGCGCGGACAAGGAGGCGGTGGATGCGCTGGTAAAACCGCAGATGCGCTATTCCTATCAGGAAGGAGGCGTGACGGTACTTGTATCGGAAATGCCGCCTGCCGAGGAGACGCAGGCCAGCGAGCCACAGATCCGGACGGACGAACCGTCGCCGGTACTTTTATTTGTCTTTTACGGACAGGGAGTCGCGCGGGCACTCGCAGATACCATCGAGGAGCAGCTTCACCGCGGAAACGTGTATGCCGTTGACATTCCTTACGAACAGAAGGATGAACAGACCTACGAGCTGCTGCGGCAAAAACTGCTCGCGATCGATAGAGGGGCGGGAGTCCTTGCCGTGTATGACCAGAAGGTATTGCAGCAGATGTTGTATACAATTTCCTGCGAGACAGGAATACAGCTCCGCGCGGTAGCGCTTCCGGTCACAAGATTCGGAATAGAGTGGTCGAAGGGGGCGGCAATCGCCGATGGGGTGGACCGGGTTTACCGGATGGCGGCAGAGTCGCTCGGGGCGCTGTGGCATTCCCCAAAAAAAGTAATCGTTACGCTCTGCACCACAAGCGAGGGCGTTGCGCTGCAGATGAAGCAGTATCTCATCCAGCATAAAGCCTGCACGGACGCGGAGGTGATTGCCTTGTCCCTATCGGACCGGAACCTGCTGCGGGAAAAACTGCTGGAACTTATGCAGGGAGCAGTGATCTTGTGTATTATCGGAACGTATGATCCGGACATTCTGGCGATTCCATTTCTGTCAGCGGCGGATGTGCTGGCGGCGCCGGTGGAGCATCTGCCGGAGCTTTTGCGCACACAGCGCATGGAAAAGGCGGAGGTTGATTTTGATGAAATGTTCCGCTGTCTGGGCGATCATCTGGAATATGTGGACATCGGCCGCCTAAAGGAGGCGCTCATGGAACTGGCGGAGCAGATTGAGGGAAAATACCCGATGTCGTTAGATACCAAGACAGGGCTTGTGATGCACATTGCCTGCGCAGTCAACCGGATCGCGGGAAGGGGCGTTTCCATAGAGAATCCGCACCGCGAGGAAATTGTGCAGAAGTATCACGGGGTATACCGGGATCTGCGAAAATATGTAGCGCCGGTCGAGCGGAAATTCCACATGATTTTTTCCGATGACGAGATGGCGAACATCATTTCCATATTGATGCAGATTCAGGAATAAGACAGAGGCGGTCACGGAGGTGGGCAGGATGGATGAAATCGATGAGACAGAACGGCAAAGAGAGGCGGCGATGGAGATCATTGCGAAGGCAGGTACGGCGAGAAGCTGCGCATTTGCAGCGATTCGCAGAGCAAAGGCATTTGATTTTGCGGGAGCCGCGGAGCAGTTGGATGAGGCGGAACGCTATGCCATGGAGGCACATAAGGTGCACACGGAGCTTCTGGTGAGAGAGGCGAGCGGACAGCAGACAGACGGAGGATTGCTGGTGGCGCACGCGCAGGACCATTTTATGATGGCGACGCTGGCGCAGGAGCTTGCGGAGGAGATCGTGGATGTCTACCGTGCGCTTGGGGAGACAAAAGGAGGCTGCCAATGAAGATATTACTTGTCTGCAGCGCGGGAATGTCGACCGATATTCTGCGCGGGGAACTGATAAAGTATGCAAAAAAGGAGCAGCTTCCACTGGAAGTGAAGGCTGTCGGGGTACATGCCTGCAAGGAATACTGCACGGGGTATGATGTGATCCTTCTGGGACCGCAGATCGCATACCGCAGGGAAAAGATTGCGGCGGAGTGCGGAAATCTGCCGGTGCTTGCCATTGCGCCGGAGGACTATGCCGCGGGAAATGCCGCACACATACTGGAACAGGTAGAGACCACACTGCGTGGATTAGATGAATAAGCGAAGAATGAAAGGAGAACGCATATGATTTGCATCGAGGGAAAAACCGCTTTTAGCGGAATCGCAATCGGCCCGATCCGGGAGTTTGCCAAGAAGAGCAGCGCGGTGAGAAGATCACATGTTGATGATACCGCAGCTGAGTGCACGCGTTTTGAGGAGGCGAAAAAAGTCGCCATGGAGGAGCTGGGAGCACTCTATGACAAAGCGGTAAAGGAAGTCGGAGAGGACAATGCGGCGATCTTCGAGGTACATCAGATGATGCTGGACGATGAGGATTACTGCGATTCCATCCGCAACATTATCACGACACAGGAGGTCAATGCAGAGTTTGCCGTTGCCACGACAGGGGACAACTTCGCGGCGATGTTCGCCGGCATGGATGATGAGTATATGAAGGCGCGTTCGGCGGACGTCAAGGATATTTCCGAGCGTTTAATCGCCGTTTTGCATCACGGCAGCGGCGCGCAGTCCATGGAGATGGAGCAGGCGATCATTCTGGCGGATGATCTGGCACCGAGCGAGACGATCCAGCTTGACCGTTCCAAGGTGCTGGCATTTGTGACGAGAGAGGGATCGACGAATTCCCACACCGCAATCCTTGCCCGCACGATGAACATTCCTGCACTGGTATGTACGCCGGTAGCGGACGGCATGGACGGCAAAATGGCGATTGTGGACGGCATGGCAGGCAAAATCATCATTGAGCCGGAGGAGAGCGTTCTGGCGGAGTATCAGAAGAAGAAGGAAGACGAGAGCAAACGCAAAGAGCTGTTATCGGCATTGAAGGGCAAGCCGACCGCAACAAAGTCCGGCAAATCCATTAAGCTGTACGCGAATATCGGCGGCATCGGCGATGTCGGCGCGGCGTTAATGAATGATGCGGAGGGAATCGGACTGTTCCGCAGTGAGTTCTTATACCTGCAGAATGACCATTATCCGACGGAGGAGGAACAGTTTTCCGCATACAAGAGTGTAGCGGAGATGATGGGCGGCAGAAAAGTTATCATCCGTACATTGGACATCGGTGCAGATAAGAAGATTGACTACTTTAAGCTGGACAAAGAGGATAACCCGGCGCTCGGCTACCGTGCAGTGCGCATCTGCCTGGACCGCCCGGAGATTTTTAAGACACAGCTTCGCGCGCTGTACCGTGCAAGTGCGTTCGGTAACATTGCCATTATGGTGCCGATGATTATTTCCGTCTGGGAGGTACAGAAGGTCAAGGAGATCATGGCGGAGATCCGTGCAGAACTTGATGCACAGAAGATTCCGTACGGCAAGGTGGAATTCGGTATTATGATCGAGACACCGGCGGCGGTCATCATTGCCGATGAACTGGCAAAGGAAGTGGATTTTTTCAGTATCGGAACCAACGATCTGACACAGTATACACTGGCAATCGACAGACAGAATGCAAAGCTTGATATGTTCTATGATTCCCACCATCCGGCAGTGCTTAAGATGATTCAGATGGTCATCGACAGTGCGCATAAGGAGGGTATCTGGGCAGGAATCTGCGGGGAACTCGGTGCAGATACAACATTGACGGAACAGTTCGTTGCGATGGGAATCGACGAATTGTCTGTATCACCTGCGATGGTACTTCCGGTGCGCGAGCGCGTTGTCGGAATGGAGTAAATAAAAGCCACATAAATTAAGAAAAGAAAGGAAATGGAAAACATGAAAACATTTGATTACACCGTAAAAGACGAACTTGGAATTCACGCAAGACCTGCAGGTCTTCTGGTAAAGGAGGCAAAGAACTTCACCAGCAAGATCACCATCAAGAAAGGTGAGAAGGAAGTGGACGCTACCAGAGTGATGGCAGTGATGGCGCTTGGCGTAAAGCAGGGCGAGACGGTGACTGTCAACGTGGACGGTGCGGATGAGGATGCCGCTGTTGCAGCGATGAAGGCATTCTTCGAGAAAGAACTGTAAAGACCGAAAAAGAGTAACTCCGGCGGATTCGTAAGTGTCTGCCGGAGTTTTTTTATGGGACTGCTGCAATAAGCATAGCCCCCTTTTGGGTGATAAGTAATATTATTAGAAAACCACACCGTAGGATTTCAGATGAAAATGCAGATGGAAATTCGGTTCAAAAAATGTGGCATTTCTAACCAGCCGGATGTTTGCATCTTCGATGATCCGTGTCTTTCCAAGTTTGGAGCACTCCGCGGGTCATGTCCGCATCCCGGAAGACAATTTGTAGGACTTTTGTGTGTGTCCCTTATGGCACCTCTGAACAAAACATAACCGCGCGAAGCCGCTGTCTGAGTCGGCATCTGCCCTATTTTCAATAGCAGATGCCGGCGAGTTCGGTTCGCGCGGTTTTATATTGTCTGTGAAGAGGTGCCATTAGGGACACCAGAAAGTCCGCCCATTGTCTCCGGTGTGTCGGACATGCACCCGTCGGATTGTCCAAACGTGGAAGAGACACGGAATCTGATGCAAACATTCAGCCGGAAGAAATGCACGCATTTTTTTCAACGAATGTTCCATCTACACTTCCATCGAAATCGAAAGATGTGATCTTTTATCCTAGTACATCTCTTTCGACGCCAGCTGTCCGCCTGAAGCGGCAGCCTCCCGTCTATTTTTCATCATAGAGATGACATTTTACCTTATGTCCGTTGCCAACATCCTTGACCTGCGGCTCCTCGTGCTTACAGATCTCCATGCACTCACTGCAGCGGGTGTGGAACTTACATCCTGCAGGCGGATTGGCCGGGGAAGGAATATCGCCCTTCAAAAGGATACGTTCCTTTCTGACATCCGGATCCGGCATCGGAATCGCGGAAAACAGCGCTTTCGTGTACGGATGCAGCGGGTTTCCGAAAATATCGGCAGTCTCGCCGGACTCCACCATGCCGCCAAGGTACATAACGCCCACGGTATCAGAAATATGCTCTACGACAGACAGATCGTGAGAGATAAACAGATAGGTCAGTCCTCTCTCCTTCTGCAGATCGCGAAGCAGGTTAATGATCTGTGCCTGAATCGACACGTCCAGGGCAGATACCGGCTCATCACACACGATGAATTCCGGATTCAGCGCAAGCGCACGCGCGATACAGATTCGCTGTCTCTGACCGCCGGAAAACTCGTGCGGATAACGATCCTTGTGATACTCCTGTAATCCACAGTCCTTCATAACCTTGGTGATATAATCATCAAACTGCTCCTTCGGCACGAGTCCATGCTCACGCACTGCCTCACCGATGATCTCACCGATTGGGAGACGCGGAGACAGGGATGAATACGGATCCTGGAAAATGATCTGCATCTTTGTGCGCAGATCGCGGAGCTGCTTCTTATCGTACTTGCTGATGTCCTCGCCATTGAAGAGAATCTCGCCGTCTGTCTTCTCGATCAGACGCAAGATCGTTCTTCCGGTCGTGGACTTTCCACATCCGGACTCTCCAACAAGTCCCATGGTAGTGCCGCGCTTAATGTTAAAAGACACGTCGTCGACCGCCTTCACACTGCCTGTCGCACTGCCGAAGAACCCTCCCTTAATCGGGAAATACTTTTTCAGATGAGACACTTCAAGAATATTGCCGCTCTGATTGGTTGTCTTTGTCGCTTCGTTATTGCTCATTCTTCGTGTCTCCTTCCTTGCCGACTGCCTCCGCCGCACAGCGGTAGCAACTTACAAAATGTGTCGGGGAAATCTGGTACATTCCCGGATATGCTCCCTCACAGCCGTCTACGCACATCTCGCAGCGATCCTTAAAGTAGCAGTAGTTCGGCATATCAATTGGGTTCGGAACGCTTCCCGGAATGCTGTAAAGCTTCTCCGTATATTTACCGACCACCGGCTTTGACTTCATCAGTCCGATGGTGTACGGGTGTCTCGGATCTTTGAAAATCTCGCGTGCCGTTCCTTTTTCCACGACACGTCCCGCATACATAACGACCACATAATCTGCCATCTCTGCAACCACACCCAGATCGTGTGTAATCAGCATGATGGAGCTGTTGATCTTATCCTTCAGTCCGCGGAGCAGATCGAGGATCTGTGCCTGGATCGTCACATCGAGCGCTGTTGTAGGCTCATCGGCGATAATCAGACGCGGATTACATGCGAGCGCCATGGCGATCATGATTCGCTGGCGCATACCGCCGGAAAGCTCGTGCGGATACATCCGGTATACGCCTTCCTTGTTGGCAATGCCGACCATCTCAAGCATCTGGATCGTACGTGTCTTGACATCATCCTTTGTCATGTCCGGATTGTGAAGTGCAATGACCTCATCCACCTGCTCGCCGATACGAAGTACCGGATTCAGGGAGGTCATCGGCTCCTGGAAAATCATGGACATGTAGTTGCCGCGGAGCTTCTGCATCTGCTCAATGGGGGTCTTGGTGATGTCGTAGGCCTTGCCGTTGCCGAGATTCAGGCGAATCTCGCCCTCCACCACCTGGCCCTGGGGCCGCTGGAGCAGCTGCATGATGGACAGGCTGGTGACGGACTTGCCGCAGCCGGACTCGCCGACAACGCCCACGGTCTTGCCGATGGGCACCTCAAACGAGACGCCGTCCACGCTCTTGACAACACCGGTGTCGGTGAAGAAGTAGGTGTGCAGGTTGTCAAACTCGACCGCGTTCTTCTTATCGTGCATTTCGGTGACATATTCACTCTCCGGCACATTGCGGCGCTTGCGCTGCTTTTCGTACTGGTCGGTGATGCGGCGGTTTTCCTTGGAGATACGCCGCGATTCTTTAGCGGAAAGATACCCTTCCTGTTTCTTAGCCATCGTGTGTTTCTCCTTTCGATCAGCGTTTCATCTTAGGGTCAAACGCATCGCGCAGACCGTCACCCACAAAGTTGAAGCCCAGAACGGTGATCAGCAGGCAGATACCGGCGGGGATCCAGATGAACAGGTAGTTGGTCATAACGTAGGCGTTGTTGACATCGTTGATGATGTTGCCCCAGGAGGCGAAAGGATACTTGACGCCCAAGCCCAAGAAGGACAGGGTGGCTTCGGTCAGAATGGTGGAGCCGAGGCCCATCGTGCAGGTGACGATCAGCTGCGGGATAACATTGGGGATCAGGTGGCGGAAGATGCGGTGGCGCACCTTGATGCCGCAGGCCTCCGTGGCCATCATGAACTCCTGCTCACGCAGAGAGAGGATCTGGCCGCGGACAAGGCGGGCGATGCTCGGCCAGCCGAGGAAGCCCAGAATCAGCATCAGGTACAGCATACGTTTCCAGGAATCCACGCGCATGGCGTCCATGGCCGCGCCGATGATGATGATGACCGGCATCGAAGGGATGCAGTAGAAAACATCGACGACACGCATAATGATGTTATCGACCCAGCCGCCGAAGTAGCCGGAGATACCGCCCATCAGGATACCCAGGGATGCCTCGATGACGACGACGATGAAGCCGATGATCAGCGAGACGCGGCCGCCGTACATCAGGCGGGTCAGCATATCCATACCGTTGGTGTCGGTGCCCAGCCAATGCGCCTTGCTGGGGCTGGCGTAGCGGTCGTAGACGTAAGTCTCGGTCATCTGCTTGACGGACCAAACTTTGGTGGAGGCATCGTAGACGATATCGTACTCGGCCTCGTTCCCCTCGGCGTCGGTGTAGTTGAACTTATCGGCGTTCTCGTTGATGGCCTCTTCCAGGCGATCCTTGAAATCGCGGGTAACGACGATGCTGGAATCGGCGGCGGAGACGACAAAGCGGCTGACATAACCCAGCTGCTCGCCATTGGCGGCGATCTCGCCGTCCTTGTTCAGCGTGTAGTCCACGCCGTCGGCGGTGAAGTCGCTCTCCCCTGCCGTCATGGCAGTCAGGGCGGCCAGCTTGACGTCAAAGCTGAACTTCGGCGCACCGTCGGCCTCGTTGACAAGGTCGCGGCTGGCATAGCCCATGACGTCGCTGCCCTGGTAGACGACATAGAAGTCGTCGCTCTGGATATCGACGGTGTAGTCAGTATCCTTATAGTTGAACTCGGTGCTGCCCTTCTTCACGGCTTCGAGGGCCTTGCTCTGGGCGATGGAACCGAAGTTCTGGCCATCGGCCACGACAAAACGCATCGTGTCGTTGCGGGTGACGCCGACGAACTCCTTGGACATCTGGGTGTAGGTGAAGAACTGCTCGTCCTGGCCGTAGGGGCTGACAAGGCCGCCGACGAAGGAGAACAGGAACATTGCAATCAGGATGGACAGACCGACGACGGCCAGACGGTTGCGGAAGAACCGCTTGGCGACCAGTGCGCCGGGAGACAAAACCTTGACGCGGCGGTCATCGTTCAGGGAGTACTGCTCCTGCTTCGGGTTCTGGTTCTGCGTGTTTTCGCTCATGGGTGTGCAGTCTCCTTTCTTTAAGAAATGCGCACGCGCGGGTCAACCACGCCGTACAGGATATCGGTCAGCAGGTTGCTGGCCAGCGTCAGCACCGCCATGAAGGACAGGTAGAACATCGTGAAGGGGATGTCGCCTGCGACCATGGACTGGTAGGAAATATAGCCGATGCCGGGGATGGAGAACAGCGTCTCGGTGATAAGGGCACCGCTGAACAGGCCGGGCAGGCTGCCGCCGATGATGGTGACAAGGGGAATCAGCGTGTTGCGGAAGGCGTGCTTGTAGATGACCGTATGCTCCGACAGGCCCTTGGCGCGGGCAGTGCGGATGTAGTCCGCGTTCAGCACTTCCAGCATATTCGTGCGGGTGTAGCGCATATAGCCGCCGATGGAGACGATGACCAGCGTTGCGATGGGCAGCACCAGATGGTTGGCCTTATCGCAGAACTGCCCCCAGGCGTCCAGCTGGGCATAGTCACGGCCGACGAGGCCGTACAGATCGAACCAGCCGAGCTTGACCGAGAACAGCAGCTTGAGCAGCGTAGCAAAGAAGAAGGTGGGCAGCGAAATACCGACCAGCGCCACAGAGGTGATGACATAGTCCGCGCGGCTGTACTGCTTGGTAGCAGCCAGCACGCCGAGGGGCACGGCGATCACGATGGACAGCACAAAGGAGATGCCGCCCATGATGACAGACAGGCCGATGACCTCGGTGAATTTCTGGGTGGCGGGCACGTTCCACTTCCAGCTGTCGCCGAAGTTGCCGACAACGGCCTTGCTCAGCCAGGTGAAGAAGCCGGGGATAATGTCTAGGTCAAGGCCGTAGGCCGCATTGAGCTGGGCCAGCCATTCCTCATAGGGTTTGGCACCGGGGGCCTGGGCCAGCTGCATTGCCATCGTCTCGGCAAAGGAGCTGGGCAGGCTGCGGATCAGCGCGTAGATAATGAACATGACACAGAACAGGATCAATACCGACTGCGCGATACGCTTGATGATGTAATTTCGCAAGAGTTTTCGTTCCTTCCTTGCACGGTTAGACCGCGTTTATTTTGCAGGGAAATGCCGTAATGTGGGCATCCCCATCCCACGCAGCGCGCAAACACTGCGTGGGAGTGGGACGACCATATTAGCCGTTGTAGGGGGCGGCGTCCTCGGCACCCCGCGGGCGGGCATTGGTCCGCCCATGCCTTGACAGCAAGCAACCGCCCTTGGCGGGCGGTCACCTGCTTTCACAACGGTAAGTTGAACTTAGTTCAGCTCGAGGTTGTTCAGCTCAGACTTGTAGGTCCAGTACGGGGTCTGATCCTTCGCGATGGTGTCGATGTTGACACGCTCGGTGGAGAAGATGGTAGCCTCGCTGCGCTGGTAGACGGGCAGCTCGACACCCCAATCCAGGATGATCTCCATAGCCTCTTTGTACATGGCCTTGCGGGCCTCCTGGTCGGTAGTCTGACGGGCAGCCATGATCAGCTCATCCAGGTCGGCATCGTTGATGGCGTAGTAGTTGGTAGCGCCCTGGCTGTGGTACAGCTGGTACATATCGGGGTCATTGGTGGACTGCCAGGCTGCAACCCAGCCCTCGGCAGCGCCGGACTGGTAAGAAGCGAACAGGTCAGAAGCGTTGGCCATATCGTTGACAGTCAGGGTGAAGCCGATGGTCTTGAGGGCGGCAGCAGCGTTGGTCAGGGTCTGGAAGGAGGGGTGGTCACCATTGCCGGAAGCACCGATGTTGACCTGATACTCCATCTTGGCACCGGCGGGGGCAGCCGTGATCTGGCCGTTCTCGACGGTGTAACCGGCAGCCTCAAAGTAGCCCAGGGCAGCCTGCAGAGCGGCGGCGTACTTGTCCTCGCTCTTCATGTCGGAGGTGTAGATCTCGTTGCCGTCCACGTCGGTGGAGTAGGCGATCTGGTAGCCGTCATCGGTGACGGAGGGAGCAGCCCAGGAAGTGTTGGACATGGGGTAGTTGATGACGGTAGCGGTATCGCCGTAGTAGGAGTCGATGCCCTCATCACGGTAAGCGGCGATGACGGTCATGATGGCCTTGCGCAGATCCTTGGAGGCCTGGGAGGCAGGGTCGCCGCCGACGTTGACGTTCTTGGCGCTCAGGGCGATGTAGCCGTAGCCGCGGTAATCCTTTAGACGGGTGGTGATGACGGGGCCGTCCTCACCCTGCACGCCGTTGATGTCGGCGATCTGGTCAGCAACCTCCAGAGAGTAGGAAGGATCGGAGATGTCGATGGTGCCGGCCTGAACGCCGGTGATCTTATCGGCCTCCTGGGTCTCCTTCATGTTGACGTGGGCGACCTTGGGTGCGCCGTCAAAGTAGGAGGGGTTGGCATCCAGATAGACAACGCCGTCGCTGTACTTGGAGAAGGTGAACATACCGCCGCCCAGAGGAGCGCTGGTCTTGGAGCGGACGCCGCTCAGATCGCCCTTGACAAAGCCAAAGGAGTTGTTGTCGTAGTCGTACAGGCTCTCATCGCCGTAGTAGTGCAGGGGGGCAATGGGCATCTGCAGCTGGTAGATCATGGTGGTGGACAGCTCGCTGGTGGTCAGCGTCATGCTGTAATCACCGGTCTTGACGATACCGGCAACGTTGGCAACTGCATTGCCGACATTGACACCGGTGGTGGAGTATGCGTAGACATCCTCGGGGATCAGCTCAGACAGGGCAGAACCGGCGGACTCAGCCTCCATAGCGGAGAAGCTCCAGTCGTACTGCTCGCCGATAGCCAGGAAGAAGGCCTTCGCATCAGCGCCGTCGGGCAGGTCAAAGCCCCAGCCGGCAGCGGCGGAGGTGACATCGGTAGCACCGTTGGCCATCATATAGTCAACGATCTCCTGGGCAAACTTCACGCCGCCGTCATTGACAGCATCCCAGAAAGCCTTCTGCTGTTCTTCGGTGAAGTTGGTGTAGTCGGTGTTGTCCTCGCCGGCCTCAGCGATCAGCTTGGACAGGGTGGACATAGAATTGCGGTACTCCTCCAGACCAACGATGGGGGTGGAGTACATGGTTACAGAGCCGTCATACGTAGGATCAAGGAAAACATACATCGAGAAGATGACGTCATCGATGGTGACAGGCTCGCCGTCAGAGAACTTCAGGTCGTCGCGCAGCTTGATATCATAGGTGACGGTGCCGTCGTCATTCTCGGTGACAACGCAGTCAGTGGTGCCATAGTAGGTGTAATCGGTGCCGTTGTACTCGCGGGTCTCACCCTCGATGCCGTTCAGGATCATTTCACCCTTACGGTCAGCGCCCAGCAGGCCCAGCTGGGTCAGGTCAATGACATCCTGGTCGGAAGCAGAGGAAGCAAAGAAGGGGCTGAACTTGCCCTCAAAGCCGGTCTCTGCCAGAACGAGGGTGCCATCAGAAGCGGCCGTGTTGGATGCTTCGGCAGTAGCAGTACTGGTGCTCTCGCTGGTCGCGTCGGACGCAGCACCGCCGCAGCCAGCCAGCACGCTGACGCTGAGTGCGGCAGCAGATGCCAGTGCAATGACTTGCTTGGTGTTTTTCATGTGTAAAACCTCCTATATTTTGCCCTCATCCACAAATCGCCCCGCCGCTCCCCAAGAGCGTAAGGCGAGAAAGGCGAAAACCCTTCTGTGCTGCCTGTTCCTTTACAGCGCACACTTGTCGACAATGACTTAGTCTTTAGAATACCCCAAAATTGACAAAAAGTCAACAGTAAATTACACTTTTGTACCTTTTGACGAAATTCAGAAATAAATTTTAGGCACTCTCCCGCCGTGGGCACGCCCCTGCCGCAAAAGGAGCTTTTTTTGCTCTGTCCAAACGCCGTATTTGCCCGCCGCTGCAGGTGACGGCAAGAAAAAATGCGTCCCACCGCCAAGTGGGGCGCATTTCAAATCGTGCATATGCAGTTGTATAAATATTACTCTTTTTCCCAACGCATCCGCCGGGAAAACGCAGCAGCGGCGGCAAAAGCGGCGGCCGAAAAAATTTCAAGCAGTATAAAAATGCCATGCACTCCCAAAAGCATTTGTGCGCTGTTTGCAAACACAACGCTCCCCTGCCCTGCCGCTGCCAGCACGGCGAACAGCGCGCACACCCGCGTGAGAGCGGGCAATTTTTGTGCTGTCTGCTCATAGATATAGGCCCGCATCGGGTCGCCGCCGCGCGTCAGGCGCGCCAGCACGACCACTGCATACAGCGCCGTTATAAGCGCCGCCATATAGGGCAGCAGCAGCCAGACCGGGGCATGGGCCGTAGCGCCGGGCAGCACGCCCGCGCCCACCGCAAGCGCCGCACCGCCGCCGCAGCACAGCCACAGCACGGCCAGCGCCCTGCCGCGGGAGGGTGTCCCTGCATAGCGGTAAAATGCGCCGCGGTACTGGTAGCTGCCGTTCAGATCC
>ERZ831979.2107-NODE-2107-length-14832-cov-3.031400_pt1 | contig 14832 bp, 23 predicted proteins | sample MGYA00519952_ERZ831979 | MGnify/ENA primary metagenome ERZ831979 (study PRJEB31850, sample SAMEA3708723) | human gut metagenome | biome: human gut; feature: human-associated habitat; material: faeces | place: China | collected 2014 ...
TATCTGGATGGTTCGTCATTTCTTAACTTAATGACATTGGGCCTTGCCTTACTCAAATCTTTGGTTGATATCGCATATCCGATACATTATATACAGTGATAAATGCTTTTGGATCGAGTGTATTGATGAATTTCATCAACTTTTGATATTCCGCTTTATCCACGATTGTGATGATTTCATTGCGCTTTTCCATGTTGTATGCACCATACGCTTCATACACGGTTGCTCCACTATGTAGTTCATGAATGATAAATTCACGAAGCTCTTTTTCTTTTGGAGTGATGATACATACTCTTCGTTTAATATTATGATCAAAGATAAAGTGATCTAGAACAATGCCATTAAAATAAGTGCCCAAAATACTTAATACAACTGTTTTCTTATCATAAACAAGAGCTGCGGATAAGGCCACACACATACCCGATAAGGACATTGCTTTTCCTAGTTCCATATGCAGATATTTATTCATGATCTTTGCGACAATATCAAGACCACCTGATGAAGCATTTCGATTAAATAAAATACTCAGTCCCACGCTCACTACAAGAATGTAGCACAATACATCGAGTTCTTGACTGTTTGTGAAAGATACAAAATTTGGAAAAATAATTTCAAAAAATGCAAGAAAAACAGGAAGCATAATACTTGTATATACTGTTTTTACGCCAAATTCTTTACCACAAGTCAAAAATCCAATAATCAATAAAACGACATTTAAAATCATGGTGATGACTGATAATGGTAGAGGTATAAAATTAGATAGTATAATACCCAATCCAGAAATACTACTTACTGAAGTATGACTGGGCACAAGAAAAAAATAGACGGCTGCACCAATAATTCCAACCGCAACAGTCAATATTAGAGTTTCCTTTATGATATTTGTATAATTGTATTGTTTATTCATCGTAATTGTCTCCTAGTCATTCATTGTGTCTTTATTTTATCAAATAAACCTATCTTAATGCACACTAAAAATGGAACTCCTAGTTAAAAGTTCCATTTCAGTTTATATATTTGAATTAATAATTCCTTTAATGTCACGGCCGCCATAGAATATTCGAGTTATTATAACCATCTTTGTCTTGTCATCAACAAGATAATATGCAATATAATTATCTATAGACAGCTGATGCATATTCATCGATTGCCAAGGCTCCCATCCAACTAGCTCATGACAAGCTGGCATAAAATCTAATGAACGGATTTTTTTTCTCGAATTCGCTTTATTTGAGCGGCAGCAGTTTTAGGAACAAGAAGTTCATACGCAATATAAGAATAAATTTCACGTAAATCGGAAAGTGCCTCTCCAGAATAGCTGACTTTATAGTTATTCATCATATTCCAAATTCTTTTGCGAGTATTGTATCTACTTCATCTGCAGAATACACATTTCCAGTATTGATGGAATCAACTCCCTTTTGAAGCTCTTTGTCTAACTGTTTTTTTGTCATTGCACCAACAGCTAATGGCTTAGAAGAAGGAAGTTTCAGTTCAAATGGCATACCCTTCTTCAGTACAATCTGGCTATAAAGCATCTGAATTGCACTGGATGGAGAAATGCCAAGCTGAGAAAGAATGATCTCGGCATTATCTTTAAGTTTGGTATCTATTCTAGCATAAACAGCAGTTGTATTTGCCATAGTATCACTCCTTTTCTTTATTATACACATTAATTGCTTGCGAACGAAAGCAATTAATGTTGTTATTGTAATATTTGGTATAAATTTTCACAAACATGTCTTATTATATTAGTTAATTCAGCTAAAAAATGTCAAAAAAAGAAATCCTGAAACCATGTTGAAATACATGATTATCGGATTCCTTTTTCTGTAGTTGAAATCAGCACTCTATTGCCACTTTAATTACACCATCTCTTTTATTTTCAAATAAATCATATCCTTGGGCAATTTTACTAAGAGGATACGTATGTGTAATCAAAGGTTCTGTATTGATCTTACCTTGTGCAATTAATTGTAAAGTCTTTTCACAATCACAACCATCAACACCACCTGTTTTGAAAATCAAGTTTTTTCCATACATGTCTGGAAGTGGTAAAACTTGTGGTTCATCATATAAAGCGACTATTGTCACAATCGCATTTGGTCTTGCACATTGCCATGCAAGCTGAAAAGTAGAGGGTACGCCCGCAACTTCAAGAACAACATCTGCTCCACCATGATCACTATTTTCTAGTACAAAGTTTTTGCATTCTTCTGGAGTTACTGTTAAAACTTCCGGATAATGTTCATGGATAAATTCAATACGATGTTCATCTTTTTCACACATGATTATTCTTTTTGGCTTTTGAAGCATCACACACAATAAAGTACAAATACCTGTAGGACCTGCACCAATAATCAATACTGTATCCTCTTCTTTGATTTCAGAAATACGAGTTGCCCAATATCCTGTAGCTAACACATCCCCTACAAACAAAGCCTGCCGATCACTAACTTGTTCAGGGATTTTATTCAATCCTTGATCTGCAAAAGGAACACGCACATATTCAGCTTGTCCACCATCAATACGACAGCCAAGAGCCCATCCTCCATTATCATCCGTACAATTATTCACAAATCCATTCTTGCAGAAAAAACATTCTCCACAATATGTTTCCACATTCACCGTTACACGATCTCCAGGCTTTACATGAGTCACTTTACTTCCTACTTCTTCTATAATCCCAACCATTTCATGTCCAACAGTAATACCTGGTACTGCACGAGGAACACTACCATGTTTAATATGCAGATCACTTGAACAAATGCTCGCAAGTGTTACTTTTACAATCGCATCCCTTTCATGAAGAAGTATCGGTTTTGGTTTCTCTATCAACGCAAATTTCACTTTTTCCAAATACGTATATGCCAACATATGTTTTTTACTCCATTTCTATTAATACTGTTCTATTATTTCTGATCATAATCAATTCTTTCAATCTTAAAAATGACAGGCCTTGTTCCATCCGAACAGCAGGCAATCATTTCATTTTCCTTTTTCATCCAGCCTTTCATAATGGAACCACCTTGTAATCCGGTATAAATATAGCGTGAAATCGCATCCCATGCTTCAGAACAGAATGGCATTTTCGGACCGCCTGCAACGGTATCTGCATCACCACTGGTCTTTACCAAAGTATTTAATCCCATGTGCCAAAAATCATCTTTTTCCTCATCTCGATAAAAAATAAATTCATCTCCAACATTGTAACAAGGACAGACACCTGAAATTGGATTATCACAATACTGTTGCTGCAATTCTGGATAGAGTTTCTTATCTAATACTGTTACTTTAACTTTATGTTTCATCTCATTCATCTCCAATTCACTTGATTCATTACTGCACATATCGTATCATGAGGATATACTAACAACAAGTACGATATTTTAGAACATATACTATACCAAAATATAGTATCAGGAGAATTATTATGTCAAATAATCAAAAACATGAACAACCTCGTTTTGCGATAGATGGTATTAAAAATACTGGTTTTTTCTATACAAAGTCTTTGATTGACGGAAAATACAAACTCCCTATCCTTTATTGTTTGCAATTAGATGGTCCAACAAGATACAATGAACTTCAGCGTAAGATGGAAACAGCAACTTTTCGATCATTATTAAAAGCATTAAAAGAATTGGAGGCCGATGGTCTTATTATCCGCAAAGATTATGGGGAAATTCCGCCACAAGTTGATTATAGTCTATCTGAACGTGGAAAAACCTTAGAACCTGTATTAGATGCTTTCTGTCTTTGGGGACAAGAATATCGAAATGAGTAATAGACATCTTTAATTATAGAGTCATCATCAACGTCTATTTTTTTTGTGAACCGTATAAACGGTTCCAACAAATCAAACATCAGTCTTCTGATGTTACAGTATTTACCAAGGCTCTTGTAAAGCATTGGCTTAAACAAATAACAAAGGCTCCTCACCACTGGAATTAATCCTGTGATAAAGAGTCCTATATTTAATCAACAATCGTCTTATAATAATTACCGAAGTCTGCCAATGCATCAATAATAGGCATCATTTCTTTTCCAAGGTCTGTAAGTCCATAATAAACTTTTGGTGGATTCTCATGATAATCATTTCTATACACAAGACCATCATCTATCATTTGTCTCAGACTATCGGTTAGTACTTTTTGAGAAATTCCTTCTAAATCTCTCTGAAGTTCATTGAATCTCCATGGACGTATTCTTAAGTTTCTTATTATCAACAACTTCCATTTACCACCTATCAAGGATACTGATGTTGCTACAGGACATGCTGGAAGCTCTTCTTTTGTCTTCATGTGCAGTCACCTCATTTCATATACATTATGGCATATTCATTTTATTGTGTACAGTAACAAAAAGGTGCGTACTATTTATTGAGTGCGTAAATGATTATACTATAATCAAGCAACAAGGTTGCGAATAGTAATGGAGGTAATTAAAATGTCAAACTACACAAAAACCAATGTTGGTAATGAAAGTCGTACAGAACTTCATGAAACACTTTCTTTAACAGGTGCTGAAGTAAGTATTAATTCTTTACCTGCTGGTGCAAGCGTTCCTCATAAAAATAATGAAGAAATCTATGGAGTTATTGTCGGAAAAGGAACGGCTATCATTGATGGGGATACTGTAGAAATTACTGCTGGTGACTGGTTAAAAATCAGCCCTACAGCAAAACGTCAATTCTTTGCTGCAAGTGATTCAAGTATCACTTATATTTGCATTCAGGTGAAAGAAAACTCACTTGATGGATTCACAGCTGATGATGCGATCATTTATTAAAAATATTGCATAACTTCATGAAACCCTCCAAGCTTTAATGGCCCGGAGGGTATTTATGATTCAATGCTGCTTTTCAAAATTTAGCAATTCTTGTCATATACAAATATTAGGAAGTGCAAATCGGCAGCTATCTCTTCTTTAACCATTCTTCCTTCGTCAATGCATTGACATGGCAGGTCCGTTTCTCATGCATCAAAGGAACATCAATGTCTTCGCTCGTCCACTGATACTTAAAACCGACCTTTTCTTGAACACGCTTCGATTTGATGTTGCCTTCATAATATCCGCACCAAACTTTACTCATACCGATATCTTCGAAGGCGTGACGAAGAAGCTCATTTGCGGCTTCCGGCATCAGTCCTTGCCCCCAGAAAGGTTTTCCAATCCAGTAACCAAGTTCGCATTCATCGTCTTTTTCGGTCATATCGGTATGACCATTTAGTTTCAGTTCAATAGCGCCAATAACCTTTCCATCTTCTTTTAGGCAGATTGCATACGCCTCTTTGCCATTTAAGACATTTTTAATTACATCTTTGCTTTCATCTAAACTCTGATGTGGCGGCCATCCAGCAATCGGTCCCACATTTGGATTACTTGCATATTTATACAAATCCTCTGCATCACTTTCTTCCCAGCGGCGCAGAATTAATCTTTTTGTTTCAAGTATCATACTTCGTTATTCTTCTTTCTCCTTTTTCTTTCACTTGCTTCATAAACTTAAAATCGGTGAACTTAAATGTGTCCTCAACGGTAACTTTGAAAACTTAGCGACATCCATTGCAAGTTAAGTGATGGATCATACTTGTCATTCTCTAAATGTACAAACGTTTCTCTTCTTTCATTCACTAATTCTGCCTGTTTCATTCCCGTTTTTTTGATTATTGTTGCAAGTGTCATTTCATCCCTCTTTGTATCCATATAACAAAACAAGAGCATTCGTAAAATAGACATCAGTATCAGTACACCCATTAGCATATATCCAATTACTTCCGGGAATATTACAAATTAAGTTGAGTTGCCGGATTTCACCGTCTCAACATGAGATTTTTAGGCTATTTTCAAAGCACATTCCAAATCCCAATATATCCTTTATTTATGCACCTTAAGAACAAAATGACATCATCTGTATCTGCATTAAACTGATTAAGCTATTTGCATAACTCCCACTTATTGAAGTAATCCCATAATTCATCTACGTATTCCGATTTGGAAATATTATCTGCCCTGCATTTTATTAACTCAAACAACCTATTCGATGTTGAAATATCTATGTTATTGCTGAATTGTATAACAGTGTATTCTTCATCTACATATGTTCCATCTAAATGATGGATTTTTACAAAACTTTTAAACGTATCTATATTCTTAAAATATGACGAATATAAGCATTTATATTCGTCAAAATTTGCTTTAAGCAACGAAAGAAATCTATCCATAAAATCTTGTATATCGTACTTTTTGCTTGTCTTAGTCCAATCATTATTGGATGTTCTGCCTATTTCCATAGGTAATAACCAAAAATTTGCTAGACAATGATATTTGTCTCTTAATCCTGGCAGCTTGCTTGCACTTGTCATTGTGTCTCCGGCAAATTCTTTATCTACAAAATTACCAGCCTCATCAACTATTTTTTTGCCATTTAACAATGGTGCATATATTATTTCATAAAAACCACAAGCAAAGTCTGACATATCACAGTCGGATTTAAATGGATATCTAAATTTCTTTCCAGTAATTTTATCCGGGTATTGTGGCCAATATGTTTCTGTGGATATAATATGATTTCTCTGCTTACTTATATTCACTTTTCTATTACTCTCAAAGCCACAATGTTTTTCGCAATTTATTGGCATAAGCAATACTTCATATACCTGCTTACATTTTATATTGTCTTTCATCAATTACCACCTTACTTTGAATTGTATTTGTTGCTTTTTCTTTTCATTCCATCATCTGTTAATTCAACATTACTGCGTTTTAGCTTTTCTTTTTGAACAACATCGAACATTTCTTTTGAAATAATTGCCGGATGAGAATTGTTCAATTTATAAATCTGACCTTCTTCACCACCTACATTAACAACCGAAACACCTATGTATTTTTCATTTCTCAGCATTTCTTCTATAGAGCGTTTTGGCCAGTTCTCTTTTCCTGCAGGAGATTTGATACTCCTATCTTTGAGTTCCTTAACAATACCTAATATGCTTTTACCACCAAGATACAAATCAAAAATCAGCTTAACAACTTCTGCCTGTTCTTTATTGATTACAAGCTCACCATTTTTATCTTTATCATATCCGTAGCATTTTTTCGATAAAAGCCTAAGCTGCCATTCTTGGCTCTTTGTTTGATACCTCATTTAATATTAGCACTTCGTTTTTCATTCTCAGACTGGGTGCAAGCTTCAATGGTGGATACCAATAATGAACTTCCCACTGTTAATGCTTTTTACCACAACTATATCCGTAAGTCCCGCTTTGCACTCTTCTATCATTTGATAAAAGACAGGGCGAGCAGAATCTTTTTTTAGCAGATGCAATATCTATATGAATATCGACCAGTTTCCAGTTGTTATGCCCGGATACAAACTTTGTCAATTCAGAAACTTGTGCTTTAAGGCTTTCAAGCTGATCCATAGTATTGGAACTAACACGAGCATAGATAACAACGTGCTTTATTGGCTCATTTGTATTAGCCGGAATCAATCTCACTTTACCAGGCATAAACACCTCTTCTTTCTGAAATAGCCTAATTATGATTCGATATATCTTTGAATGATTATTAGCCTATTTCTACTTTCACTTTTCCATAAATCACAAGTAAACACTTCTGTATAATCGACCCAATCTCAATAGTTCAGTCTATCCAACTGTAAAAACGTCAAGGTTTTATGCACTTTTGCAGGCATATTTCGTAGTCTAATTTTCAATTCTAAAAATCTCTAAAAGTCCCTTATTTCAAGCCTTTTTCACACTTTTACTTGTGTACTTTAGTCAACAGAACCAGGCTCTCCACATGCGTGTCATTTTAAGACATATCCCCACAAATCAACAGAAAAAATATAATTATCTTTATAATATGAATAGCAGTAATCAATAACCTACTACATTTATCCTTAATGTTTATTTTCAAAAATCTGACTTATTCTCTTCATAACTCTTAAGAATACTTATAAAATGATTGCTTTTAATTGCATCGTAGTTATTCATTTTCTTTAATTCTAAATAATTTTTCTTCGCAATTTCCATGCTGGTATGGCTTATGTAACATGCTGCATATTCACTAATAGATGGAACAGCCCAAAGATATTTCTCTGATTTTACTACTTTGTTATCTTCATCATATATAATCGATAATGTTAAGTAATAAATCGTAACCATACGCGTTTCTGCTATAGAACTTGCAAGATTCACCTGAAATCTATCGACTTCATTTGCACCTATACTTTGTGAAACATTAAATACTTGTTGTTTCTCTTTCCCTAAAACCACATCATAAGTATGAGAGGATTCTACCAATTGATAATGGGTCATTTGCGGATTGATCATATTATAGTAATCTAATATATCGAATGATATCTCTTTTATATAGGCTACTTGGTCTCCAATGTTTCTCAATTTTATATCAACAATAAATTCTTTATCTTCATTTAAAGAGATATCTACTATTTTTATATTTGATTGTTGTTTTTCTTCTGTAAGATTTGTAATTTGAAGAATGTTTCCATCCCCGATAACATTTTTATCTCCACTAACATTAAGATTTCCCTCACCACCTTTAGGATTTTTTGTTTTTAATATTGCAAAGAAAGCTGATATAATAGCTATACCTAAGCCACTAAATATCCATTCTTTATTACATATAATCCATTCTACCATGTAAATATTCTCCTTTGTTTTTTTATTTACCAGCTTTTCTCTACAACCGTCCTATTTATCTGATATTTTAAAATACAACATCCATTCCGTTTGTGTAATAGACTACTGCATAAACAACATTTAATACAGCATAGGAGGTTTCCCTTTGTTATCCACAACTTTTCTGACATAACCTTCCCACTTTTGAATTATTTGTATCCACTCTTTAGATTTAAAATAATCATCTAAATTGCAATTCAAATCGAATTCTGGCATATACACCCCAAGAACACCCTTTTCGAATATTCCTTCTGTAATAACCCCTTTCTCTCTCAGTATTAAAACAGGCAATCCCAATTGGAAAGCCATAGCCGGTTCAATTTGACAATATGGACTAGTTAACCATTTATTGGATAAATCATACTCCTCCTCGCCAATATCACTAATCGGTTTCCCTGTTCCTTGTTTAATTAAACTTCTTCTAAACGCTATTGTTACTAATCCATTTGATTCTAACATCAACCTTCTTATTGCTGTTAATGGCGCATCCATATCATAATCTGTCACCCCTAACGTTCTTGGTTGTAACGCTCTTTCTTCAAAATAATGAATTATTCTTTCAATAAATTCTTCTTGCCTTTTTTTAAATGGTCTTGGATAACTCAAAAAGATAGAACTACTCATTAAATCTCCTCCATAATTTCAAAATATCTTAATGCATCCTTTATCGCTTCCACTTTCTCCGCTGTCGAATGCTTCCTCGGCTGTTTCAATTCTTCTACCGCATTAGGAGCATCATACATTGGCAAGCCTAAATCTCTCTTTACCTCTGCGATATATGCGGTATGTACTTTGAAGCCGTATTTAGCTTCTATGTACTCCTTTATCATTTTGTAGGTCACTCGTTCCTTGGGCTTGTATTCTTCGGCTCTTTTAGCGATATTATCAAGCGGAACTTTTCCCTCACCCTCACCAAACTCAACTTTTACGTTGATATGTCCGTCTGGCTTTTTGTGGGAAAGCAGTACTACAGTCTCAACATGGCTAGTAACAGGAAATGTTTCTATATACATCCCTTACTTATATGTTTTAATAAATGTATGCTTACCATGATTGGATTCATAAACACGAATCTCACAATTGTTTGGCTTTGGTCTCCACTTAATACCATTTTTACGATCTTCTAGATAGCCACATAAAGAACGGATGATACCACCATGGCATACAATCAATACATTCTCATAATTCTTCTTTTCAAGTTCCTTTAAAAAGGATTGACTTCGTTTGACCATACTTTTGACAGATTCAACCGACTTAGGATTTGGCAATAATTCAGGAAAAGCCCAATAGGAAGTCATTTTTAATCCTAATTTAAAGTAGCTACGAAGCTCGTAATTCCCAAAATCCACTTCAATAATACGAGAATCAATCTTTACATCCTTTTGATCTACATTGCCAATAATCGATGCTGTCTGAATCGCTCTTTGTAGAGGACTTGCATATACCGCATCAAAATGAATATCACCAATCTTTTTTCTGGCCTCTTTCGCTTGTTGAATTCCCGTCTTATTTAAAGGTTCATCTGTAAGTCCCTGCATTAATTTTTGCTTATTTAAAGCCGTTTGGCCATGTCTAGTAATCCAAATCTTCATTCAATCATTCCCTCAATCAAAGTCTCTACGAGCATATAAGACTTTCCCAATAATCTTTACCGGCAATTTTTCAACTTCTTCAGGCGTAAAAACCTTTGTGTCAATCTTAGGATTTGCGGCTTCTAAAATCATTAAACCCTTTTTATATAAAACACGCTTTAATGTTGCTTCCTCACCCACAAGTACAATCGCAATACTTCCAGATTCCACTTCATTTGTCTGTTTCACAAAGACAAGATCCCCCTCATAGATATGAGCGTTGATCATAGAGTCTCCACGTACACGTAAAAAGTAATCGCCTTTTTTTCCATCATGACGATTTAATTCAATATATCCCTCAATATCTTCCATTGGAAAGCCATCATATCCGGCTTTTACACTACCAACGATTGGTTTGATTCTTTCTTCCTCATCCAAAATACTTTTGACATCACAATCCAGCATATCGGATAGTTTCTTTAATGTATTGGCCTTTAAATGTGTGCTTTCACCCTTTAACCAACGAAAATATGTAGCACGCCCAATTCCTATTCTTTTAGCCGCCTCATCATGTTTAATGTTATTTTCAATCTCATATTGTAGTAATAATTGCCTTAACTGCATAGTTACACCACCTTTATCTATATAGTATCAAAAAATAAATAAAATACCAGTGAAAATTTATTAACTTTTTAATAAAGTCTCAAATCTATCTTGAATTTTTATTTATTTTTAACTATGATTTTATACGAACGATATGGGGTGTGGAGGTATTTATGCAAAAAACATATTTATGTATTGATTTAAAATCCTTTTATGCATCCGTAGAATGCGTGGAACTTGGCCTTAATCCATTTGAAGTCAACCTTGTGGTGGCAGATCCTACACGAGGTGGTGGTGCCATTACTCTTGCTGCAACACCTGCCATCAAAAAACTAGGCGTATCGAGTCGTGGTCGTATTTTTGAAATTGATCCAAAAATTGAATATATGATTACTCCACCTAGAATGCACTTGTATATGGAATATAGCTGCAAAGTCTATAAAGTCTTCTTGGAATTTATTGCCAAAGAAGATATTCATGTCTATTCCATTGACGAATCTTTTTTGGATGTCACAAGCTATTTAAAACTCTATCAAGTAAGTGCTAAAAATCTCGCAAAAAAAATATTAGATCGAACTTATGAAAAAACAGGTCTTACAGCGACTGTTGGGATTGGAACCAATCTGTATTTAGCTAAGATTGCGATGGATATATCCGCCAAGCACAATGCCGATCGCATGGCCTATTTAAATGAAGACTTATATCGCCAAACATTATGGCATCATGTTCCATTAACAGATTTTTGGATGCTTGGAAATGGAACGGAAAGAAGATTACACAAATTAGGTATTTATGACATGTATGACTTGTGTCAATTTCCTATTGAAATATTATATAAAGAATTTGGTGTGAATGCCGAATATATCATTGACCATGCTTGGGGTAAAGAGCCTACGACCATTCAAGACATTAAAAATTATAAATCGAAACAACATTCTATATCCAATTCCCAAATTCTTTTTGAGGATTATTCCTACCAAAATGCCTTTGTGGTTATGAAAGAAATGGTGGATCAAAATGTATTGACATTAACCGAGAAACATTTAGTGACTAAACAAATTTCTCTTATGATTAGCTACTCTAAAGATTGTATCAAACCAAGCTGTGGCTCATGTAAGATTACGAATTGTACAAATTCTTATTCCATCTTATTAGAAGAATTTAAACGACTCTATATTCGCATTGTGAATCCAAATTATCCCATTCGACAGATTGCGATTGATTTTCAAGACGTGAAAGATGAATATTATTATGAGAATCATGATTTATTTACAGACGTAGGAAAAGTAGAACGAGAAAAAAAGCTACAGGAAACCTTAGTTCAAATCAAGCATCGCTATGGCAAGAATGCCATCTTAAAAGGGATGAACGCCTTAGACTTTGCGACCGCTAAAAAACGAAATACATTAATTGGTGGCCATAACGCATATTAGAGGAGTTTTCACTCCTCTAATTGTATGTAGCTAATTTGTTTCAGGTTGATCTTTGTCTTTACGATTTGAAGTATTTGCGTATCCAGATTGATTTTAGAAACTACGCCTGTGATTCTTTTATAATTGATACGATCATAATACTCAATCGTGACAAGTTTTCCTTTTGGAATTTCATGCACTCTTTCGTCTAAGATTTCATAATCATCCTGCGATAAAATTCTTGGGCTGACAATTTCTACTTCACATTTTTGAATCATTTCTTTAAAGTCTTTTAAAGAATCAAAGCTCTGAAAGATCTGAGCCCGATTTTCTTTTTTCTTATGTATTAAATCCATGTGTATCACATCCTTATAAGGATATCATACGTGTTTATTATATAAATTCAAGATAGATTTGAGACTTTCTTTAGAAATTTTCTAAAATATATTTTTGTGTGTTCAAACACTTCCTTAAACGTACTTGCGTATTATCTTCATTGGTATCCGCTTGTTTAAAATGATTTGAACTTGCCAATCGAGAATAGTAGGCATCAAGATAATCTTGTAGTTCCATATACTTATCTGTATCTAGATTCAATTCAAAACCTTCGTGCGTTGCCTTGAAATCATTCATCTTATCCAATTCAGCTAGTAAGCCATCAATGATTTCTAAAGTTAATTCATCTTTTTTAGCTGCCTTTAAATATTGGTTTAAACGCTTTTTAAAGACCATTGTATTAAATGTACCATCCTCTTTCATCTTCTCTACTTTCTTTTTAAAGAAGTAAGATCCAACAGCTAAAGAAGCCGTTGTTGTTAATAACGCTATAAATTTGATTTTTTGTTTTTTTGTCATAATTAAAACCTCGATTCATCTATTTACATTGTACTTTAAAATGAAAAAACATTCCACTAAGGAATGTTAGAATCGAAGCATCTGCATAAAGGTCGTGACCATCATCGAAAAAACAATGAACGCCACAACTAATATAATAATGAAACTGCGTAATCTTTTTTTCACATGAGCCTCCTATAGAAAGTTGAATTTCTTTTTATCTCTTTATCAACTCGATTTGCATCGATCTCTTCTGTAAGTGTTGGTTTATCACTAAATAGATTGGTCCCTAAACCAAGCTTATCGCCTTTAATCTTGTATCCTAAAGCTGTTAATATTGTAGGATAAAAATCCATGGTCGTAAAGTCACGGTTTTTTTCTTTTTTAGGTTTCACTCTAGAATGAATAAACGCATTCCACACTCGACGATCATAGTCAGATGAATATGTATCATGAATATATTCAGCCGCCATACTTGTATGATCACCCTGAATGACTATAACAGTATCTTTATAGAAATCTTGTTTCTTTAACCATTCCATAAAATCTTTTAGATTTTCATCTGTATGATAAATCGAATTCGATAAGGATTCTTTAAAGATATTCTTACAATTTTTTGATTGATACCCATAAGGATGGTGAGTATCGACTGTCAACATTTCGAAATCGAATGGTTTGGATGATTTTGATAAACTTAAGATTTTCTCTTTCGCAAATTCAAATAATTTATCATCCTCAAACCCCCAGAATTCATGATAATCCTTGTCAAGAATTCCTTCTTTCTTTAAAGAAACGGTATCTTGAATATCATAATGACCATGTTGATCAAAATAGCTTCTTCTTCCACCAAATGTCGCATCCGAACCAATCATAAAGACACGATGATATCCATCTTTTTCTAGAATATCTCCAAGGGTATTTACATTAGGCATAAATGGAACTTTGTCCTTACAAAATTTATGTTTCAAACTAAAAATTAAAGGAATACCCGACGTACTCGCAACAATACCTCCCGTTGTCCAACCCGTTCCTGTTAAGACTCTAGCTCCACCAATTTTCTCATTTTGTGAAAAAGAAACGGAGTCTTTTGTAAGCTGAGTCAGATAAGGCAATAAATCTTCATCTGCATTACCTCCATCTTCTTTTGTGGCATATGTTGTTTCCATCGATTCTAGATAGATATGAATAAAATTCATCTTCTTTTCAGGTGAAATAACTTCAGATTCAACGTAGTATTTATCAAAGAAATCCGTCTTCTTAAATTGGTTAAAAACATATGAAAAAAAATGAATTTGACAAAGACCATATATACAACAAAGTAAAGCAGAATCAGAAGATGCTTGTATTTGTGGTATAGGCCGACAAGCCTGCTTTTGACGGATGTCTTTGGTAATGTCATAAATAACCCCTGTTACTTGAAACTTGAAACATTTCAGATATGGCTAGATTATAGCACTGCTTCTTAGGAGCGACAATAGAAATCAAACATTGTTAATAAATATTTGTGAAATCTTCATAAATTGGTTATAATAGTACGGATTGAGTAGAACAAGAGAGGAAAATAAAGTGAAAAAACGAAAGATTATAGCAGGATCTGTTTTAGGTGTTCTTCTGGTAATCTATGTGGGAGTGAGCATTTATTTTACGAATCGATTCCTTCCGGGAACAAAGCTGAATGACCGTAAGGTCGCAGGATATACTGCT
>ERZ831979.2119-NODE-2119-length-14768-cov-3.373071_pt1 | contig 14768 bp, 12 predicted proteins | sample MGYA00519952_ERZ831979 | MGnify/ENA primary metagenome ERZ831979 (study PRJEB31850, sample SAMEA3708723) | human gut metagenome | biome: human gut; feature: human-associated habitat; material: faeces | place: China | collected 2014 ...
TGGCGCGGGAGCTGCAGGAAAACCTCGACAACGGCGAGCAGAGCATTCTGCTGCTCAACCGCCGCGGCTACCGCACCATCGGCATGTGCACCACCTGCGGCCATGTGCTGAAATGTCCGAATTGCAGCGTGCCGCTCGTCTACCACAAGCCGCAGCAGGCACTGTTGTGCCACCACTGCGGCCACACGGTACACCCGCTGCCGCAGACCTGCCCCGAGTGCGGCGGCAAAATCAGCTACAGCGGCTTCGGCACCCAGCGGGTGGAGGAGGAACTGGCCGAGCTGCTGCCCGGTGCGCGCATTCTGCGGATGGATCAGGATTCCACCTCCCGCAAGGACGCGCACGAGACGATGCTTGCACAGTTTGCGCGGCACGAATATGATATTCTGCTGGGAACCCAGATGGTCGCCAAGGGCCTGGATTTTGAGAACGTCACGCTGGTCGGCGTCCTCTGCGCCGACGTCTCGCTCTATATCGACAACTACCGCGCGCCGGAGCGCACGTTCAGCCTGCTCTCGCAGGTCGTGGGCCGCGCGGGCCGCGGCAGCAAGCAGGGCAGAGCGATCATTCAGACCTTCACGCCGGAAAACGAGGTCATCCGCGCGGCGGCCGCACAGGATTACGACGCGTTCTACGAAAGCGAGATCCGGATGCGGCGCCTGCGCCGCTATCCGCCGTTCGCCGACCTCTTCTCCTTTACCGTGACCGGCGCGGACGAGAGCCGCGTCATCCGCGCGGCAAAGGCGCTGCGCGACGCGCTCGGCTACGCCGTCGAACGGCGCGAGGAGCTCAAGCCGCTGAGCATCGAGGTGCTCGGTCCTGCCGGGGCGAGCGTGGTGAAGGTCAACAACCGCTACCGCTACCGAGTTTTTCTCGTCGGCAAGGGCTGTCCGGCGCTGCGCCGTCTGGTGGCGGAATATCTCTATGCGTTTTATCAACACAAGGAAAACCGCGGTCTCGACATTTTTGCCGACTGCAATGCTTTACAATAGAGAAAAGAGGATGAAATTATGGCTATTCGCAAGATCCACGAAGTGGGCGACCCCTGCCTTACAAAGGTCTGCCGCCCCGTGACGGAATTCAACGACCGGCTGCATGAGCTGCTCGACGACATGGCGGACACACTGGAGGAGGCCGGTGGCGTCGGCCTCGCCGCCCCGCAGGTCGGCATCCTGCGCCGCGTCTGCATCGTGGAGGATGAGCAGGGCGAGATCATCGAGCTCATCAACCCCGAGATCATCAAGACCGAGGGCGAGCAGACGGGCCTCGAGGGCTGCCTGAGCGTGCCGGGCAAGTACGGCATCGTCACGCGCCCGATGGTCGTGCGCGTGCGCGCGCAGGACCGCTACGGCACGGAGTTTGAAGTTGAGGACGAAGAGCTGACCGCGCGCTGCTTCTGCCACGAGATCGAGCATCTCGACGGCCACCTCTACACCGAGCACTGCAAAGTCCTCACCGACGAGGAGCTGGAGCAGTATATCCGCGAGCAGGAAAAGGAGCTGGACGAGGAATGAGGATCGTCTTCATGGGCACGCCCGACTTTGCGCGCACGATCTTAGAGCGTCTGGTCGCGGACGGGCACGACGTGTGCGGCGTTTTCACGCAGCCGGACAAGCCGCGCAACCGAAACAAAGTCACGCCAAGCCCTGTAAAGGAATATGCTTTGTCGCAGAATATCCCCGTTTTTCAGCCGGTGACGATGCGCGACGGCACGGCGCTTGAGGATTTCAAGACCCTCGCGCCTGAGCTCGCGGTCGTCGCGGCCTATGGTCGCATCCTACCGGAGGAAATGCTCGCCGTGCCGGTGCATGGCTGCATCAACGCACACGCGTCCATTCTGCCGAAGTACCGCGGTGCAGCGCCGATTAACCGCGCCATCTTAGACGGCGAAAAGGAGACCGGCGTGACCGTGATGCACATGGCGAAAGAGTGCGACGCGGGCGATATGATCTTAGTCAAAAAGCAGGCCATCCGCCCCGACGAGACGGCGGAGGACCTGTTCAAAGAGCTCGCTGTGCTCGGCGCGGATGCGATCGCTGAGGTCATCGTTGAGATTCAAAACGGCACGGCCCAGCGCGTGCCGCAGGATGAGTCGCAGGCGACGTATGCGCCCATGCTCTCGCGCGAGCTTTCGCCCATCGATTGGACGAGAAGCAGCACGCAGATCATCGACCAGATCCGCGCGCTGATCCCGTGGCCCTGCGCCGCGGCGAGCATTCTCGGCGCGAACACGAAAATTTTCCATGCCGTGCCGCTCGGCGAAACGAAGGACGTGCCCGGCACGCTGTGCGCGCGCAAAAAGGGCATCGAAGCCGCCTGCGGCGACGGCAAAAGCATTCTCATCACGGAGCTGCAGCCCGACGGCGGCAAGCGCATGGCAGCAAACGCTTTTCTGAACGGCAAGCGCATCGCCGCGGGGACGGTCCTCGATGCGTAAGGGAAATACCGCGAACGCGCGCGAATGCGCGCTCTCCGTTCTGGTCGCCTGCCGCCGCAACGGTGCGTGGGCGGACGCCGCGCTGAAGGCGCAGCTCGGCAAGTGCGCACTGAGTGCTCAGGACGCGGCGCTTTGCAGCCGCATCGTCTACGGCGTGATGCAGAACGAGCTGCTGCTGAACTGGTATTTGAGCGCCTACTGCACGCAGAAGCTCGACCATTTGCAGCCGCCGCTTGCCGACATTCTGCGCATCGGTGCGTACCAGATCTTATTTCTGGACAAGGTACCCGACCACGCCGCTGTCAGCGAGTCCGTGGAGCTCTGCCGCACGAACGGCAGAAGCGCCGCGAGCGGACTCGTCAACGCCGTGCTGCGCAAGGTCGCGCAGAATAAGTCGAATCTCCCGCCGCTGCCGGAGGGGAATATCGCACGATTGAGCGTCGCCTACAGCCACCCGCAGTGGCTCGTCAAAAAGCTCGTGTCTCTCCTCGGCGTCGAGGAAGCGGAAGCGTTTCTTCGCATCGACAACGAGGCTTCGCCCATCAGCGTACAGGTCAACCCGCTCAAAACGAATGAAAAAGCGCTCGTCGACGAACTTCGCGGCGAGGGCGTCTGCGTCACGCCGCACCCGTGGGTGCCCGGATGCCTGGAGCTTTCCGGCACGGGTGATTTGACGACACTCAGCGCCTTCTACAATGGCCGCTTCACCGTACAGGACGCGGCGGCACACCTGATCGTCTGCGCCGCGGACTTTGCGCGCGGGCAGAGGGTGCTGGACGTCTGCGCCGCTCCGGGCGGCAAGTCGTTCGCCGCGGCATTCGCGATGGAAAACGAGGGGAGCATCCTCTCGTGCGATCTACATGAAAACAAATTGAAGCGCATCCGCGAGGGCGCGCAGCGCCTCGGCATCACGTGCATCGAGACCGCCGCCGTCGACGGCCGCGCGTTCCGCGAGGAATGGGCGGGGCGTTTTGACGTCGTCATCTGCGATGTGCCGTGCTCGGGCCTTGGCATCATCCGCAAAAAGCCGGACATCCGCTATAAGGATGCGCAGGATTTTTCCGCGCTGCCGGAGATCCAGCGCGCGATCTTAGAGAACAGCGCGCGCTATGTGAAACGCGGCGGCCTTCTCGTCTACTCGACCTGCACGATCCTGCCCGAGGAAAACGAGCAGGTGACGGACGACTTTTTAAAAGCGCACGACGAGTTTACTTACGAAGCCTTTTCGCTGCCGAACGGCGTGAGCGCGCCGGGGCATTTGACGCTCTGGCCGCAGCGCGACAATACGGACGGGTTCTATCTCAGCCGCATGAGGAGAAAGACGCATGACTGATTTAAAGTCAATGACATTGGAGGAAATCACCGCGGCGCTGCGCGCGATGGGCGAACCGTCGTTCCGCGGCAAGCAGGTCTTCACCTGGCTGCACCGCGGCATCACCGATTTTGACGAGATGATGAATATTCCCAAATCCCTGCGCGAAAAGCTCAGGGCGGAGTACTACATCACCGTGCCGACGGTCGCGCGCAAGCAGGTGTCGAAGCTCGACGGGACGATCAAATACCTCTGGGAGCTGCAAGATGGCAACTGCATCGAAACGGTGCTGATGTCCTATCACCACGGCAACACGGTCTGCATTTCCTCGCAGGTCGGCTGCCGTATGGGATGCAAATTCTGCGCGTCCACGCTGGCCGGCAAGGTGAGGGACTTAACACCGTCGGAAATGCTCGATCAGGTGCTTTTCACGCAGCTTGACTCCGGACGCGAAATTTCCAACATCGTCCTGATGGGCATCGGCGAGCCGATGGACAACCGGAAAAATGTGCTGCGCTTTTTGGAGCTCATCAACCATCCCGACGGGATGAACATCGGCATGCGGCACATCTCGCTTTCCACCTGCGGCGTGGTGCCGGGCATCGACGCGCTCGCGGACGACAATTTGCAGCTCACGCTGTCTGTTTCGCTCCACGCGCCCGACAGCGCGACGCGCAGCCGCATTATGCCCGTGAACAAAGCCTACGACGTGGAAGAGCTGTTCGCCGCCTGCCACCGCTATTTTAAGAAAACCGGCCGCCGCATCTCGTTTGAATACGCGATGATCGACGGCGTGAACGACCACGACTGGCAGGCCGACCTGCTGGCCGAAAAGATCCACGGCATGCCGGGACATGTGAACCTCATCCCGCTCAACGACGTGGTCGAGAGCGAGTTCAAGCCGAGCAAGCGCGTCGCGGCATTCCAGAAGCGCCTTGAGTCCCACGGCCTGACGGCGACGGTCCGCCGCAGCCTGGGCGGCGACATTGACGCCAGCTGCGGACAGCTGCGGCGCAAAGAAATGAAAGCAAGAGAGGGGGCCGCGCAATGAGAGCCTGCGGAAAAACCGACGTCGGTCTGCGGCGGCATGAAAATCAGGATACCTTTGCCGTCGAGCAGGGCAAAAAGCTGCTCATCGCCGTCGTGTGCGACGGCATGGGTGGCGCCGAGGGCGGACAGATCGCAAGCTCTGTTGCGGTGGAGACCTTTATGAAGGAAATGCGCGCGCTCATCCGCGCGGACATGACCGCCGAGCAGCTGCGCGAGCTCGCGTCGTTCTGCGTGGCGAAGGCCAACACGGCGGTCTATCAGCGCGCGCTGCAAGACCCCGCCTATCAGGGCATGGGCACGACGCTCGTCAGTGCAGTGGCAGAGGAGAAGTACGCCATCGTCTGCAACATCGGCGACAGCCGCGCGTATTTGATCCGCGGCGGCGAGATCACACGCATCACGCACGACCACAGCGTCGTGCAGACGCTCGTGGAAAACGGCAACATCACCGCCGAGGAGGCGCGCACGCACCCGAACCGCAACCTCATCACCCGCGCGCTTGGTCCAGACGAAAACACGCTCTGCGACGCGTTCGAGGTCTCGTTCACCAAGGGGGACAAAATTCTCCTCTGCACGGACGGCCTTGTCGTCACCGCGACGGACGACGAAATTTGCCGCGCCGTGTGCGCGGGTAAGAGCGCGGAAGAAAGCCTTGACGATCTCATTGCGCTCGCCAAGGCGCAGGGCGCGCCGGACAACGTGACGGCTGTGCTCATTGAACACGAGTAAAGGAGGTGGCACCGTATGAACAATATGATCGGAAAAATGCTCGATAACCGCTATGAGCTGCTCGAAGTCATCGGCAGCGGCGGCATGGCCGTTGTCTACAAGGCCAAGTGCCACCGCTTGAACCGCCTCGTGGCGGTCAAGGTGCTCAAGAGCGACCTTGCCGAGGACGCCGACTTCCGCCGCCGCTTCCGCGACGAGTCGCAGGCTGTCGCAATGCTCTCGCACCCGAATATCGTCTCGGTCTACGACGTCAGCCGCGGCGAGACGGAGTATATCGTCATGGAGCTCATCGACGGCATCACGCTCAAGCAGTATATGGAAAAGCGCGGCCAGCTCAACTGGCGTGAGGCGCTGCACTTCATCACGCAGATCATGAAGGCGCTCTCGCACGCGCATTCGCGCGGCATCATCCACCGCGACATCAAGCCGCAGAACATCATGGTGCTTCGCGACGGCAGCGTCAAGGTCGCTGACTTCGGCATCGCCTGCCTCGCCAACTCCGCCAACACGCTCACGCAGGAGGCGCTCGGCTCGGTGCACTACATGTCGCCCGAGCAGGCGAGGGGCGACCGCACGGACGCGCGCTCGGACATCTACTCCGCGGGCGTCGTGCTCTACGAAATGCTGACGGGGAGACTCCCGTTCGAGGGCGACAACGCCGTTTCCGTCGCCATCCAGCACCTTTCCTCCGTGCCGCTCTCGCCGCGCGAGATCAATCCCGACGTGCCCGAAGCGCTTGAGCTCATCTGCATGAAGGCGATGGCCTCCGATTTGGAGAAGCGCTACGCCTCGGCGGATGAAATGCTCGCAGACCTTGAGGAGTTCCGCAAGAATCCCGAGGTCGACCTCGACTTCACGATCGAAGACCTGCACCGCGAGACCGTGGACGAGCCCACGCAGTATATCCCCGCCGTGCACACCGTCTCCAAGGCACAGAAGGTGCAGGAGGCGGACGACGAGGAGGAAGAAGAGGCATCCCCGCACAAGCTGGGCACGCGCAAGCTGCTCACGATCATCGGCGCGGCGGTGGCCGCGGTGGCACTCATCGTGCTGCTCTGGCACGCGATCTTCAGCGATCTTCTCGGCGGCGAGCAGACGCCGACGGAGTATGTGGTGCCGTATCTCATCGGCATGACCATCGACGAGGCGAACGAGGACGAAAACGTGAAGGGCATCTTCACGATCGAACAGATCGGCCAGCGCGCGAGCAGCAAATACGCGGCGGGTCAGATTATCGAGCAGTCGCCCGGGCGCGGCAAGACCGTAAAGGGCAACCGCGTCATCTCGGTTTTCGTCAGCTCCGGCGCCAAGACGGAGAAAATGCCGAATCTCGTCAACAAGGAGTACCGCGACGCAACGCTCCAGCTCACCAACCTTGACCTGAACCTTGTCGTCAACGACCCGGTCGAGGAATACAGCAGCATCACAAAGGGCTATGTCATCCGCACGATCCCCGAGTTTGGTGAAACGCTTCAGGAGGGCGACAGCGTCACGCTCGTCGTCAGCAAGGGCGAGCAGCCCAAGCCTGTGACAGTGCTCTCTTTCATCGGCATCGACATTGAGATCGTCCGCCAGCAGGTCACACAGACCGGCCTTGTCGTCGGCGAGGTGACGCAGCGCGCATCCGACGAGCCCTACGGCACGGTCATCGAGCAGAGCATCAACGCCGAAACGAAGGTGGACGCGGGCACGACCATCAACTTCGTTATCAGCGAAGGCCCCGCCATGCCGGACTACGGCGATGACGCCACGACCTCCGGAGGGGAACCGCAGCCGTGAGAGGAAGAATACAGCGCGCACTGAGCGGCTTCTACTATGTCAAATGCGCGGACGGACAGCTCTACACCTGCAAGGCGCGCGGCAAATTCCGCAGGGAGGGCATTTCGCCGCTCGTGGGCGACGACGTCGAATTCTGCGAGGTGCCGGGCGGCGAAGGCCGCATCGACGAAATTTTACCGCGCCGAAACAGCTTTGACCGTCCGAGCGTCGCCAACATCGACCAGATGGTCATCGTCTGCTCACAGGCGATCCCGAAGACCGATCCATATTTGGTCGACCGCATGACGGCCATCGCCGCGCTCAAGGGCTGCAACGTGCTCATCTGCATCAACAAGTGCGACTTAGACCCCGCGGACGCGCTGCGGGAATACTATGAAAACGCGGGCTTTCGCACCGTCAGCGTCAGCGCGGAGACGGGCGAGGGTATCGAGGCGCTACGCGCCCAGCTCGTCGGGCGGCTCTCCGCCGTCACAGGCAACTCCGGCGTTGGCAAGTCGAGCATTCTGAATGCGCTCGACCCCAGCATGTCGCTCAAGACGGGTGAGGTGAGTCAGGCGCTCGGCCGCGGACGGCACACGACGCGCCATGTTGAGCTCTACGAGCTACCCTGCGGCGCGGAGATCATCGACACGCCGGGCTTTTCCTCATTCGAGACGACGGGGCTCAATTTGGAGCTCAAAGAAAAGCTACCCGAGTGCTTTTTGGACTTTTCGCCCTACCTTGGCGACTGCCAATTCATCGGGTGCAGCCACACAAAGGAAAAGGGCTGCTCGGTGCGTCAGGCCGTAAAAGATGGCAGGATCGTCAGAGGGCGGCATGAAAGCTACTGCCGACTCTACGACGAGCTCAAGGACCTGCGCGAATGGAACGCGGGCAGTCAAAAACGACGCTAACCGAAAATAAAATGGACAAAGGCCCGCTTCCGAAAGGAAGCGGGCCTTCGCCATTTAGAGAGATGAGAGAGGGATCAAATATCAATCCTGAAACAGGGGGGTGGAGAGGTAACGGTCGCCGGTGTCGGGCAGCAGGACCACGATGGTCTTGCCCTTGTTCTCGGGACGCTTGGCAAGCTGGATACCGGCCCAAACGGCAGCACCGGAGGAGATACCGGTAAGAATGCCTTCCTTCTTTCCGAGGTTCTTTCCTGTTGTAAAGGCATCATCATTAGATACAGCAATGATTTCATCATAAATGGAAGTGTCAAGCACCTCTGGAATAAAGCCGGCGCCAATACCCTGAATTTTATGCGGGCCAGGTTTAATCTCTTCACCAGCCAGTGCCTGGGCGATAACTGGAGAATCGGTTGGCTCAACGGCGACAGAGATAAGATCGGTCTTGCCTTTGGTGCCTTTAATGTAGCGGCTGACGCCAGTCAGCGTACCGCCAGTCCCAACGCCAGCAATAAATACATCAACCTGACCGTCGGTATCTTCCCATATCTCCGGTCCGGTAGAAGCGGTATGCGCAGCCGGATTCGCTTTGTTTATAAACTGACCAAGAACAACTGCCCCATCAATCTCTTCTGCAAGTTCTTCTCTCGCATTCTCAAGTGCTGCTTCCTCGCGGTTTTTCAGGGCTTCTTCCCATTCATTCCAGCTGATTCCACCTTTGCTGTCCTTGATTGCCATGTAAAGACTATAATCATCCAGCCAATACGCATTTTCTTTGATAAAGTTATCATATGCTTCATCTTTTTCGAAACGCTCAAATGCCTTTTTCAGCACTTTAAATCTTGAATTGTAGATTTTTTCGTAATCAATACTGTCTGCCTGCTCTCCAAAATCATACGTTTTACATTCTTTTTTTGTCAGAAGTCCTTCTTTAATCAGTGTCTTCAGATCAATAAAATATGGATTTCCAGCGTATGTGGAGAAAGACTGGTACGGGGAATCCCCGTATCCAGTCGGTCCAAGCGGCAGAATCTGCCAGTAACTCTGTCCAGCCTCTTTTAGCTGATCAATAAATTTATACGCTTCTTTTGAGAAACAGCCAATTCCGTATTTTGATGGCAATGAAAATACCGGTAATAATACTCCGCTCGCTCTTTTCACGTTCTTCTCCTCCTCTTACAGATGCCAGATATCTCTGTTGTACTCTTCGATTGTTCTGTCAGATGAGAAATACCCTGCTTTCGCAATATTTACAAGTGCTTTCTTAGCCCATGTTTTCTGATCTGCATAAGCTCTCAATGCTTCTTCTTTCTTTTCTTTATAGCTGTCGAAGTCAAGAAGGGTCATGAACCAGTCTTTACTGATAATCTCATGCTGCAGTCTCTCAAGATTCTCTTTCTCTCCAACTTTCAGAACTTCCTCGCTTGTAATAAAGTCAATTGCTGCCTTGATCGCAGGATTCTTCTCATAGAAATCTCTTGCGACATAATCAGCCTTTGCATAATGCTCAATTACTTCATCACTGGATGCACCGAATACAAAAATGTTATCGTTTCCAACGAGTTCATGAATCTCAACATTTGCTCCATCCTCTGTTCCGAGTGTTACAGCTCCGTTCAGCATGAATTTCATATTACCTGTTCCACTGGCTTCTTTCGATGCAAGTGAAATCTGCTCGGAAATATCACAAGCCGGAATTAATTTTTCAGCCTTTGTTACGTTATAATTCTCAACCATAACAACCTTCAGGTATGGACTTACCTCTGGATCATTGTTGATGATCTCCTGCAGACAAAGAATCAGGTGAATAATATCTTTTGCGATTACATAAGCCGGTGCTGCCTTCGCTCCAAAGATTGCTGTCACTGGTGCAGCCGGAATCTTTCCTGCTTTGATCTCAAGATATTTATCAATGATATATAATGCATTCAGCTGCTGACGTTTGTACTCGTGCAGACGTTTGATCTGAATATCAAAGATTGTATCAGGGCTTACTTTTACTCCCTGTGTCTCTTCCAGATATTTGCAGAGTGCTTCTTTATTTGCATGTTTAATCTCTACTAATCTGTCAAGAACCTTCTCATCATCCTTAAATGCAAGAAGTTTCTCAAGTTCAGCTGCATCTTTCTTGTATCCCTCTCCGATCAGTTCATCAAGAAGCTCTGTGAGAGCCGGATTACAATGCAGTAACCAGCGACGGAATGTAATACCATTTGTCTTATTGTTAAACTTCTCCGGATAAATCTTGTAGAAATTATTCAGTTCTGTCTCTTTCAGAATCTCTGTATGAAGAGAAGCAACACCGTTTACACTGAATCCGTAATGGATATCAATGTGTGCCATATGAACTGTATCATTTCTGTCAATAATAGAAACGCTTTCATCTTCATATTTTCTTCTTACTTTATCATCCAACACTTCGATGATCGGCATCAGCTGCGGAACTACCTTCTTCAGGTAATATACAGGCCATTTTTCCAGTGCCTCTGCAAGGATTGTATGATTTGTGTATGCACATGTCTTAGAAACAACTTCGATCGCCTCATCCATGTCTAATCCTCTCTCTACAAGAATACGGATCAGTTCCGGAATTACCATTGTCGGGTGAGTATCATTGATCTGGATCACTGCATAATCAGCAAGATCATGAAGGTTGCATCCCTTTGCTGTACATTCGTCAAGAATCAGCTGTGCTCCTGCACTTACCATGAAATACTGCTGATAGATTCGAAGCAGTCTTCCGTTCTCATCACTGTCATCTGGATATAAGAAAAGTGTCAGGTTCTTCTCGATGTCTTCTTTATTAAAAGCAATTCCATCCTCTACGATTGTCTCATCTACAGAGTCAATATCAAAGAGATGTAATTTATTTGTCTTATTGTTATATCCTGTTACTTCAATATCATACATTCTCGCATTTACATTAAGTCCTTTGAAAGATACTGGATAAACAACATCTGTCTTTTTCAGCCAGGATTTTTCTTCAATCCATGGATTCGGAGTTTCTCTCTGAAGGTTATTTTTAAACTCCTGTTTGAAAAGTCCAAGATGATAGTTCAGTCCGACACCGTCTCCTGCAAGTCCAAGTGTTGCGATTGAATCAAGGAAACATGCTGCCAGTCGTCCAAGTCCACCATTACCAAGTGACGGCTCTGGCTCTACTTCTTCGATCTCTGCAATATTCTTACCGTTCTGTGCAAGTACATCTTTTACTTCATTAAAGATACCAAGGTTAATCATGTTGTTAGAAAGCAGTTTTCCGATCAAGAACTCTGCGGAAATATAGTAAAGTTTTTTCTTACTATCTGTACGTTCCTTTTCTCCTGCCATTTCCTGCACCATACTAAGAAGTGCTCCGTAGATTTCTTCATTGGAAGCCTGTGCAATCTCTTTACCAAGTTTCTGCTGTAATGTTTCCTGAATGTTCATTTGAATAATCTCCCTTCAAATCTGATTCTGTTTTTATGTTACATACTTTGTTTCTTTGTTTTTAACTTATGATTGTATTTTAATACGATTATCTTCAAATATCTTGCAATATACTTGCACTTTATTGTACAATACTATCATTCTTATAATTCAATCTAGTTTGACCAGCAGGTGTGTCAGATAACATTTTATTGAAAGGATCTCAGTTTTATATGAACATTAACGAATATCAGAATTACCATGAAACAAAAGCGCATACATCCGCAGAATTTCCTTATAATACTTATCTCTGCTCGATCCCTCTCGATTTCCCTGGGGTACCACTGCACTGGCACGATGAGTTGGAACTTGTTGTCATTAAAAGAGGGCAGGGTTTTGTTTCTGTGGACTTTGATAAGCGTCTGGTTCACAGTGGAGATATTATTATTATTCCCCCTAGATGTCTCCATGCCATCGAACAGGATGATACTTTTAAAATGGAATATGAAAATATTATTTTCAAACCAGATTTACTTTCTTCCGGAGCAAACGATTTGTGCATGATTCAATACATCGTTCCGCTTCTTGATGGTTCTCTTCCTATTGAATATTTTCTCACTCCGGCTCTCGGATCTTTTGAAGCCTTAAGCAATTGTATCCGACAGATTGACCTTGTCTGTGCTGATCAGACACCTGGATGGCAGCTTGCTGTGAAAAGTTCTCTGTTTAACTTTTTCTTTCTTCTGATCTCTGAACGTCAGAAAAAAACAGTCTCCACTTCCTCCAATTCCAAATCTTTGGAGAAAATGAAAACTGTTTTAAAATACGTAGAAAATCATTATACAGAAAAACTAACGATTGATGACATGGCTGAACTTACTTATTATAGTAAATCCCATTTCATGAAGTTCTTCAAAGCCCACATGGGAATCGGATTCACTGAATACTTAAATGATTACCGGCTTACAATGGCTGCCAGACTTCTCAAATCATCCGATGACTCTATTCTGATGATTGCTGATGCCAGTGGTTTTGACAACCTGTCCTACTTCAACCGCATTTTCAAAAGAAAATATGGTATTTCGCCTGGGGCTTACAGGAAAGCATAGTAACTATCCAAAAACAATTATGAGTGATAATACAGTTCGATCGGATCAATCGGATCAAATGGATGTTCTTCTTCCATTTTCTTATTCCGCCCACGACGTTTCATCAGCTCGCCGCTCTTGTTGTATACCCAGAAGGAATATACAAGGAGCTTATTTACCTTCCCGATCTTCTCTTTTGTCGTCTTATTATAATAGACACCACCTGTCTTGAATGCAGTCTTCTTATGGATCAAAGAGATCAGCTCTGTCTCCGTTTTGACCGGTTCAGGTAAGATTGTATATGCCCGTCCGACACAGTCTGTCTTGTGGGAATCACTTCCACCGGTCATCACCTTACCGTATTTCTCTGCCAGTTTTAAGGCACCAGCATTAGAATCCTTCGGTTCACAACAATTGAATGTCTCAATAAAATCGAATCGTTTAACAATCTCAGGTGAGAGGTAGTATCTTCTCGCATGAGTGAAGCTCATGTACTTTTCTCCGCATGGATGTGCCGGTCCCAAAACTCCACCATTGCGGTGAACCAAATCGATCAGAAGTGCAAGCGGCATTCCACGCATCTCAAGTAGACGCATCTTTACACCCTCCGGCATAATTACAAGAATATGCCCTGCATCTCTCGTATCATATTCAATTCCTTTGAGTACCACAAAATCGGTATGTTTCTTTCCTTTTAAATTCTTCTTCCAGTAGCGGTAGCCATTATATGTGTCGTGATCTGTGATCACCATTCCCTGAAATCCGTGTTCCTTGAGTATCGTGATATATTCCTCAATCCCTACCCTGCTGTCTATGGACCCCTCTTTCACGTGACAGTGCATGTCTATCTTCATATTTGAGTCCTCCTTTTCCGCAGTCCTGATTTTATCAAAAAGTACTATGTGAAATAACTTTATTTCATTCTTTAAAAAGACTGCTTATTGATGAATTCATTATACCGCGTTTATATAGGAGTGACAACAGAAGACACACAAAAATGCTAATTCTTGTTTAGAGCTTATAATACCTTCGACAAAAAGTTTTTCGTCCTTTCATGTTTTGGATTCTCAAACAATTCTCTAGGTGACTCATCTTCAACAATTACACCTTGATCCATAAAAATAACCCTGTCACTAACATTCTTAGCAAATCCCATCTCATGAGTTACGACAACCATTGTCATCCCTTCTTTTACAAGAGATTTCATAACATCAAGTACCTCTCCGACCATCTCTGGATCTAGTGCAGAGGTTGGCTCATCAAAAAGCATTACTTCCGGATTCATTGCCAATGCTCTTGCAATTGCAACTCTTTGCTTTTGACCTCCTGAGAGCTTGTTTGGATAGGTGTCTGCCTTGCGTTCCAATCCAACTCTTCTTAACAACTCTATTGCTTTCGTGTCTGCCTCTTCTTTTGTCCATTTTTTTAAACGCACTGGAGCTAATGTAATATTCTGCTTTACTGTCATATTAGGAAAGAGATTAAAATGTTGAAAAACCATTCCAAGATTTTCACGATATTTATCAACATTAAGTTTTGGATCCATGATATCCTGTCCATTGATATATATTTCCCCTTCTTCCGGCTTTTCCAAAAGATTAAGACATCTTAAAAAAGTAGATTTTCCTGAACCTGAAGGACCGATCACACAGACACATTCTCCTTTTCGAATATCAACATCTATTCCATTTAATACATGATTATCACCAAACGATTTCTGTAAATTTCGAACTTTAATCACTTTCTTTTAATCTCCTTTCAAATTTTCTTAAGAAAACAGACAACAGTTTTACAATCAGATAATAAACAATGCCTGCCGCCAGCAGTGGAATAAACATCTTATATGTCCTTGATGATACATAACTTGCCGCTTTCGTCAAATCCACTATTCCAACATAACCCAAAATAGAAGTTTCTTTAATCAACTGTATAAACTCATTTCCCATTGCTGGAAGAATATTCTTAACAGCTTGTGGAATAACAATATATCTCATTGTATCTTTATAGCAAAGACCAAGGGATCGCCCTGCCTCTGTCTGTCCCCGATCAACTGCCTGAATTCCTCCACGTATCAC
>ERZ831979.2135-NODE-2135-length-14624-cov-5.668268_pt1 | contig 14624 bp, 13 predicted proteins | sample MGYA00519952_ERZ831979 | MGnify/ENA primary metagenome ERZ831979 (study PRJEB31850, sample SAMEA3708723) | human gut metagenome | biome: human gut; feature: human-associated habitat; material: faeces | place: China | collected 2014 ...
AAATTTGTGGTATAATTGTCCTATCCGCAGGAGTACTCCTGCTTTGGCGTTTTAAGCTTGTTAAAACGAAGCACCCTGCGGAAATATTAAAACCATTGGGAAGTGTTAACAATGAAAAAGATATTGGCAACCGTGCTGGCGCTGGTCATGGCCCTGGCCCTGTGCACCACCAGCTGGGCGGATGGTGAAGGTGAGGGCGGCACAACACCGCCGGCATCGACAACTGTAGTTGCAAAAATTGGCGAACAAGGATATGCCACGCTGCAGGCCGCGGTAGAAGCCGCAACGACTGGGCAGACTATCGTACTTGTGGCGGATACTACCGAAGATATTACTGTAGTAAGTGGTAAAGATATTACCATTGATTTGAGCGGTAAAAAGGTGACAAACGCAAGCGCAGACACGATCACAGTGGCACTGGGCGCGAAGCTGACCATTACCGGCACCGGCACTGTGGATAATGTCACGCACGGTAAGGCGGCGATCTATAACAACGGAACTGTCATCTTGAATGGCGGCAGCTATACCCGTAGTGCGGAGGCTGAGAATGATACCACGACATCTGGTGGGAATAGCTACTACAACATTTTGAATCACGGTGTTATGACCATCAATGCAGCAGTGGAAGTGAGGTCTTCCGGCCATTTTTCCAGCTTGATTGCAAATGGCTATTACACCTATACGGCGACAGATCCGCGGTCGGGATATGTTGATGGAACAAATCAGGCGGCGCCCCAGTTGACCATCAACGGCGGCACATTCAGCGGCGGTATCAATACGGTCAAGAATGATGATGGCGGTGTGATGACTATTAACGGCGGCGAGTTTAAAAACTTTACGCAAGCCTGTGTGCAGAATCACAATAAATTGACCATTACAAACGGAAACTTTGACGGCTCCGAGTTGAAAGCCATTGCAGATAGCACGGTGTCGGTTATCTATAACTGCGGTTGTGGCGCAGATAATGACAAGGGTATGCTGTCTATTTCTGGCGGTACTTTTAGCGGTGGAAAAGAGAAAACCTATGTTATTTGTGATGTAAGCACCGTGAACGAAGCATATACGGACATTTCCGGCGGTACTTTTACGAAGGGGTCGGCTACAATGATCGGCAAGACCGCCAATGCCAAAGTGGCCATCTCCGGCGGTGCTTTCAAGGATGCTGCGGGCAAGGCAGTTGACGTGTCTGCGTATCTGGTAGCGGGCAAGCAGCAGAACAGCGATGGTTCCGTTGGCAACAAGTCCTATTACTATTACCCCTCCACCAGCGATACCACCACGTCTACCACCACCAAGGGCTCTCCCAAGACCTTTGACGCGGGCGTGGGTATCTACGCGGTGACAGCAGTGCTGTCCGTGACCGGTATGGCGTGGACCGCTAAAAAGCGTCACTAAGAGCAAATAAAAAAGAAAGCCCGTAGGGGCTTTCTTTTTTTGCGCTTTTTTCGGTGGGAAGGCTGGGACAAAAAATTTGGGGCGTTGCACGTTTGCGGGCAACTTTCGGGCTGGGCGGGGGCAGGGACAGAACATGAAAGGGAGGTGCTCGGATGGAGCAGGAGACAAGGACCGCGCGGGACGCCGGTGCTCCGGTGAAGATCGGGGCGGAGGCGGTACGGGCCGCGGCGGAGGTGCTGCGGCGCTATCGCGCGGGCAAGCAAAATCTGGACAGGCGCATCATCGACAACGAGCAGTTCTGGAAGCTGCGGCACTGGGAGCAGATGGAGAAGGCGGGCGAGGGCGGCAATCCGGAGGACGTGCGGCCGGCCAGCGGCTGGCTGGTGAACTGCATCCTCAGCAAGCACGCGGACGCCATGGACTGCTATCCGGAGCCGACGGTACTGCCCCGGGAGCCGGGAGACCGGCAGGAGGCAGAGACGCTGAGCCGTATCCTGCCGGTGCTGCTGAAAAACGACCGGTTCAGGCGGACGTATTCCAAGGCGTGGTGGGACAAGCTGAAGTCCGGGTGCGCCGTGTACGGCGTGTTCTGGGACAACGAAAAGCTGCACGGGCTGGGCGACGTGAGCATCCGCAGCATGGACGTGCTGAACCTGTTTTGGGAGCCGGGGGTCACGGACATACAGGAGTCGGAGCACTTTTTCTGCACAGAGCTGGTGCCCAACAACCATCTGGTGCGGAGGTGGCCGGAGCTGGAGGGGAAGCTGGGGCGCGGCGGCGCGCAGGTGAGCCGGTATCTGTTCGACGACAAGGTGGACACGTCGGAGCAGTCGCTGGTGGTGGACTGGTACTACCATACGGAGCGTGAGGGGCGGCAGGTGCTGCAGTACTGCAAGTTCGTGGGGGAGAATGTGCTGTATGCCACGGAGAACGACCCGGAGATGGCGGCGCGGGGCTGGTACGACCACGGGAAGTACCCGTTCGTGTTCGATACGCTGTTTCCCGAGGAGGGGACGCCCTGCGGGTATGGGTATGTGGATCTGTGCAAGTCGGCGCAGAAGCAGATCGACCTGATGAACCAGGCTATTCTGAAAAACACGCTGGCGGCGGCGACGCCGCGGTTTTTCATCCGGGCGGACGGCGCGGTGAACGAGAACGAGTATGCCGACTGGACGAGGCCCTTCGTACACACCAACGGAAACCTGGGCGCGGACTCCATCGCACCGATCCGGGTGCCGGCACTGGACAGCGTGTATGTGGCGGTGCTGCAGAACAAGATCGCGGAGATGAAGGAGACGGCGGGCAACCGGGACGTGATGAGCGGCGGCACCGCCGGCGGCGTGACGGCGGCCACGGCTATTGCGGCTTTGCAGGAGGCGGGCGGCAAGCTGTCGCGGAATATGATCGACGACGGGTATGAGGCGTTTTCACAGGTGGTGACGCTGTGCATCGAGCTGATCCGGCAGTTTTACGACGTGCCGCGGCAGTTCCGGCTGCTGGGCCGGGACGGCGGGGCGTTCGTCGCCTACGGCAACGGGGGCCTGCGGCCCAGGGCGCTGCTGACCGGGGGCTATCGCGTGCCGGAGTTTGATCTGGAGGTGATGGCACAGGATGAGACGCCGTACCAGACCATGGAGTACAACCAGTTGGCCCTGCAGCTGTTCCAGATGGGGTTCTTCCGCAACGATATGGCGGAGCAGGCGCTGCGGTGCCTGGAGCTGATGCAGTTCCGCAGCAAGGACACGCTGGCAGAGGTCATCCGGCAGGGACAGAAGGAGACGGACCAGAAGGCGTGGCTGACGGAGGCGCTGCGGCGGGCGGTGACGCTGCTGGACAAGAGCCAGGGGACCCATCTGGCGGAGGCGCTGGAGCGAGAGCTGGAGAAGCGGGAGAGCAGCGGCGGAAAAGCGGCGGTGCGCCGGAGCAGCGACGCGGTGACACGGCAGCGGCAGGCCACGCGGCAGGCGGTACGGCCCAGATGATACGGGCCAGCTGCGGCGGCGCGCACCTTACGGTGCGGGGCCACGCCGGGTACGGCGAGTACGGGAAGGACATCGTATGCGCGGCGGCGTCCGCGCTGGTGTACGCGCTGGCGGGGAGATTGCGGGAGACAGGGCGGCTGGAACGGTTCCAAAGCGCGCCGGGATACGCGGAGATCGCGGGGACAGGGGACTGTGCCCGGGAGTTCGCGTTGGTGCGGTGCGGGCTGGCGCTGCTGGCGCAGCAATACCCTGACAGGGTGGAGATCGGGTCGTGACCTACCACGGGGAGGAGAGTTCGGATGGACGAGCGGGAAAAGACGGCGCAGGAGACTGCGGAGGAGACGGGCGGAATGGCTCCCGACGCCGGGGAGCAGCAGGTACCTGACGGGGAACAGGGGGTACCCGGCGGGGAAGAGGACTTCGAGACGCTGATACGCGGCCGATACAAGGGGGAATTCGACGCACGGGTGCGGCGGATACTGGACGGACGGCTGCGGGGACTGCGGCAGGAGAACGAGAGGCTGCGGGAGATGGCGGCCGCGGCGGAGACGGCGCGGCAGCGGGAGCAGGAGGCGCAGCTGCAGGCCGCGATGGAATTCGCGGTGATCCGGGCGCGGCAGCAGATGGCCCAGGCCATCGCCAGCGGCGGCAGCCGCGTGGCGGAGAACGGCGGACGGCGCAGAAGCGTCAGCCGCTGGGACCCGAGGGGGCTCAGCGGTGCGGAGCTGGCGGCGATACGGAAGAGAGTACAGGATGGAGAGAAGATCAGATTTTAGAAAGGGAGAGAAAACATGGAGATGAATTTGCAGATGTTTGCGGAGAACACCCAGACCACGGCGGGCCTGAGCGCGGAGATGAAGACCTACTACGGCATGGAGCTGCTGGAGAACGCCAAGCCGCAGCTGGTGCACAACCAGTTCGCGGCCACGAAGGGCCTGCCTGCCGGCGGCGGCAAGACCGTGGAGTGGCGTAAGTTCGGCGCCTTTGACAAGGCGCTGAATCCCCTGACCGAGGGCGTGACGCCCGACGGCAGCGGTATCTCCGTCAGCTACATCACCAAGGAGCTGGCGCAGTACGGCGACTACACCACCGTGTCGGATATGCTGGATCTGACGGCCATCGACGACGTGGTGCTGGAGATCACCGACCGCCACGGCAGCAACATGGGCCTGACGCTGGACACGGTGACCCGAAACGAGATCCAGCAGGGCAAGCAGGTGATCTACGCGCCCAAGATCGGCAGCGACGGCACCAAGACCGACGTGACCAGCCGCATGACGCTGGACAAGGACTGCCGCATGACCAGCGAGCTGGTGGCCAAGGCGGCGACCCAGCTGAAGAAGATGAACGCGCCCACCTTTGACGGCAAGTATGTGTGCATCATCCACCCCAGCGTGGCCTTTGACCTGCGCCAGGACGAGGCGTGGATCGCCGCCCACCAGTATGCCGGGGCTACGGAGCTTTTCTCCGGCGAGATCGGTGAGCTGCACGGCGTGCGCTTCGTGGAGACCACGGAGGCGAAGATCTATCGCGGCGAGGATCTGGCCGCCGACAGCCGCACGCTGAAGGTGAACGGCAACGTTATGGCCGGCACCGACGTGACCTTCAACGGCGGCACCGTGGCCGCCGGCGCGCTGGCGGGCCGCTATGTGGTGCTGGGCGGCACCCGCTGCCGGGTGGTGAGCAACACCGACGCGAAGCTGGTGCTGGACAAGACCGTCACCGTGGGCGACAAGGAGGTCATCTACCCCGGTGAGGGCGGCAAGCAGGGCTGTGCCGTGTACGGCTGCCTGTTCCTGGGCAAGGGCGCCTATGGCGTGGTGGACCTGAGCGAGGGCACGGAGGTCATCGTGAAGCCCCGCGGCAGCTCTGGTACCGCCGACCCCCTGGACCAGCGCTCCAGCGTGGGCTGGAAGGGCGTACACGCCGCGGCTATCCTGTACGACGAGTACATGGTGCGCGTGGAGTGCGGCAGCAGCTATTCGGACGAGGACAAGGCGAACTGACGGAGCGTGAAGCAGGGGCGGACGGGTCGTCCGCCCCTGCGGGAAATGCCGCCGTCAGCGCGGCCACGCCGCGCTGACGGGTCGCCGAGGCCACCGCCCCCTGCGGAACGCGGGCGGATGGCGGGGCGAGGTCTTACATGAGGAAAGGAGAAGGGCGAGATGAAGGAGAAAATGACAACGGTGCTGCTGCCCAGAGGCAGAAAGCAGGAGGAGAATTTTGTCATTGTGTCCGTCAACGGACGCAGCTGGAAGATCATGCGCGGCGTGGAGGTGCGTGTGCCGGTGTGCGTGGCGGAGGTGCTGGAAAACGCCGCCATGATGGCGGAGGCGGCCCGGCGCTACGTGGACGAGAGAGCTTCCTGAGGTGACGGCCATGGCAAGGACGACGGCAAAACAGGTGCTGGACCGGGTGGACGCGCTGCTGCCCAATGGGTATGTGCGCGCGGAGAAGCTGCGGTGGCTGGCCCAGGCGGAGGGCTTCGTGCGGCGGGAGCTGTGCCGGGAGACGGGGGAGCTGCCGGCGCTGACCGAGGTGACAGAGCTGACGGCGGAGCCGCCCTTTGACGAGCTGTACCGGCACTATGTGGAGGCGCAGGTGCACTATGCCAACGGGGAGACGGCGCGGTACAACAGCGCGGCGGGCCTGTGGAACAACGCGTTTCTGACCTATCGGGACTACCGGGCCAGGACGGCGGTGCCGGAGGGCGGCGCGTCGGCGCTGCGGCTGTGCTGAAAGGGGGCGGCGGAGATGTATTTTCCCAAGCTGAAGGCGGCGGCGCAGCAGCGGGCAGGCGTAGAGCAGTTCGGGGGACTGGACCGCCGTCCGGGCAGCGGCGCGGGGAGCCTGGAGCAGATGGAGAACCTGTGGAGCAGCGGGTATCCGGCGCTGGAGACGCGGCCCCTGCGGCGGACGGTGACGCAGCTGACAAAGCCCAACGGCATGACGGAGAAGGACGGATTGTTCTGGGTGGACGGCACGGCGCTGTATGTGAACGGCGCGAAAACGGGGTTGGTGCTGACGGACAGCCGGAAGCAGCTGGTGAGTATGGGGGCGTATCTGCTGATCTTTCCGGACAAGAAGTACATCAATACCCAGGATCTGACGGACTTCGGAAGCATGGAGAATGTGCGGGCCACCACGGGAGAGGTGACGTTCACTCTGTGCGACGGGACGGGGGAGAGTCTGGGCAGCTACGCGGCGGGCACGGAGGCGCCCCAGGAGCCCCGGACAGGGGACCTGTGGCTGGACACGGAGCGATCGGAGAGCGTGATGCGGCGGTATGACGGCAGCACATGGACGGCGCTGACGGAGGTGTACACAAAGATCGCCGCTGTGGGCGTGGGACTGGGCTTCCGCGCCGGGGACGGCGTGACGGTGGCAGGCTGCGGCGCGGCGGAGCTGAACGGCCTGCACGTATTGCAGGCGGCGGAGGACGACTGGGTGCTGGTGCCGGCGCTGTGCCGGACGCTGGACAGCCAGACGGCTGCGGTGACGGTGATGCGGCTGATGCCGGAGATGGACTTTGTGGTGGAGCAGGGCAACCGGCTGTGGGGGTGCAAATACGGCATCGTGGACGGTCAGGCGGTGAACGAGATATACGCCTGCGCGCTGGGAGATTTCCGCAACTGGAACAGCTTTGCGGGGCTGAGCACCGACAGCTACGCCGCCGCCAGAGGCTCGGACGGACCCTTTACCGGGGCGGCGGCCTGCATGGGCGGGGTGGTGTTCTTCAAGGAGAACTGCATGGAGCGTATCTATCCGGCGGCGGGCGGCGGGCACCAGATCGTGACGGTGCCGTGCAGCGGCGTGCGGAAGGGTGCGGAAAGGACCGTGGCCGTGGCGGACGGTGTGGTGTACTATCTGGGGAACGACGGGGTGTACGCCTTTGACGGAAGTATGCCGGTGTGCGTATCCCGGGCGCTGGGCGACAAGCGGTATACCGGCGGCGTGGCCGGCGGGGAAAGCGGCCGGTACTGGCTGTCCGCCGTGGACGCGGCGGGAGAGACGGAGCTGCTGGTGTACGACACGCAGAAGCGGCTGTGGCACCGGCAGGACGATACGGCGGCGGTGGCCTTCGCCCGGTGGAACGGGGAGATGACAGTACTGTGCAGCGACGGACGGCTGCTGGATACAAGCGGTACATTGGGAACGGCGGAGACGGGGTTCTCCTGGAGCGCCGAAAGCGGCGACCTGGGACTGTACACGCCGGAGCACAAGTATCTCTCGCGGCTGGAGCTGCGGCTGAAGGCGGCGGCCGGGAGCACGGTGAAGGCGTACGTCTGCTATGACGGGGACAACGTCTGGGAACAGGTGGGCGGTGTATCCGGCGAGGTGGGGCAGACCCGCGGCGCGGTGCTGCAGGTGCGGCCCCGGCGGTGCGGGCATCTGCGGCTGAAGCTGGCCGGGGATGGGCCGTGCCGGGTGTACAGCGCGGCAGCGGTGTATGAGAAGGGAAGTGACGGGCCATGAGCGTGCTTGCCCTGCCGATGGCACCGGCGGGATCGGTGCAGGAGCAGGTGACGCAGCAGTATGCGTATCTGGTGCAGATGGCCCAGCAGCTCAACCTGGCGCTGGGACAGCTGGAGGCGCTGGGCGGCGGGGCCGGAGAGGCCTCCGCCCGGCGGCAGGCCAACGGGCGCTTGGGCACGGCGGCATCGGAGACGGCGGACGGGCAGTATGAGACGCTGCGGAGCATGATCCTGAAGACGGCGGACCAGGTACAGAAGACCACGGCGGCATTGACGGCGAAGCTGGAGGAGGAATATGTGGCGAGCTCGGACTTCGGCAGCTATGTGGCGAAGCTCAGCGCCCAGCTGGAGGCGGCACCGGAGGCGGTGACGCAGTATTACAGCTTTTTCTCCGACCTGCAGGCCAACGTGGAGAAGGTGGACGCGGCCTTTGCGCACTATAAGCTGGACACGGAGGGGTATATCCGCACGGGTATCGTGTACTACGACGGGGCCGCGCCGGTGTATGGCGTGGCTGTGGGACAGGACCTGACGTGCAGAGAGGTGGACGGCGAAAAGGTGGTGGAGCAGAACAACTTTCGCGCGGTGTTCACCGCCACGCGGCTGTCCTTCTGGCAGGACGCCACGGAGGTGGCCTATGTGTCCAACAACCGGCTGTACATCACGAACATTACGGTGCTGGGCGGTATCGATGTAGGGCAGTGGAGCATGGAGGCGGCGGAGGGCGGACTGGCCTTCCGGTGGATCGGAGGGTGAGTGTGTGAGCTATACGGCGTTGGACAGCATCCAGTGGGGCGGCGTGCCGAAGATCGGCGTCAGCTTCGGCTATGACAGCCGGCGCAGCGGCAGCACGATGCAGTACAGGATCTATGTGACGGTGGCGCCGCTGACAGGGGCATCGTATTTTGGATATCCTATCTATCTGTCGGTGACGGTGGACGGCGGAAGTGTGTGCAGCGGGCATACGCTGAAGGCGGCATCGCCCAGCCGGTGGAGCAGCGCGATCGAGTACGACAGCGGCTGGGTAACAGCGGCAGGGGCAGTGGGCACCGCGCCGCTGGGGATACGGCTGTACAGCGGCTCCGGGTCTGCCAGAGACGACAGTTACGGCTATGCGCTGCCGGTGGAGCGCGTGGAGGACATTGGAGATTTCTCGCTGACGGCGGGAGATGCGGTGATCGGACAGACAGGGACGCTGACACTGACGCGGCCCGGGTATGGGTACAGCTTTACGTTCAGCTACGCGCTGGGGGCGGCCTCCGGAACGCTGAGCAGCGCCGCGCTGCGGACGGTGAGCAGCAGCGCGGGGCGCGTGGTGTACCAGTGGACGGTGCCGGAGTCGCTGGCCGAGGAGCTGCCGGAGACGACGCACGGCACCGGGATGGTGACGGTGAAGGTGTACAGCGGCGGTACGCCGGTGGGGAGCCTGAGCGCGGCGTTCACGGCGTATGTGCCGGAGACCATGCGGCCCACGGCGGCGCTGACCACGGAGGTGGTAAACGACGGTACGGCAGCGGAGAGCTGGGGCCTGTGTGTGCAGGGCATCAGCCGGATACGGTACGCGGCGACGGCGGCGGCACAGGGCGGCGCGTCCGTGCGGTCGGTGCAATTCCGCTTTGCGGGGCAGGAGCTGACCGGCACTGCCGGGACGACGGCGGTCATCGGCATCAGCGGGACGCTGCGGCCCACGGTCACGGTGACGGACAGCCGGGGACGGTCGGCGACGGCGACAGGCGAGGCGGTGACGGTGGCGGCTTATTATCCGCCGGCCATTACAGCGTCCATGGCGGCGCGGTGCGCCGCGGACGGCACAGAGAAGGATGACGGGGCGTATCTAAAGGTGAAGTGCGCGGCACAGTGCGCCGATGTGCAGGGGCACAATGCGGTGGTCCTGCGGGCGCGCTTCCGACCTATGGGCGGCGCGTGGAACGGCTATACAGCGCTGCTGCCGGGGGCAGAGCAGCTGCTGGGCGGCGGGCTGGACAGCGGGACCTCCTATGAGGTGGAGCTGAGCGCGGAGGACACGGTGGGGAACGTGCGGGTGGTGCGGTATACGGCGGCCACCAGCCGGGTGACGCTGCATCTGCGCGCCGGCGGAATGGGTGCGGCCTTCGGCAAATACGCGGAGCAGGAGGCGCTGGAGTGCGTGTGGCCGGCGGTGTTTTATGGGGATGTGGCGGTATCCGGCGCACTGACGGTGAACGGACAGACAGTGGAGGCGATGCTGTTTCCGGTGGGCAGCGTGCGCCTGACAGACAGCCCTGCGGCGCCGGAGACACCGGCAGGCGCAGCGTGGGAGAGCGTGGAGACAGGCATCGCCGGCGTGTATGGCTGGCGGCGCACGACATGACGAGGAGGAGAGAGGCATGGCATCGACGTATACGATGGTGGCATACGGTTCACAGGGCAGCGCGGTGCGGCAGCTGCAGAATGAATTGAACAAGCGGGGGTATAGTCTGGACCAGGATGGTATCTTCGGCAAGAAGACGAGAGCCGCGGTACGGGACTATCAGAAGAAGAACGGACTGACGATGGTGGACGGCATTGCCGGTGACGAGACGTGGGGGAGCCTTCTGTCCGCGCCTACGGCGGCGGAGCAGGCGGTGCAGGCCGCTGCGGCAGCAGAGGCGGCGGCACCCAGGGCGGAGGTCACGGCGGGCACGGCGCGGCGCCTGCAGGAGCTGGAGAGGGGCTATACGCCGTCGGACGAGGTGACGGCGGCGCAGGCGTACCGGGACAGCGTGGCGGCGTTGGAGCCGGAGGCGTACCGGTCCCGGTTCGAGGAGCGTTTGCAGGCGCTGTATGACCAGATCGCGGGGCGGGAGGCCTTCGACTACGATCCGGAGGAGGATGAGTCGTACCAGCGGTACGCCAGACTGTATGCCGCCCGCGGCGCGGCGGCCATGGAGGACACGCTGGGCAAGGCGGCGGCCCTGACCGGCGGGTATGCCTCCAGCTACGCCCAGAGCGCGGGGCAGCAGGCGTACAACGGCTATTTGCAGGAGCTGGCAGCGCTGGTGCCGGAGCTGCGGCAGGCGGCGCTGGCGGAGTATCAGCAGGAGGGCAAGGCTTTGCAGAACCAGTATAGTATGCTGGACGCACAGGAAAAGGCGGACTATGACCGCTGGCAGGAGGCGCGTGGTGACTGGCAGAAGCGGCTGGAGGCGGCTCAGGCGGCGTATGAGGACGCGGGCAGCCGGGATCAGAGACTGTATCAGACGCTGCTGGCACATTTTTCCGACAAAGCGGAGCAGGAGAGGAAACTTTCCGCCTCCGGCGTCCGTCTTACAGATAGTGGAGATACCGGCAGCAGGAGTGAGAGCCTGAGCTCTACGGCGGCGGAGAGCCTGCAGCGGGCCGTGGGGAACTATCTGAAGCGGGGCAGCGGCGATCTGGCCCAAGCGCTGGCGGCGCAGTATACGGCCCGCATGACACCGGCGCAGCGGCAGCGGTTCGAGAAGCTGCTGGGCCAGTACGGCATGACGCTGGCATAAGGGGCGGATAGAGGAAAAGTGCTTGCAATCAGGGACGCTGTATGGTATCATATCAAAGTATATTGCGACGCGGCGGACACGCCGCAGCGGCTCGAGAGGAAGAGAGGAGCCGCGGGAAGGAGCAGCAATGGAGAAGATGAAGAAGCACTTTTTACGCCGAATGGCGCTTGTGATGGCGCTGCTGACGCTGGGCTCTGCCGTGCTGGTGGGCTGCGGCGAGCAGAAGGAACCGAAACCGGACCCCAAGGATGAGGTCATCGTGGAGCCGGAGCCCATCCAGCTGCCGGACGGCGTCAGCTTCGATGAGAAGAAGTACCCGGACGTGTTCGGGTTCATCCAGATCCCCAACGCCACCCAGTGCGCCATCAGCAAGGGCCACTATCTGGCGCAGAGTCCCAAGTCCACTAAGAGCAGCACCGGGTATGACGACGATTACTACCTGCAGCGCGATTTGGACGGCAAGACCAACAAGGCCGGCTCGCTGTACATCCAGGCGTACTACAACAAGTCTGACCTCAGCGACCCCATGACGGTGATCTACGGCCACAACATGGCCAACCGGACCATGTTCGGCGGTTTGCAGAGCTACGGCGAGACGCTGAAGTTCGACGACAACGCCGTGATGTACATCTATCAGCCGGGCCGTCAGCTGACCTATAAGTTCTTCGCATGCATTCCCTATGATACCAGCCACATCCTGTACTACCATGATTTCAAGGACGAGAAGGTGTTCACGGCCTTCTTCGAGGCGCTGGGCAAGGCGGCCAGCGATCCTAAGTACAAGAGCGACACCAACCAGAACGCCTTTTACAGTGCCGAGGGCTGCGTGAACGTGGACAAGACCAACCTGCCCAAGGCGGGCGACAAGGTGGTGGTGCTGTCCGTGTGCAAGAACGGCGACGATCATCACCGCTATCTGCTGATGGCAAAGCTGGTGGAGGACTCCGCCGCGCCCATTACTATGACCCGCGGTGAGGCCGAGGCTGCCGGTATCCCGGCGGACCGCATCCAGGACAAGGCAGCGGCAGACGCCGCGGCCGCTGCCGCGAATGTCTCCGCGGTGGAGGATGCTGCCGCCAATAAGACCGACACTGCCAGCAAGACGGATACGGCCAAGACGGAGCACAAGGGCTGAGTCGGACCTGAAAAGTAAAAAACTCCCGGACCGTGGCGGTCCGGGAGTTTTTTCGATGCATTTTCAGAGGGCGCCGCCGTCGGTCTGCGTCAGGAGATCGGCCAGGGAGACACTGTCCAGATAGTCGTTGATGATGGTGTCCAGCTTTTCCCACATGGGGAGCGTGGTGCAGTGACCGGCGCGGGGGCAGGTGTTCTCGTCGCCCTCCAGGCAGGTGACGGGGGCCAGAGAGCCCTCGGTGAGGCGGAGGATCTGGCCCACAGAGTAGTCAGCGGCGGGGCGGTTCAGGCGGTAGCCGCCGCCCTTGCCACGAAGGCCGTCCACCAGGCCGGCCTTGGACAGCACGGAAATGATGCTCTCCAGATATTTTTCAGAGATGCCCTGCCGTTCGGCAATGGCGGGCAGGGGGAGATAGGCGGCGCTGTCGTCCTGAGCCAGCTCCAGCATGACCCGGAGGGCGTAACGGCCTTTGGTAGATACGAGCATGGGAAAACCTCCCTTGTGTTAGTAAACATAGTATAGCACTATGTTTATGCGATTGCAAGGGGAAAACGCTCACATATAGTGGTACGTATTCCGCTTGAGCACCAGAAAGACGCCGGAGATGATAAAGGCAAAGATCTCAGCGGCGGTGATGGCCCACCAGATACCGTCCACGCCCAGAAGTATGGGCAGGACGACGACGGAGCCGGCTTGGAACACCAGCGTCCGCAGGAAGGAGATGGCGGCGGAGACGGCACCGTTGTTCAGGGCGGTGAAGAAGCCGGAGGCAAAGATGTTGAAGCCTGCCAGCAGGAACGACCAGCAGAACAGCCGGAAGGCATGGGTGGTCAGAGCGTAGAGGCTGGCATCGTAGCCCACAAACAGCCGGGACAAGGGGGCGGCCAGCACACGGGCCAGGACCGTCAGGGTCACGCCGCCGATGGCCATCAGCAGGGCGCTTTTCCGCAGGAGGTTTTTCAGCTCACTGTGGTGCTGCGCGCCGTAGTGGAAGCTGACCACCGGCGCGCTGCCGATGGAGTAGCCGATGAAGATGGCTACGAAGATGAACTGGACGTACATCAGAACGCCGTAGGCGGAGACGCCGTCCTCGCCGATCAGGCGCATGAGCTGGAAATTGTAGAGCATACCTACCAGGGAGGAGGAGATGTTGCTCATCAGCTCGGAGGAGCCGTTGCCGCAGGATTGGAGAATGGGGCGCAGACGCAGGGCGGCGGGCCGCAGGCGCAGCAGGCTGGTGTTGGGCCGCAGGAAGTAGATCAGGGGCAGTACGCCGCCTACACACTGGCTCAGGCCGGTGGCGATGGCCGCACCGGCCACGCCCCAGTCGAAAACGGCGATGAAGAGTGCGTCCAGCACCATGTTGGTGACGCCGGCGGCCACGGTGACCGCCAGGCCCAGGCGGGGCTTTTCGGCGGCGATGAAGAAGCTCTGGAACACATTTTGCAGCATGAAGGCGAAGGTGAAGCCGGTGACGATGCGGCCATAGAGAATGCAGTCGGCCATCATGGCGTCAGACGCGCCCAGCAGACGGGACACGGCGGGCATGGTGAGGATGCCCACGGCGGACAGTACTGCGCCCAACAGCAGTGTGAACAGTACCAGCATGGAGAAGGTGCGGTGGGCCTCCTCCTGCTTGCCCTCGCCCAGCAGCTTGGACACCAGGGCGGTGCCGCCGGTGCCGATCATAAAGCCCATGCCGCCCAGGATCATCACGAAGGGCATGACCAGGTTTACGGCGGCAAAGGGCGTTTTGCCCACGAAATTGGAGACGAACAGACCGTCCACCACGCCGTAGATGGAGGTGAAGACCATCATGCAGATAGAGGGAAGCGTGAAGCGCAGCAGCTTGCCATACGTGAAATGGTCGGAGAGACGGATGGATTGCTTTGCCATGGGGGCCTCCTATCGAAAAAAGTAGCTCCATCATAAAGATGGAGCTAAATCATCCCGCCGAAGGCGGAGTTTGAACTTGGTGACCCGTACCGGATTCGAACCGATGTTAAAGGCGTGAGAGGCCTCTGTCTTAACCACTTGACCAACGGGCCGCATTTTTCTTCTATTTCATCGGCCAAAGCCGCTGAAATCATGGTACACCTTCAGGGACTCGAACCCTGGACACCCTGATTAAGAGTCAGGTGCT
>ERZ831979.2141-NODE-2141-length-14558-cov-3.745915_pt1 | contig 14558 bp, 9 predicted proteins | sample MGYA00519952_ERZ831979 | MGnify/ENA primary metagenome ERZ831979 (study PRJEB31850, sample SAMEA3708723) | human gut metagenome | biome: human gut; feature: human-associated habitat; material: faeces | place: China | collected 2014 ...
GTAATCCCTTTCGTTAACGAACACGAGAACAAGGATTAGGGGTTAAGGATTAGGGATTAATACCCTGCGGAATCATAGTGCAGCCCACTAATCCTTAATCCCTAACCCCTAATCCTTATCATCACTTTTCTTCAGCGAACATCGGGTCCCATGCCGGCAGGCAGACGGGCTTTTGTTTAAACAGTTCCATCACTTTGGCGGGAACATACTTTGTCTCCACTACCAGACGGAACATGTATTCATTGAACCACTCGTCGGTCATGATGAGATGTCCCTGATAACCGGAAGCGGCTCCCCAACTGTTCTCTACCATCCATTTTACGGGCTTTCCGTCTTTGTTCAAGTCAACGGCCATCAAGGTCATGGCGTGGGAAGAGCCACTGGAGAAAGTCTGGATACGTTGCTTCTTGTCCATCCCGAAGGTGGTGCCCATCAGTGATTCGTAGTCATAGTTTTTCACATCGAGCAGACCGCGTTCGGAGTTCAGGAACTTGCCCACATCGCAAGAGAAGTACATCATGGTGCTGTCCTTCAAGGAGGCAATGGCCATCTCTTTGATCTCCTCTACGGGCAGGTTGACATAAGTCCAGTTCTTGCCGTCGTAACGGTGGCGGTCATAGTCTATTTCATAGCACTTGTAATACTCGCGACTGGGGTCGTTCATCAGCATTACGTAGTTGGTCAGCAGTTGTTTGTCTCCATATTTCTCAAGGAAAGACATGGGAGTGTGATGCTCTGTCTCCACAGGATTACCCTTGGCATCGTGGCGGACATAGTCGAACTCCGTGGGAGGTACACCGAGGTTCAGCACCAGCATGCGGTAGATGGTTCCGAGCATCGTAGTTTTCTCCTTCTCCAGAGCTTCGGGCTTGGCACCGGCGGCAGCCATGTCACGCAGTTGCAGACCATACTCTTTCAGCTTCAGAGAGATGAGGTTGGCCATGCGGGAGGTATTTTCACTGCTGTTTGTTTCGGGCATGGCATCTTTGGGAACAAGGCCGTATTTGGAAACAATGTCGGCCACACCGGTAAAGGTACCCCCATCGCTCAGCGGATGCTGGAAGAGCCATTCTACGGTCTTATCAGTCAGGGGACTCTTGGAGGTGTCGATGATGCCTTGCAAGAAGAGGTTTGCCTTCTCCAACTGGTCCCAGAAGAAGGGATAGACTTCGGAGAACTCGAAAGACTGGAAACCGTATTCGGCAAGAGTCTTGGCACGCATCACATTCAGCCCCGTAAACAGCCAGCAGCGGCCAGACGACTTCTGGTCGGTGATGCCTTTGGATTCTACCTTGATGGAGAAGTGGGTATCCATGCCCTGCATATTCTCCTGGTTGAGTGCCAGTTTACGGATGTCATTATTGCCTATGGCATTGCGGAGCGCCTTGTCGGCAGCCGTGCCTTGATAACTTTGCTTGATTTGTCCAAGCATTTCGGGGCTGATACCCCCTTTTCCCTCTTGTGCCTGCACAGAGAACAGTGCGGCACTCAGAACAATTACAGATAAAAATCGTTTCTTCATTCAGATTATGTGTTTTTAGTTATTGATGTCTTGCTTCGTGAAGCAGACAAAAGTAATGTCTTTTTTGATAATTTTAGTGACATCTTTAGATTTATTATCTATTACAGTGAAAACTATTCGGGATAAAATAGTTTCCTTTGCACCCACATTTCGTACGACATGAAAAGATATATACTAAGCATTATCGCACTGGTGCTGTTCGCCACCACCTTTTATGCCCAGGAACAGACTGCGGCCGCCACAAACGACAGCGTTCCTGCACTGACCAAAAAAGAACTACGCAAGCAAAAGGTAGCGCGTCGGAATCTGCATTACAATATTCTGGGCGGACCCAGCTACACCCCCGACTTCGGTGCCGTGCTGGGAGGAAGCGCCCTAATGACCTTCCGCATGAACCCCAGCGACACCACGCAGCTGCGCTCCGTAGTGCCCATGGCCATCGCCTTCATGTTCAACGGTGGCATCAATCTCTTCTCCAAACCGCAACTCTTCTTTAAGGGCGACCGTTTCCGTATCTTCGGAAAGTTCAGCTATAAAAATACGGAAGAAAACTTTTACGGCATCGGCTATAATACCAATAAAGATTATGTACGAAGCGACAGTACCAGCAAATACCGGTACAGCGGCGTGCAAATCAACCCCTGGTTCCTTTTCCGACTGGGCAACAGCAATATCTTTGCCGGACCTCAAATCGACATCAATTACGACCACTTGACGGAGCCCGGCAAGTTCTTGGTGGACGAACCCTCGTACAAAGAGGCAGGCGGTACGGCTAATGGCTATAACAACTTCAACTCCGGCCTCGGTTTCCTGCTGACATACGACAGCCGTGACGTCCCTGCCAACGCCTACCGTGGTATGTATCTGGATTTCCGCGGCATGATGTACGCCAAGTTCATCGGCAGCGACCAGACCTTCTACCGCCTAGAGATAGACTACCGCCAATACAAGTCACTGGGCAAGCGCAGGGTGCTCGCGTGGACGGCACAGACCAAGAACGTGTTCGGTGACGTCCCTCTGACGCAATATGCCCTCACCGGAACGCCTTTCGACCTGCGCGGCTACTACATGGGGCAATATCGCGACAAGTCCTCGCATGTGGTCATGGCAGAGTACAGACAGATGCTCAATACCGACCGCAGCACTTGGGTGAAGCGGATGCTCAACCACATAGGTTTTGTAGCCTGGACCGGCTGCGGCTTCATGGGCCCCACTCCCGGCAAGATAGAGGGTGTACTGCCCAACTATGGTGTAGGTCTACGCATTGAGGTACAGCCACGCATGAACGTCCGCCTGGATTTAGGCAAAAACACGGTAAACAACCAGATGTTGTTTTACTTCAATATGACAGAAGCGTTTTGAGTAACGCCCTGCCTACCTGCCCATCCCTTTCCTATGGAGAATGATGTTTGAAAGCCTTTAATCGCCTCTCACTCACAAGGTTATTCAAGCTCACCTCTATAGGAAGCTCACTTCCTTATAACATCGGAACACCTTGAGAAACAAACATTTTATTTTTCTTTTATTTTTCTTGCATCGGTAAAAGATTATCCATACTTTTGGCAATCACATTTCTTTTTATCAAAAAAGAAAGCAAACGAGCGGATACATGAAAGCCCTTGAAGTACTCTTCTGGATAAGTTTATTCATAGTGTTCTATACTTATATAGGATATGGTATACTATTATATATCCTGGTCAAGATAAAAGAATGTTTCCGTAAGCCTGCGCCCCGTCCGATGCCTGCCGACGATGCTTTACCCCCATTGACGCTATTTATCGCCGCCTACAACGAAGAAGATGTAGTGGATGAAAAAATGCACAACTGCCTGGAGCTGGATTATCCCGCCGACAAGCTACGCATCCTCTGGGTGACCGACGGCAGCAACGACCATACCAACGAACGCCTCTCCCACTGGCCGCAAGCCATCGTCCTCCACCAACCCCAACGCCAAGGCAAGACAGCCGCCCTGAACCGCGGTATACATTTCGTAGAAACGCCCCTTGTCGTGTTCACCGATGCCAATACTCACCTCAACCGCGAAGCCCTGCGGGAGATAGTGCACGCCTTCACCGACCCTAAAGTGGGATGCGTGGCAGGCGAAAAACGTATCGCCGTGCAAAGCAAGGACAATGCTGCCTCGGGGGGAGAAGGGCTATACTGGAAATACGAATCCACCCTCAAAGCGCTCGACGCACGCCTCTATTCGGCAGTAGGCGCAGCGGGTGAACTGTTTGCCGTGCGCCGCGAGCTGTTCGAGGAAATGCAGACAGATACGCTGCTCGACGACTTCATACTCTCCCTGCGCATCGTCATGCAGGGACACACCATTGCCTATTGTGCCAATGCCTATGCCGTAGAAAGCGGCTCGGCAGACATGCGCGAGGAAGAAAAGCGCAAGGTGCGCATCGCTGCCGGGGGCTTGCAGTCCATCTGGCGGCTGCGTCCGCTGCTCAACCCATTCCGTTACGGTACATTCTGTTTCCAATATATTTCCCACCGGGTGCTGCGCTGGTCGCTCACTCCTATCCTATTGTTCCTATTGCTTCCCCTCAACACAATTCTCATCTTTACGACAAGCACGCCATTACTGTATGCCATCATCTGGCTGTTACAAGCTCTTTTCTACCTCATGGGAAGTTGGGGGTACTACCTTTCAATGAAGCATATAAAAAACAAGATACTTTTCATCCCCTACTATTTCCTCTTCATGAACGTCAACGTCATACGAGGATTCAACTACCTGCACAAGCGCAAAGGCAATGCAAGCGGCGCATGGGAGAAGGCCAGAAGGGCATGAAACTAATACTGTAAGAATGAAAAACATTTTGAAACAAGCTGAAAACGCCGAGAGACTGTTGAAGCTGACGTCAGATACCATGCTCCTTCTGAACCGGGACGGCATTTGCATGGACATCGCAGTGCACAATGTAAACCTTTGGTTCATGAAGGAAGAAAAGCTGCTGGGCAAGAATCTGTTCCAACTGATACCGCCGTCGACTTACTACCAAGTATATCCGGAGTTCAAGAAGGTACTGACGCAAAAGGTACGTTCAGTCCATAATTACGAAATGACACTGGGTCACACTACCTATTACTTTAAATGCATCATGTACCCGTACGACGGCATGGTCCTCTGCCAGTACCGCGACATCACAGAACGCAGCCAGCGCAAACTGGAACTCGAAAAGAAAAACCACGAGCTCAACGAAATACAAAAGGCCGCCCTCATCGGAAACTGGCAATACGATACCCAGACCCGCATATTCTGTTATGCAGGCCATACGGGCATCATGTGTTCGGAAGAGGTGCAGCACATCAATATGGACAATTATCTGGAACTCATCCTTCCTGAAGACCGGAAAAGCTTTACCGGCTGGATGAAAGAGAATCTGAAAGGCAAGATGGAAAACAGCGTGGACTACCGCATCTTCCTCAAAGGAAACATTTTCTATATCCGCCTCAAAGCGTTTGCCCGCGAACGGCAGAAAGACGGGAATGTCACTATAGAAGGATACATACAGAACATTACCGACATACAGAAACGGCGCAACGACATCAATCTGCTGACACATGCCATCAACAACTCCACCGAGGACATTTATTCGGCACACGAAGACGGCACGCTGATATTCTGCAACCGTTGCTTCAAGGAACGGCATGGCATCGGTAATGGCCAAGACATCACCCGGATGAAGATATACGACCTGCCCTCATACGGCAGGGATGAAACATCCTGGAAAGAGTTTGCCAACCGTGTCAAACGTGGAGAGACGAACCACGGATACATCGTCTACCATCCGCTGCCCAAGCGTCCGGAAGTACTCGCCATTGAAGGAAACGCTTATTGGGTGACAAGCGACAAAGGGGAAGGAACCATCTGGACATTCGGAAGAGACGTATCGACACGCATCCGGCATGAGCAGCAAATCAAACAGTTCAACCAGATTTTGGACAAAATCATCGAAAACCTCCCGGCAGGCATTGTTGTGAAGGACATCAACAACAACTTCAAGTACCTCTACCGCAACCGCGAATCGTATAACCGCGAAATCCCCATACAAGAGGCATTGGGAAAGGACGACTTCGATTTTTATCCTCTGGAGACTGCTCAGGAAAAGAGGGCGCAAGACATCGAAATAGCCAGAACCGGCAAAGAGATGCACTGGATTGCGGAAGAACGCGACGGAAACGGAAATCCCATCTATCTGGACAAACGGAAGATGAAGATTGAAAGCAACGACTTCTCCCCCATCCTGCTGAACATCGAATGGGACATCACGGAAATGGAACAGATGAAACGGGAACTGCTCGTAGCCAAGGAGAAAGCCGAGACCTCCGACCGGCTCAAATCTGCCTTTCTCGCCAACATGAGCCACGAGATACGCACACCGCTCAATGCCATTGTAGGCTTCTCGCGCATCATTGCCGAAAGCACCAACGAGGAAGAACGGCTAGGCTATTACGAAATAGTGGAATCGAACAACGAACGCCTGCTCCAGCTCATTAACGAAATCCTCGACTTATCAAAAATAGAATCGGGCATCGTGGAGTTCACCATCACGCCCGTACGCCTCCATCCACTCTGCAAGGAGATACACGACGCACATATTTTCCGCTGTCCCGAAGGAGTGGAACTGATATACGAACCCTCTGACGAGAATATCGTGATTGACGGAGACAAGAACCGGATTTTCCAGGTCATTTCCAATCTGATAGGCAATGCCTTCAAGTTCACCACCACCGGGCACATCAGTTACGGGTATCGCCAGGAAGGCAAGTATGTAGCATTCCACGTCACCGATACGGGTATGGGCATTGCACCGGACAAGGTGGACCGGGTATTCGAACGTTTCGTCAAGGTGAACAACTTTGCCCAGGGCACCGGATTGGGACTTTCTATCTGCAAAACCATCATCGAACGTCTGGGTGGCAACATATCCGTCACTTCAGAGGTGGGTAAAGGCACCACATTTACTTTTGTTCTCCCGCTGGAATCCACCAGCAAAACAGAGGCGGAAAAGAAAGAAGAGGACAACCAGGAAACGACAGCAGAGACACACTCCACAGAGCAGAGGGGCAAAAATGCAGCCCCCGGAGATTCCCCGAAGAATGAAGAGGTCGGAGCACTCCCTACCCCTCCTTCCAAGACCATCCTGATTGCCGAAGATACAGAAAGCAACTTCATCCTAATTAACGCCATTTTAGGCCGACTCTATCGGCTGAAACATGCCAAAGACGGCATGGAAGCCGTAACGATGTTCGAGGAAGTCCACCCCGACCTCATCTTGATGGACATGAAAATGCCCAACCTTGGCGGAATCGACGCCACTCGCATCATCCGTGAACTGGTACCGGACATCCCCATCATCGCCCTTACGGCCTATGCCTACGAGCACGACAAGCAAGCTGCCCTGGAAGCAGGTTGCAACGACTTCCTTACCAAACCCTTCACTCAAGAAGTGCTGAAGGAAACCATCAAGAAATGGCTGGATGATAAAGGATGACTGAAAAACAGTCATCCTCCACTTTATGCAAAAATATCACTTCGCTGGATATAAGCAATCACATCCCCTTTATTGACCACATCCCCTTGCTTGGCACAGACTTCCACCACACGTCCGGTAAATCCGGTCCATATCTTCTCGTATTCGCCCCACGGCGTAGAGATGTAGCAGAACACCTCATCATGCTGGTACTTGCGTCCGATGAAAGGAGCAGAAGAAGGACCTTCGACGGAAACCTCCCAAAGCACTTGCCCCTTGGAAGGCGCGATTATCGGGTCTGCCTTGGCACGCTTCAGCTTCTTGATTTCTTCTTCCGAGTATCCGTTTTTGGCCATCGCCGCATCCTTGGCACGCTGCAGGTCATCCTCAAAACGTTTCTTGGCAACGCCGGATTTATAGTCGCGATACTGTCGGTCGTGCATGGCAAGCTCGAAGAGTTCCTCGTCATCATCGCCATATTCCCAACCGTTTTCGTCCATCTCTTTCCGGTATGTATCCAGAGCATCCGGGTAGTTCAGCTGCGGGTCCGTATCCACGAACTCAAAGCCTTTGGACTTAGCCAGTTCCACTATCTCGGGCGCTAAAGTACCGGGGAGGCGTCCACTCTTGCCCAGAATCATGTCCCACGTATGGTTGTCTATCATCGTCCAACGCTCCTCTCCCTTTACCTGCTGCATGAGGTTCATCAAAGCCACATTCTTCACATACTGGCTGAAAGGAGTCACCAAAGGAGGATAACCCAGCTTGGGCCATACATATTCCACTTCGTCGAACAGCATGACGAGCAGGTCGTCCAGACTGAGTTCCGGCTCGTTCTTACCGCGCAGTATCATGTTGATGCCGGAATGCACTCCCTTCAAGTCGGCCATCATGGAGCCCATCATGCCACCCGGCAAACCGCACTTCAGCAAGAGTGAGGACATATGTTTATTGGTGGGGTCCATGAAATAACCCAAGAACTCGTCAATGAACTCCTGCGTCATGGCACGGGCTTTCATGTAGGCTTTCATGTTTATGTCGGGCACTTGGAAACCCAGGTCTTTCAGCATGGCCTGCACGGAGATGATGTCCGGATGAACCTTGCCCCACGACATGGGTTCCATCGCCACATCGATGATGTCGGCACCGTTCTCACAGACTTCGAGAATGGAAGCCATGGAAAGTCCGGGACCGCTATGCCCGTGGTATTGTATCAGCACATCGGGGTGCTTCTCCTTAATGGTTCTGACAAGCTGTCCCAGCATACCCGGACGTCCGATGCCCGCCATATCCTTCAAGCAGATTTCAGGTGCCCCGGCTTCAATCAACCGGTCGGCAATACTGGCATAGTATTCCACCGTATGGACGGGAGAATACGTGATGCAGAGCGTAGCCTGCGGTATCATGCCCGCTTCCAGAGCATATTTGATAGAAGGAATTATATTCCGCGTCTCGTTCAATCCGCAGAAGATACGGGTAATGTCCACACCCTGGGCATGCTTCACCTTGTACATCAGCCGGCGCACATCTGCCGGAACGGGATACATGCGCAGTGCATTTAGCCCGCGGTCGAGCATATGCGTCTGTATGCCTGCTTCCCTAAAAGGTGCGGTAAAGGCGCGTACAGCCTTGTTGGGATTTTCACCATACAGAAGGTTTACCTGCTCAAAAGCTCCTCCGTTTGTTTCAACGCGTGCAAAACAACCCATTTCAACTATCAACGGAGCAATACGTACCAACTGGTCTACCCGGGGTTGATACTTACCGGACGACTGCCACATGTCCCGGTAAACAAGACTGAATTTAATTTCCTTTTTCATCATAGTCAATAATAAGAGATTTTCCTTCGGTTAACTTAACATATACAAATATAAAGGATTATTCTGACATATAGTCAAGAATAACCCTTAAAAATTCATCAGAAGCAATATGTTATATATCATATTGCTACTATCAAATTATTATCAGATGAAATCTTTCAATTCATCCTGCAACTTCTGGCGCGTAAAGAAGATGCGGCTTTTCACCGTTCCGAGCGGAAGGCCGAGGCGTTCGGCAATCTCGCGGTACTTGAAACCGGACACATGCATGGAGAAAGGGACTTTATAGTCGCGTGGAAGGGCATTGACGATGCGATGCATTTCTTTCAGGTCGTAGGCACCCTCGGTACTGGCAAAACCAGAGTCCTGGGGCATGCTGAGGTGATACTGATTGTCCGTCTGGTCCACAAAAGTCTGTTCGCGAACTATTTTCCGGTAATTATTGATAAAGATGTTGCGCATAATGGTATACATCCAACCTCTGAAATTGGTGTCGGGTTCAAATTTGTCTTCGTTATCCAAAGCCTTGAGAGATGTCTCTTGCAACAAATCATTCGCTTCTTCCCGGTCGGCTGTCAACTTGTATGCAAAGCGAAGCAGTTCTTCTTGCACTGCAAGCAAATCTTTTCTAAAACTGTAAGTATTCATACTTTGCTCAATTTTTAAATAGTTAATAATGGTTTAGGTTTTACGATTGCAAGTATAAGGAAGATTTGAAGCCCCGGGGGACGGAATACGGTTTTTATTAGGGGTGAAAACTATCATTTGACAGTTTACACCCCCCTCTCTGATAGTTTACGGGTGATATTATATGCTGAAAACCATCATTTTTCCGAAGATTTCGTAAATGTTACGTGATTTTTTTATAGCTTTGCCTACATATAGGAAAACACTTTTATTACATAAAAACACTTTATTTTATGAAATCATTTCAATTTAAGTCACTTCTTCTGCTGACTACCCTTATCATTTCCCTGCCCTCCTTCGGACAAGGACTGAAGGCGTTCAAGCTGAAGAACGGTCTTTCCGTATATATATGGGAAGATGAATCCAAATCGGACGTGTTCGGACTGGTAGGCGTACGTGCCGGTTCCATCAACGACCCCGAAGAGTACACGGGACTTGCACACTACCTGGAGCACGTCATGTTTAAAGGAACAGACAAGATAGGCGCGCTGAACTGGACGGAAGAAGAACCGATCTACAAGGAAATCATCGCCAAGTACGACCAGATGGCCGAAGAAGCCGACCCGGCAAAAAAAGAAGCCATCAGCAAGGAAATCAATGAGCTGACCGTCAAAGCTGGAAAATTGGGACTTCCCAACGAATACTCCAACCTGATGGAAAGCATGGGTGCCAAAGGGGTGAATGCAGGCACCTACTATGACTGGACCTTCTATCACAGCTCCTTCCCTGCCTATCAGATAAACAAATGGCTGGAAATCTCCTCACAACGTTTCCTGCATCCCGTATTCCGTTCCTTCCAGTCGGAGCTGGAAAACGTGTACGAAGAATATAACCGTTCACAAGATGACCAGGGACGTGCACAGAACCAGTTCGTGATGGAGAAAGCTTTTGAGGGACATCCTTACTCCCGTTCCATCATCGGCCTGCCCGAACATTTGAAGAATCCCCGCCTGAGCAAGCTGATTGAATTTTACGAACAATGGTATGTCCCCGAAAACATGGTACTGGTACTCGTAGGAAACATCAAAGCCCAACAAATCAGCGGACGCATCAATGCCGCCTTCGGACGTCTGGCTGCCAAGCCCGCACCCGAGCGCAAGGTCTACCAGAACCTCGAAATAAAGGGCCGCAAACAGTATTCGGCTAAAGTAGGATTCTACCCGCAAGTGGCAATGGTATTCAATGGAGTACCTGCCGGACATCCCGACGAAGACGCTCTGGACATCGCCCTGGCACTGCTGAACAACAACAGTCAGACCGGAACTATGGACAAGCTGGTACTGGACGGTGAACTGACCAGCGCCGGAGCCTACACCCGTACTTTCCGCGAACAAGGACGCGCCATCGTAGCGGCCATTCCCCTCTACGACGAAAACCAGCGCCGTTTCGAGTCGACCAAGAGCGCCGAAAAGAAAGCCTTGAAAGCCATCCAGCAAATCGCCAACGGAGAATTCGAGGACTGGAAAATTGATGCCATCAAAGCCGAGAAATGCCGCCAGTTCGACCTGGAAATGGAGTCGAACGAGGACAAGGCCATGATACTGATGAACGCCTTCTACAACGAGCAGGACTTGGGCGACATACTCAATTACAAGGACAAGATTATGGCCATCACCACTGACGACATCAAGCGAGTAGCCAAGAAATATCTGTCAGACAATTACCTGGCCCTATATATCGAAAAAGGAAAGCCTGACAAGAACGCCAAGATTGAGAAGCCGGGTTACAAACCCGTAGAACCTCCGATAGGAAAAGAATCGCTCTATGCAACACAATTCAAAAACCTGCCCATCGGACAGATGGAGGAGAAATTCGCAGACTACGGCGAAGTGCAAATCAAGCAACTGAACGACCGTTCAAAGATGTACTACACACCCAACAAGGAGAATAACGTATTCCAGTTGGTTGTACAATACGGAGCCGGTGAACGCGAATTCCCAAAACTTGGCTATGCCGCCCAGTTGATGAACAACGCAGGCATCATGGGGGCCTACGAACCGCAAGAGTTGAAAGAAGAACTCAGCAAGCTGAACGCAACCTGCCACGTGACAGCCGATGATGACAACCTCTACATCATCATGGAGGGCTACGAAGCCACCCTGCCGCAAGCCTGCCAGCTACTTTCACGCCAGATTTTGATGCCAAAACTGGACGAAAAGCAACTGGCACGTCTGAAAGGTTCGGCAATGGGTATGCGCCAGCAGCGCAAAGACAACGTCAGCATCCTGAACGAAGCACTGCGGCAGTACATGCTCTACGGAGAGAAATCAGACTACATCAAGGAACTGACCGACAAGGAGATTTACGAATTACAGATTTCAGAACTGACGGGCGACATCAACCGCGCCTCCAACTACGAGGCAAAGGTGTTCTTCACCGGAACACTCCCCTTCGACCAAGTATACGATATCCTGAGCAAGAACCTCCCATTGGTGGCCAACGAACGCCCGTCCAACTCCCCACAGGCAAAGGACATGATGCCGGTGACCGAAAACACCGTCTACTTCCTGCCTAACAACGATGCAGAACAAGCCCAAATCCACCTCTACATCCCGATGCAGAAGGCTGACAAAAAGGACGACGTGCTGCGTAGCGCATTCAACCAATACTTCGGTCTTGACTTCACCGGCATCGTTCTGAACGAAATCCGCGAAAAACGCTCCATGGCCTATACAGCCTACGCATTCGTCGGCACGCAAGGCATAGCCGGAAAAGCAAGCTACCTGCGCGGCTACATCGGTACCCAGAACGACAAGGCAAACGATGCATTGGACGTACTGATGGGTCTCGTCAACGACATGCCGAAAAATCCGGAACGTATCGACAACATCAAGAGCTACCTCCGCCAAGCCATGCTGACCAGTCACCCCAGCTTCCGCAACAAAGCCATGGAACTGGTAGACTTGGGCTACAGAGGCTACACAGACGACCCAGCAAAGGAAAACCTGCCGAAAGTAGATGCACTGACCTTTGACGACATCGTGAAATTCTACGAAGAGAACATCAAAGACAAACCTTACTGCATTTCCATCATGGGCAACCCAAAGAACATTGACCTGAAGCGACTGGAAAAATTCGGCAAGGTAGTGAAACTGAACGAACGCAAACTTTTCAACACGAAGGATGCATTGTTCTAACCTTGTTTTATCCCCTTAGCAATCCCATCCTCTTTCCCCCTTATCAGGGGAACGAGGAATATGAAAGATTCCCCGACATTTCGGTTCCAAATGCCGAGGAATCTTATTTTTAACACCTGAAGTTCTTTTGCACATTGCCCGGAATTTCACCGGAAAATCCCTGAGATTCTCAGACAGCAGATAACGGACTACCCTTCCTGCTCCTCTTCATTGCCCGAAAGGATAGGCAGGCAAATCCTATACTTCACCGCCAGTATGCGGGTAACGAACACCGTCACACCGCCCACAATCTGACACACGAAAGACTCCATCCCCAGAAGATGGCACATCCAGTAGAAGGTTCCTCCCACCACACAAGCCATCGCATAAATCTCCTTCCGGAATATCAGCGGAATTTCGTTAATGAATACGTCACGTATCACACCTCCCGCAGCCCCGGTGATGCTGCCCATAATGATGGCCACCCAGAAGGGATAGCCCAGCGCGATGCTCTTGCCCACGCCGACCACCGTGAACAGTGCCAGGCCGATACTGTCGAATATGAAGAACGTATTGTGCAGATGGATGAGATGTTTACCGAAGAGGATGACCCACAACAAGGCCAGTCCGGTACAAATCAAGTAAATGGGATCCGTCATCCAGCCCGGGGTGACGTCCAGCAACAGGTCGCGTATCGTACCGCCGCCAATGGCCGTCACAAAACCCACCACATACGCTCCAAACCAGTCGAACCGCTTGGCCGAGGCCAGGCGTATGCCACTGATGGCAAAGGCAAATGTGCCAATGAAATCGAGTATCTGAACAAATGTTGGCATTGTCATACTGAAATTAAGAATGAATAATTAAAACACTGCTATTTTCAAGAAGTACTCAAAATAATAGGCAAAGTAACAAATAATTTCCCTAAGAAAACGTATTTTTGTCGTATCATTTTTCACCAACTACGACAATGAGAATAACAATCGTATCGGGCGCACGCCCCAACTTCATGAAAATAGCTCCCATCACCCGGGCCATCAAAGCCGCACAGGAAGCTGGAAAGAAGATTCAGATTTCTTTCTGCAAAGTAGCTGCTCATACGGGAAATCATTATAACGAGGAAGCCGATCAGCTTGCAAAGAGTGCACTGCTTCGCACAGATGAAGAAGTAAAAATAGTATAGAAATTTCCTGAAAAAACAAAAGATAATAGAAGAAAACAGCAAAAATATGTGATACACTAGGATTTGCCGGTAAGTTGATAAACAAGTCAATTTACCGGCAAATTGTTGATTGCTCATGAAAAATTATGAAATGTTACAAGGACTGCTTTAACCGAATCAAGCAAGATATGAAAGCTGGCTGTAAATATTCATTTGATGAGACAACAAATATATAACGAAGGAGGAGAATTACATCAGATGAAAACAAACTACAATAAGACGCTGCAGGCATGTTTTGTAGGATATGTTGTGCAGGCAATCGTCAACAACTTTGTTCCGTTGCTGTTTCTGACATTTCAGAGCAGCTATGGAATATCATTACAGAAGATCACGCTTCTGGTTACTTTTAATTTTGGTATTCAGTTGCTTGTTGATCTGGCATCTATCGGATTTGTAGACAGAATCGGTTACCGCGCATCTATGGTTATTGCGCATGGGATGGCGGCAGCAGGGTTAATCTTACTGACGATTTTACCTGAAGTTTTTGCAGATCCATTCTGGGGGCTGCTTGTTGCTGTTATGATTTATGCAATTGGAGGAGGCTTACTTGAGGTGTTAGTAAGCCCGGTTGTAGAGGCCTGCCCGACAGATAATAAAGAAAAAGCGATGAGTCTTCTGCATTCTTTTTATTGCTGGGGACATGCTGCTGTTGTACTTATATCAACGCTGTTCTTTTATGTGGTTGGTATTGAACACTGGAGAATA